>Ga0180732_1000928_pt1 | contig 20557 bp, 43 predicted proteins | sample KR11_01MetaG_FD_148674 | JGI IMG/M metagenome (GOLD analysis project Ga0180732, IMG submission 148674) | Groundwater microbial communities from the Olkiluoto Island deep subsurface site, Finland - KR11_0.1 MetaG | ecosystem: Environmental > Aquatic > Deep subsurface > Groundwater | place... | reverse complement strand
GTCCAGTGCGAGATTGCGTTCAGACAGTTCCTTACTCGTCTGGTTCGCCTTCTCTGCAATTGCAGTTGCCGTCGCCCCTACCTTTGCAGCAACTTCTGCCTGCTTTATACGACCAGATAGCTGGGCAACAATCTTTTCAAAATTGCGTTCAACGGCAACCTGCTTCCCAATTTCGAGAAGCAGGTCGTCCTGAGTGAGTAGCATAGGAACGCCAGCAGAGGGAGTCTGTGCTTCTTGTATTTCCTTTGTAATTGTTGCACCTTCCATTATATCAACACCCCGACTTCATAAGGCATCTTGTTGCTTTTGCTGAGATTGCACGCACTACATGCAATCGCCAAATTCGACGGTCTGGTTGGGCCGCCCTTACTAACAGGGACGATGTGGTCGACGTGTCTCTCTCCGAGAGGGATCAATTTATCACAGAGGTAGCAGCGGGCTTTGGGGTCTTCCTTGGCCCTACGATAGATCTTGTCAATCTGGACCTTCTGTGCGGCCGTTATGCCAATCATCGTGCCAGCAATCAAGGCCTTGCGAACAGCGTCCTGCGCAGCACATTCAGGTAGGTGCGCTCGCCTATATCCGCTCTTCTGAACAGAGATTTCGGACTTGTGCGCTGTGTAATATGCCTTATTATGCGCTTGTGCTTTTTCTCGGTGATCTGCGTAGTATCGCGCATGCCGGGCAAGGATCTCGTCTCTGTTGTCTATGTAATGCCCTGCCCTCTGGGTAGCAATCCGGTCTTTGTTGTCGTTGCGATATTCTCTCCTTTGTCCGCGAATAGAAGGGTCAAGGTTATAGCGCACTGTCGCATGAGAGACCCCGACCTCCTTGCCAATCTTCCGATAGGACAAACTGGCGTCACGCATTTCTTGTGCCTTGGCAATTTGTGAATCAGTCATATTCCCCCACCCATTTCTTAGGTGTTCTCAGGGGGCATTTACTGCCCCCTTCCTGTTATTCATTGCCTAAGCAAATGCCCCACCGTCGATAATGCTTACATCAAGCAATACGCCACCAGTAGCATCAGGGAACGTAAGCGTCCGCACCCCTGTTGTTGGAGTACCTGTTACGCGATAATGGAAAGAAGCAGGCGTGCCTGATTGCCCAGCGAACCACAAATCTGCCCAAGGCTTTGCCGTCGAACCAAAGTCCAACGCCCCGGCAGTGCCAGGAATCAGTGCTGCGTTAATTGCCACAGAAGCCAAGTTGCTTAGTGCGGTATTGGCTGCACCAGCACCACCAACCTGAGTAATCTCGGTCCAGACAGCAGATGCTACAGTCGCATCAAGCAACACATAGGCTTTGTCGGCTGTCGTGTCAATCCAGATGGAACCAATGCCGTAACCGTCACCAGAATCTTCGTCCGCTGTTGGTGCAACCGCAGCAGCCAGATTCGACTTGATGGCTACATAAGTGCCTGCACCCGTCTTGCGGAGGAAGCCTTCTCCGGCAGTGATGTCGGAATCCATGACCGCACCGGCAGCCGCTACACTTGTCGCGTCGGTTACATCAGCGCCGTCTGTAACGTTCAAGAACGCAAGCATCTGTGTCTTGTCGCGGCCTTCCAGTCCAGTCGCAGTCCATGCGGCGTAGTCAGTATCCGCAGGGGCGTTTGTGGTGGCATCAACCTCAACCAGGTTGTTATCAGCAATGCCGATTGTCTGCTGTGCCAAAACATCCGTGCCAATTGCCAAGCCAAGGGATGTGCGGACGGTAGCCCCGCTTTCCCAGGCCAATGCGCCGGCAGCAGTACCAACAAGGAACTCGCTGTCCGCAGCATTCGCACCCAACGTGATGAGGTCTTCAAGGACGGTGACGACTGCCAACGTATTGCCCGTCTTCGCCAAACCTGTTCCAGCGGTAATCTGCCCAGCGGCGGAGAACTGCGCGAACGTGATGGCGTCAACACCGATCTCTACGCTTTCGGGTTCGTTGGTGCATACCCAGCCGGTGTCTGCATTGACTGTCCCGGCGGTGACGAACACGAACGTGTGTGAGACTTCGGCGGCTACATCCATATCCGCAGCACGTGCCCATGCCCCAGCGGCGGTGACGTATACACCGTTCTCGGTCGGGGCTGTCTGATTCTTGACGAGGATTCTGCTTGTTGAGGTCAACACCCCGTCGATTGTTTGTTCGCCAGTCAGCGCAACGTTGGCGGTTGTCGCATTGCCGACATCTGTCAGCACACTCAACCCCTGGGCTACGCTGTCAACGTAGGTCTTTAGGGCCAATTCGTTGTTCGCTGACCCATCTCCAATGTGTACCTGTTTCGTGTCCGTAGAGAAGCCGAATTCGCCGGACGTCAATACGCCATACGAAACAAGTTCTGCGGCAGTCCCGCGCCTTACTTGAATCCTGTTAGCCATTTACTTCCTCCTGTTCCTATTATGTGTACAGCCCTAGCCAGTAAACCCGCCGCCGTCGATCGCGATGTCTCCGATTTCTTGCAGCCCGAGGTCTTGCCAGGTTGTTCCATTCCAGTGGCGGAAACCTGGAATGCCGGAAACTGTGTTAGTCCCGTCGTCGAGATAGACCTCGTCATACAGAGGGGTATCAGGCGGCGAACTTCTCTTTGTTGCAATGATTTGATACAGCGTTATTCTCATTAACCGTTCACCTCGTAGCCGAAGCGGACGGCATCTCCGACTCTTGGCGGGATGACAAACGCAGCCCCGGTGGATGTTTCCGAAAAGTCAGTGCCTCGGTGAAGTTCCACGCCGTTGACAAGAACGCGCAGTGTATACGGCTTGAACGTAGCGCTTGTGGTGAACGCCGTGTTGGTCCCATTGATGCTGCCGTCTGGAGTGACCCAGAAAACATGTTCATGTGCCATAGTTAGTAAATGACCTGGCACCAGAAGAAGTCGCCCGTTCGTGGGGCAACGTCTAGCACCAACCGGTCATCCTCCAGGGTAGCGTCAACTTTCAATCCGTTGACGATGGCTTCGGCTTGCCTCGCGCTGATGGTGAACACTTTGTTGATCCCATCAACAATTCCAGTTGGAATGACGAAGTAGCCATGCCAGTGTGCCGAGTATTCGACATCGGCTTCCGCCACCGACCAATGCCAAATCGCATCGATGATTGAGAAGGCCGACTCGTCTGGCCGGATGTAGAAGTCGGCGAAGTCGTCTGCTACACCTAGTCTCATTGGACAGAAACCATCCGTTTGATAATCAGCTTCTCGTCGTTGTCTAGGAATACGGTGTAGGTCAGCGTGTAGTCGCTGGCAGCGGCGGCAATGTTTGTCGTGTTCAGCAAATAGTAAACGCGCTGACCGCCGACGCCGGCAGAGACACCGTTCAGGATTACCACCCCGGCGGCATTAACCGCCGTCAGGGTTGCGGAAAGGGGGGTTGTTCTGCTATCATTGCGCAACACGTAGAAAGCATCCCATCGCGCTTCGCCGACACGCATTTGTTTATTCAGCAGATTGAGTAGAATTCTTCACCTTCTTTAGCCATTTAATCACAGCGGCATCATTCCTGTTGGGTATTCCACAGTCCCCAGCACGCATGGCAGTTGGTCGTCCCTGATGAGGATGCCGACATGCAGTTGGCCTTCTTCATCGCGTGTGGGGCCGACAATGCCGGCAATGGATACGCCGCGTTCCTTGACCCCTTCTTGTAGGGAGGTCACTGCGCCTTCGTCGCCCACCACTTGTTCAAGGTAGTCGGTAAACCGCAGCGCCTTTTCCGGGTGTGTGTCACTGAGGACATGGACAAGAACTCGTTGTATTGGCAAATGATTTCCTTTGAAAGGGCGGCTGTCCGGGTTACAGTGGCCTTCGCCACTCTCACCGTTACGGTCGGTACCGGATCGAGGAGGTTGATCTTCGCCTGGGGGTGGGCGGTATCCAGGCTGCGCCGTTTTTTCTCGCATTTCAGCAGCCGCCAAGCCAGCCGAGAGATAGCGTGTCATAGACAGAGGCCCGGCTGGTTAGCGAGCGTTGCTTAAGCTACTCGCTACTATTGAGATAAGTCGTTTCTCGCCATCAATCCCGCCATCATGGCGAGATACTGCCATGTGTAAGAAATAGTGGGTGGTTTTCCTTACAGAGGTACGCCCGGTTATGCTTGACTGGGTCTATACAATCCTAGTCATTTCCATTTCGGGAAAGACTGCACCCCTAGACAGATTGCAGAAACCACACCAATAATCCAATCCCTACAGGAATCGCCCCGCCCATCAATCCCCACACACCGGACTTGACGTTGAGTTTCGTAATCTCCCGATGGATAGATTGAATCTCTTGCCTGCACTCATTGACTTCTCGTGTCAGTCGTTCGAGTTCACTGATGAGTAACCGCCGGTATTCCTTGAATTCTCCATTGTTATCTGGCGACATAGTCGGTACTCCTGGGAATGTGGACGGAAATGAGTTCAGTGGCGTCTGGGTAGATTGCCGAATGGGGGAGATAACTGGGAATGGTCACACCGTCACCAACGCCGACGATGTAATTCCCTTCCTCGTCCTTCTCCAGTCGGGGGATATCTAAGTCGATCTCCAGCAGCATCTTCCCTTTGTGGACAATAAGCCACTCTGCCTCAGCATGGGAATGGATAGGCACGACAGTCCCGGCGTCCATACACCAAGAGTGGACTGATACATTGGGGTCGGCCATTAGAATGATGCCGTGTCCTTCTCCCGCCTCAAGATCAATCTTAACCAGCAGCGGCCCCATAAATTCGATTGGCAGCGGCGGAAGTGATTTAGCGAATTCTTTGAGTCTACGTAGATTGTCGTTCATTGATCTCCGTCGTCTATTGGTTTATATGCGATTCTCTTTGGAGGTGGCGGGAGTCGAACCCGCGTGTTGGTCTGCATTCCATACAACGTCTACAAGCTTGTCCATTTTGAGGCAATGGCTGCCTTTGGGGGTCACTGGTTCGTGACGTACCACCACTTGGTTGTATGTCTTCTGGTCTACCGGATCAATGTCCGGGATTATGTAAAGGGCCAGAAGACGGCACAGCCAAGAAAGCTAACGTGTCTGCTACGCAGCTACGGGTAAAGCGAGTGCCGACGTGTCGTTGCCAAAGAGTAGCCCATCGACGAAACTTAAAACTTTGGCCTTCACGCGAGTGAAGAGGTTGGCTAGTGTGCCAGTTGTTGTTTGTTTGCCAGTTTAAGAAGGTGACGCTTCGCTTGCGGCCATATCTCTTGCAGCCAGTCGATTCCGGGACACCCCCAGATATTTGAACTATACGGAATTCCCGGATAGTTGGCCCCGAACTGTTAAGGATTTCTTATGAGTTGACCTCGGCACCTACGGAGGCGCCGAGGCCATTTGGTTATTCTTCCTTGTGCTTACCGAACAGTCCTTGGAGGATCTTGCCAATAAGCCCGCCTGTTGCGCCGCTGGTTGCGTCAACCGTTGCCTGGATACCGATGTATCCCAGGGAGATTGTCGTGATTGTTCTCATCCCGGCTTCAACCGACAGATGCCCAGTGGCCATCAACACAGCGGAACTCAATAGTGCGAGTATAGCGAACAACAGTTTCTTGCTGAAGAAGTAACTCATTTAACCACATCCTGTTTGGCCGACCCAAATGCGCCATGTTACTGACGGGTAGGGCACGGCGATAAACTGATTTCGTGCAGATAGGGTGAACTGAATCCAGCCGGAATCTTCGTCAGGAACCGGCGGTATCCAGGGATCGTCTGGATCGCAACCACCATCCTTCACGCCCTGTGCGACCGGGCCACGAGGATAGTCGTAATACCAGTCTGTCCAGCAGGTGATCATCTGGAGGTTTTGCAGATCGACCACAAGGTCAATCCACTCGCCCCATACATTGTCCTCGCTGGAGTCAAACAGCGGTACACGGGTGCCATCCTCATCGTAGGCGGTCATCATAAACTGGGTGGTGCCGGCACCGTGGAAGATGCCGGTTACATATTGTGGATAGCCAGTAGCGGCGTCACAGCCAACGTCCCTTCCCGTGATGTTGAACACAATCCTCTCTCGTTTCTCGACCACTGAGTCGAGGAAGAACGGGATATTGACGCTAGGGGCGGCAACCACAACCACGACGATTGCCCGGCGTGTCAGTGCGCCTTGGACAAACAGCGCTTCAAACGTACCTGCGACTTTGTAGAAGTGGGATACTTGCGTCCGGCCACTAACGGCCAGCTTCTTGTTTGGCGAACCATCGCCTGATACAAACGTATATGACCCGTCTCCTTCAACTTGCCAATACGCCCATACCCCGCCTTCTGCCACCATGATATCTAGTGTTTGCACGGCGGGGGAGACTGCCTTGATCGTGTTAAACCAACTGCACCCTGCTGTCATAAACAACAGCAGCGGGACGAGCAAAAGCATTCGTTTCATGGGGAATACCTCTCATTTGTGTGTGGATAACCATACGCCGCCGAAAAGGCGACGCTACGTGTCCGTGATGTTTTGTCTGCCGGCGATTCTTTCTAGCGCCCGTATATGACTGTTCTTTGTTGGGTCAATGCCCATAAAGGCACGACGGGCTTCGGCACCAGTGATGGTGCTGGTGAACCTGTTGCCACACGACCTACACCAGTAGAAATCCACTGTGTCGCCATGGTGTTCATGGGTGGCCTTGGTCCACTGGGCTATTGCTTCACATTCAGGACATTTCATTAAAACTCCACTGCGCTTACGTCTGTTGCTTCCGGGGAAACATGGATTTTGTCCAGTGCCCTCACCAGCGCATCGAGTGCTTTCCCATCCCTGCTTACGTCGATGTCGCTGAGGAGTATGGTTTTCATGAAGAGTAGTTGAAGGATCGTCCCTTGATCGGGATGCGCCTTGTCCATCTCGGCCTGAATCTGATGTGCTGCCCATCGCGCTTTCTCGCGCATGTGCCACCGATCCATCCGAAGGTTGATGTTTTGAATTTCTTCTAGTTGGCTAATACCTAGCTGGCCGTCACGAATGTAGATGTCAGCCAGTGTGGCGTAATCGCCCATCACCGACCCCACCTCGTTCGCAAGGCGTTCCAGCTTATCCATTCTCTGCCGCAGCTTCTCTTCCATATCGGAGTGAACTTTAAGGAGATACCCACTATGAGTAGAATCGTTGACGAATTCAGGATGTACGAAGAACGTTACCCAATCCTAGAACCGGATAAGGAACAAGACCTTCTTCGCAAGGTGAGAGAAGGAGACAATGATGCCCTTGACTTACTAATTAAACACAATGCCAGGAGAATCATTCTGTTCGCTTATGAAGCAGACCTTGGGCACAGCGTCATTTCCGGCAAGACAAAGAACTGGTCACGGCATGTCAGCGGCGCAATCGACCTTGACGAGTTGATGATGGTCTCTGTCGAAGCATTCGCGTTTGCTGCCAAGCGGTATGATCCCAACCGACACTCACCGGTTGCCAACGACAAGGTACGCTTTGGGTCGTGGGCCAACTTCATTATGAAGCAACAGTTACGGTCCGCCCTCACCAAAGAGTTGAAACGGATGGATCGCTGGACGGCCTACTCTCTCGATCTCGATATCGAGAAGCTGGAAGACTATGCCGGGTATGGCTACACACCAAGTCGTCTGTATTCCGCCCCGGACTGCCGGCGCTTCATCGTAGACCCAGATATAGAGATGGCACGAGATGAGTTGTGGGAACGCATTGAGGTATGTGTTGGGAAGAAGGGGCGTGACCTAATCTCTAATTTGTGTGACGACCCTCGACAGCAGACACGCCTTGTGAGTTCGCGGGCTGCCTACGATATGATTGAGAAGCTAAAAGAATGTATTCCCGAAGAGGAGTTGCTGTACTGCTACAACCTGCTGATGGGATAAAAAGTGGGGGCCGGTTAAGGCCCCCAACGATCCGCTGCCCTTTTCAGGCCCTACAGGAGGTTTGTCTTACAATCGTGGTTACGTATTCTGGGTTTGGCTGGCGAATGTCAGTCGGCATTTCCTCAAACACTTCAATCGAACAGACATCTCCCAACTTGATGAACCGGGAAAACCTAATAACCATTCTTTTGTCAAATACCCTGGTTGATTCCCATGCCTCTGTCCACGGGATTCTGGAAATCTCTTCGTCGTCTACTTCAGTGACAGCCTGCCAATCCATGTCATAGTGAATGGACAGTGAGTCGCCACTATTCACGAAGAGAGATTCAAATTCAAATATCGTGTCCATATACGGACGGTCCTTAATGACAAGGACTCGTATTCCGTGTGGTGTTTGTAGCTTAATCGCTGGCACAGCACACCTCCTCTGCGTCTTGCTTGACCCCATCCGTATCGGTGGGGTCGTCGTCTTGTGGGGGTGTCAGGTGATGGCCGTCTTGCACCCACTGGATGAAACAGAGAAACGCAATCGACGCCAACGACCATGCCCTACGGTGTGGCGTAGCCGCATGAATCGCTTGGTCTGCATGAATGATGATCTGCGATAGGTTGGATAGGGAGTCAAACTTCCGTGTGACATCGAAGCACGACATCGGCCCAGGCAGTTCGATGATCTCCCGTTGATGAATCAGCGTGTCGGCAAGCGTCCCAAGCCGCTGTTCAAAATCAGGCCACAGCTTCAGCTTGACGGGCACAGTTGTGCAAATGTACGGTTCTGAGTCAGTGAGGGCGTCATAATCGCCCAACAGCCCATGCTTAATCGACAGGATGAAGGCATAGGTGGCAATCTTCACGAGATCGCGTTCTTGCCTATACTGCTTGTACCTGCCGGCATACTTCAGAATCGTTCCCTCTACCCACCGAGGAACAAACGCGCAGATAACATCCGTCCACTCCGCGCCAACATCAAACCGATACTTCTGCCCACAGCCGACAAACTGCTTCTTCAGCAGGTCTAAGAAGCGCGGCAACTGTTCGGCGACAACGCCGCTGTGTGTCGTATACATCATTCCTCACCCTCTGTCGCTGTAGCCAATATCGGCCTCTATCTCAATCCCCCGCACATGGCCGCTGCCGTTGATGCTTCTCACCCAATCAATATTCAATCCGGTTATCGCAACGCCTGTCTCTCTCCGAATTCGTTCAAGGGCGTCGCGTAGAATTGTCCTCATGTCTTCCATCATTCCGCCTCAATCTCTGGCAACATGCTTAGGATGTCGTCACAGATTTCTTCGTTGACCAGCAAATCCAGCCCATGACTGTCGCGGTGGAACACGGTCGCCTCGCCTTGTTCGTCAATAATCAGGTTGGCGCAATGTTTCAAAATCATCGCCCCCGCTTCTCGGCGCATCCTCTCCTCTTCATTCTTGGGCACAAGGTTCACCCGCATGTCCCACACCAGCACCCGAAATGGCATTCTGGATATCTCTGAGGCCCGGATAGGGTCAAGTACCCAGACAACATCATGCTTCACGTTCTCGTGAGGCTTGCCTGAATAGCACGACCAGCCGAAATCAAGCGCCGTCTTGCCAATTCGCGCTAGGCGGTTACGTGCCGACCCAGAAGACTGGGATAGAACCTGGATGCGTCGTTGCATGTCCCCCCCGTTACTTGCTTACATAGCTGTGGGCGAGGGCTTTCTGCCCAACATCCCCCAATTTTTTCAGCAGCCGACCCGCTATCCCTCGAATTTCATCGTCGTCAAATGGCAAATCAACATCATAGAAAGAGAAGAAATGGTCCCAGTCCGCCTCTGCTAGGTCGGTTAGTGCCATCCGCAGCATCAACGCCTCGGAAGTGGTGAAGACAAAGAACGCACTGTGGACTAACTCATCAGGTATCGTGATGCAGTCAATCTTGTCTTCGTCATCAACTTCGGTGGCGTGCAGGATGGCAAGGCCATAATCCTTCACCGTGTTGCTTGCCCCGTGTTCCTCTATTCTATCGAGGATTGCCTCAACTAGGGCGTCGTTGCGTTCTGCGTCGATAATCCTTGACTTGCGTTTCCCCAGCGAAATCATCACTGGGGCGACAATGGCCGCCTTGTCATTGACAGTGAACCCAGTCAGCATGTTCCCGTCCTGGCTGACAATGATGTGCTTGCCCTGGATGTCTCCTTCGGTTGTGATGAACTTCCCAACATAGTCCGCGACATGGACGCCCATCATCTTGTCGAACCAATCAGTTGCCATTTAGCCCTCCTATGAAACGGTGACAGAAACCTGTCCCTTTACCTTCCCCTTCTTGTCCAAATCAACCAGGAAGAAACTCTCTCCTTGGCCAACTTTCGATTCCAGCCCGTCTTCAAATCGCACACGGGCACAGACTGCCTTCAGCTTCTCGATTGCGTCGATAATCTTGTCGCGGTCGCAGATATTGGCATCGATGCCAAGCGCCTCGACGACCAGCATCAGTGTTGCAATCTTGTCGCCAATGGGGGCCTTGAGATGCCTTCTACCCATTACTCCGGCCATTAGCTTGTCATACACTGCCTCATACGGTTCGAGTCGCGCCCGAAGCAAATCTTTCTCTTCCTTCAACTTCGTAATCGCGTCGATAATCTTGTCGCCCGCGCTACCAATCTTATAGCCATCAAATGTCCCCGCCGGGAGGCCAAGACAAGCAAGAAGCCTCTCAAAGATTCTGCTTCTTTCCATTATCCACTCGTCGAGGTCATCGGCAATCTGTGCAAAAACTACGTTAGTGACCTCTTCCCCTTTCCCTCCGTAACAGGTCACAACACGCCCATCAGCGGACTCTCTCTCTCCGTTCCATGGGCAGGCTGCCTTCAGCTTCTTAATCTCGGCTTGCTGTTCCTTGATAACTGCCTTCAACTTCGTAATCGCGTCGACAATCTTGCGGCAGTCATAGACCTCAGCCTCAATGCCAAGTGCGTCAATAATCCTGTGGATGGTCCCCCTCTTCTCTCCAAGCACAGTGGCGCAACCGTTCGCTTTCTTGTTGATGTCATCAACAATCTTTTGCAGATAATCGTTCTTCATAGCGAGAGACCGCCCCTGTTCCTCGAACGCCTTCGCTTGCCTCTTCAACCCATCAATCTCATGGCCACGCTGGATATTCCTCTCCCCACATGCATCGAGTTCTTTGTTGAGAATGGCCTTGTCTTTGTTGAGGTCATCAACACGGTTGCGCAAGAAGATGTTCGACTCCGCAAGAGACTGAATCTCCTCAGTGGCCGCCTTCTTCTGCTTCTTCAACTCAGCAGCAAGCAACCTCGCATCCTCTTGTTCGGCCAACAGTTGGCCTTCTAGGCCAGCAAGCCGCTGTTTAATCCTGCGGTCTTCAACGATCAGCTGCAAAAGATCGTCCTCCTCGTCTTCATCCTCATCGTCATCGTCCTCAACGGTGGCGATTCCCAGCATGTCGTAAAGCCTCGCCTCAAAAGCGGCAGTATCATTAGTCTTCCACTTATCCTTCATCTCCATCACCTCGGACAACCATACTCGGCCAAAAAAGTGACTACACAAGAAAGTTGTTCGGCCTTCCCTATGAATTCTCTCTCTAGCATGTTCACTCCTAGTTGTCTTTCACCGGACGGTGGAACAGAACTATAGAGTGAAACACGGCGACTGTTACTTAATCGACTCTTGCGCCCAATGCGCAAACAGCGCACAACCATACACCACTAACCCACTGACCAGCAACCCCCCTGTCAGAAATAACGACCGCCATTCCTGACACATACCTGCTATACCTGTCCCCAACACATACAGCCTTACGATAAATCAACCACAAGACCCAACAGGCATTCCAGCCCCCATATAGCGTAATACCCACTTGAAGTCACACCCTGTGACCTCAAGTTCACCACCCCCACGATGAGATGCGCATGAATTAGCCCCCATAGAAGGACAAGATTCTGGTAAACTGTCCCCCATGGAAGGACAACCGCTAAGCCCCCAGTGAGGGCAGCTAGGTGGTGTTCAGGGTCAGCGAGTTTTTTGTTGAATTCGCGGTGTTCAGGGGCGAGTTTTTTGTTGAATAGGTTGGTGCGCTAGGAGGGACTCTGAGGCGGTCCCGTCGACGTGGATTGTATGGGGGGGGGGGAGTTCCTGCACGCGCACGCACGCGCGAACATCCTCCCCCTCTTCCCTCTCCCATCACGCACATATTCTTCACACCCTCTTCACATAATCCCCACATTCGGGATTATGCTAGTGGTATCAAAGCATCACAGGACGGTGGGACAATGACGAGACAAGAGAGGACAGAGATCAAGCGCATCAGCGCAGGCAGGAAAGAGAAGGGGCTGTATGGGTACAGGGTGGCACGAGATCAGACGCGCAAAGATGCCGCCCTCGAACTATGGGCCGCCGGCTACTCCATCGACGCGATTCGCGGTGCGATCGGATTCACACCCGCAGCAGCGGCGAAGATCCTGCGATGGGTGCAGGCAGCATAGGACGGTGCGACAATGGCAACACTAGCAGGACTCGATAACGCAGGAATCGCCGTAGCGGCAAAGGCCGTCATCCTCTCGATTCTCCGGCAACTACACCGCGCAGATGCAATTGTGGAATTGACTGCGCAACAGGCGCAAACATTCGGGGAACGTATCGCGCAGGAAAGCGGATTCGCACCGGCGGAGTGTATGCGCATTTCAGCAGTTGGGATGCGATTGTACCTGGACACACACGCGGTGGCATCGCAAGCAACTAACGCAGCAGCATAAGACACCGCCAGCCTATACGGTAGACTAATTGGCGGTAGGAGGTAACAGCGATGGATTCACGACTTGAAGGCATCAAGAAAAGCAGAGGCCACCTTGGCTTCATTGACCCAGGCAATGGCGATGGATTAGCAGAATTGTACTTAGGTGCCCGCCTTGACCTATGGCGTGCGCCGATATCGAATGTGTTCGATGGTGAATACAGGATTGGGCGATGGGAAGCACCAAGCCACCTAGCAGATCAGGCGATGCGCCTGTTCTTTCAGGGGATGGTGAAAGCATGACGACACACACGACTGAAAATCTAATGAAGGCGCTGCAATCTCTTAGGATTGAAGCCGAACATTACCTAACCACTGGAAGGGGTAAGCAGTGTCTGGAATCAGCAATCAACAGGACAAAAGGCATCGAAGTACGAGACTACCTTGAAGTGGGGAAAGCGTACAAGGTCAACAACACTGCGCAGTTTAGGGTCCTAAGACTGCTGGAGGAATCCGTCGAGGTCATCGGCTATCCACAACGCAGTTGGGACGTACCTCAACTGCTGACCTATGGCAATTCCTTCGTACCACTTGGTGAATCATGAGGGCCTTTCAATCCCCATCATACGCCGGATCTATCATCGCCTGTGGCCATTCACTGACAGTGCATGACGGCGACGGCAATCCCATCACGACTCGTGGCGGTACGCGCGTCGACGGCATCCGCCTTGGCGCCTTGTACGACGCACGTGATGGAACTATCGCCGAACAGCGCCGATTACAGCACCGAATTAGGAAAGAACAGGCAATCAGGAGGAGATTAGCAAAATGAAGCACTACAGCCTTTCACTGGGTCAGTCAATCGGTTATGAACACCCAGCGCCGGAAAGAACAGCGTCACGGTGTTCGGGCGGAATTTTCGCGGACAACTTCTACCAGATATGGCCCAACCGTAAGTCAATGGTCAAGTCAATCCGTATGCAGCAGAAAAGGGCACCGAAGTTGAATGATTGGAGGCCCTTGGTCAAGCTTTCCGATGGTGAAGGGTACTAGAATCGCCCGGATTCGGGCCGTCGGAGGTGAAATTCCTCCGGCGGCTTTCAGTTGTGCATTGACGTATAATCGCATGAGTAGGCTATTATGTGCCTTACTTGCGCGAATCGTGGAACGTTACTTTGCATACGTAGAAACCGCACTTTGCTATTCCCGGGAACGTCCCGAATTGACCTCATGAGACAGATAGCACAATCCGTGCGCAAGTGGCCTTCAGTACGCCACTACAGGCGTTTCAAGCGCTACCAGCGCCGGACGGACGGCAATGAGGTCAAGGGCCGTCCCCGTCCGATGAGGCACCCGCAGAGAATGGCGTTTTTGTGGAGTTGCCTATCCATGCGAGAAAATGCGGTTGCGCACGCTTATAGAGTACCGGAAAAATATGCCCAAAGGGGGTCAACATGTTCCATCCACTAAAGCCCGAAACGCGAAAGAGATTCGCTTACACACGCGATGCGGTCGCGGTTAGCTTAGACTACGCAGATGAGGTATGGGGATCGGCTTTGCGGGAACGCAGAGTGGAACCGGCTTTGGGACGAGTGGACTAACCACTTAGTCCACTTGGAAAATAAGGTAGCCAAGGGATGTTCGAAAATGCCGCCACGTTGGTTGGCCCTTGGACACATTTCACATATTTACAATGTTCGATAAACGAGAAGCAAACCGCCTGAAGGGGCGGGAAGGGGTGCGGAATGACGAAGAAGGAAACGTTGCAAGCGTGGAAGGAACTAGAAGCGGGGCAAGATCCATTGAAGTACATGGTGCCGATCCCGAACAAGGCTACGGGGTCAACGTATGGGGCCTGCGGGGTAAGGATTGACGGATCGCCGGAGTATATTGATGCTGTATTGTCAAATCTCAAGTCACTAATTGACGGGGAGAATAACATCACGCGGTTAGGCTTATCCAGGAACGCGGTTGACGGGAAGGGCCTAAACAAGTCTTTTGGGAATGCTGGAAGCCGTGCGGAGTGCTGTTATATTCGGCTTCACATGAGGGGCAACGAGGGGGCGATCGTGGCCTCGTTGATGCACGACCACGACGACGCGACGGCTAGGTTTGCAACGGCTATCGGGGCGGAGGAGGTAGGACGATGACGAAGAACCAGGCAGTCTACCACGCGCAACGCGCACGCGAAGCGGAGTATACCCGCAAGATGAACGACCCGCGCGGCCCTGGGAACGTGAGATTGCGACAAGACGGGGCGATGACGGCGGCGGCTATGGCCTACGAACACAAGCTGAGGCAGCATGGGTTAACGGAGGAGGCAGGACGATGAACACGACGACGGGGAGCAGGCTAGTAATTCAGAATCTGCACACGGTGGGGAAGACTTATCTTGACATCCCGGTATGCGACAAGTGCGGGGAAGAGAAGCGCCCCAGGGCGTTACAGGATGTTTTGGGGCGATGGTTCACGGGGTATGTTTGCAAATGCGAGGAGGTAACGACGTGAACACGAAACACACAGCGACGCCGTGGGCAATTGATCTCGAAGGGTGTACACAGGACCAAATTCTCGATGCTTCGGAGACAATCATAGCAGATTGCAAATGGACACCGCACACGCTAGAAGTCCGCCACGCAAACGCCGCCTTCATCGTCAAGGCTTGTAACGCACACGAGGAGTTGATCGAACTCGCACGCATGGTGGCGGGCCGCCAGTATGATGACGGTATCGGGTGGCCTGCGGTCAAACTTGCTGAGAAGATTCTCGACGGTATGGGGGTCCAACGTTGGAACGGCCCTGAGGTGGAAGCATGAAGCTATTGACGCAGGAAATCATTAAGGCGCTACCGGCGCTGTATGCAACCGACGGGCAGGGCAATGAAGCGGTTATATGGGTGAAGTTTTTCTGTCCCTGGAATAACTGGACGTGGTATGCGACCGAGGGTGAACCGCAGGACGGGGCCGAATACATGTTCTTTGGCCTTGTAGACGGGCACGAACTAGAATTAGGCTATTTCACGTTGGCCGAATTGAAGTCAAGCACGGGTCCGGGCGGTCTCAAGATCGAACGTGACCTACATTTTACGCCGTGCACGGTCGGGGAGGTCCGGCAACTGGCAGAGCGGTAGTATCCCGCCTGTGGCGGTGAAACTCCATCAGGGGCGGCTAGAATCGAACCGCTAGGCCATGAGAGGCGGTGAAATGGCACAAAGGGGCATGATGAAGGCAACTGTAGAAGCGACGACGCTACAAGAGGCAATGAAGGCCGTATCGAAGGCCATGGGCAACCGAACGAGTATGCCGATCCTCAACACCGTGAAGCTGTCCGCTAATGGCAGCGGGCTTGAACTAATGGCAACCGACCTCGACACATGGGCACGGGTGGCCGTCAGAGGGCTTGTGGTACACGATGCCGGGCCTGACGAAGCCGTGGTGGGTTCACAGGCGTTCGACTACGTGAAGGCGTTACAAGCGGGCGATATCACCATCGAAGCCTGTGCGGATGACGTGACGCGCATTGGGGCGGCTACGTTCGCCGGACTGCCTGTGATGGACTATCCCGAACTTGACCGGGCAACCGAGTTGACACTGCTAGCGGTGTTCGAGGGCAAACAACTGAAGGACATCATCAAGCGCGTGGCGGCATTTGCCCATCCCCCACAAACGGCACGACTCAAGCTGACCGGGATTAACTTCAACGGGGACGGGACAACCCTATCCCTTGTGGCAACGGACGGGTATCGCATGATCCGCGAAACGTTCCCATCAGAATTCGAGGGTAGTTTTATCGTCTCCGCTGCAACCCTGAAGCGATTCGCCCAGGTTATCCCGAACAAGGCGGACGTTACCCTGTATCGGGGGGAAGAGAATCGACTCGTGATGAAGTTCGACCACGTAGAGTGGAATTTCCGCGACATCGCGGAGGAGTATCCCGACTTCAATCGGGTAATTCCGACCACCAATCAGCCACACACCACGGTGCAGGTTGATTCGGTTGCGCTGTTGAGGCTGTTGGGGCAGGCCAAGCCATTCGCGCCGGATGGCGGCATGGTCAAGCTATCCCTTTTAGATGACAGTCTTGAGGTCAGCACAAAGGACTTCGCGGGGCGTATCAGCGCACGCATTCAACATGCGGATGTTTGCAGCGCCATCGCATTCGACGTGTTCCACATCATTGACGTCTGCAAGGTTGGCGGTGAATTGACATTCGCCTTGACAAGCCCATTACAGGGGGCGAGAATAACCGTAGCCGGTCGGCCTGAACTGACAATGGTTCAGATGCCAATGAGTATGACAGCATAGGGGGTTGATATGAAACATACACCAACACCGTGGGAATACCGCGAGCGAAAACCATGGGGCGGACCGTATAGCACGACAGATGCGTACATTGTGGACTCAAAAGGGCATGTTGTCGTTAATGGCTGTGGGACGGAAGGGACCGAAGAAGCCAAGGCCAACACCGCCTTCATCGTCCAGGCGTGCAACAGTTACGACGCCCTGCTTGAGGTGGCCCGTCTTGCGGCCTCTTCTCAGGGGTGGGACGGGAATAATGATGACCGCTGGGCTGAGTTCTATCGACTGGCAAAGGAGGCAATCGCCATGTCAAGACACGTTACAACGGGAAACAGGAAGCTAGTTTTCAACCAGGACACCCCGTGGTCAACAAGGGCGTCGATATTGATTGAAGATGACTCACCATCCGGCCTTGCCGTAGTGGCAGGGCAGATGGACGCAAAGCTGGCACGAGATATCGTCGAATCTTTCAACCGAGTATCAACATTGGAGGATTTATTCCGACACAATTTTGTCGATAACCCAGAAGAACGTGACCGGTGCAAGAAGTGCGGACTAGACCTCCGCGACCCTATCCACACGCGATGGGAAACCACAGGGGGTGACAAGCAATGAAGGGGAACAACAACGTAAGCATTCGCCTCGACCTCGACAACGAGGCGACTGTCTCATTCCAATCAGGCGGGGCGAGGAACGGCAACAGCCCGCCGTTATACGTAGACGTTCTCGAACTGGGCGCGGTGTCGCATCGCCTGAACAGGCAACAAACGATCTGCCTGCTACACGAGATGATCGCCGCGCTGCCGTATGATGCCGAAGAAGCTGTGATTGACGCCGGTATCACGAGGGAGTACCTGCGCGAGAGGATGGAAGAGGGGGGGTTGTGATGGGCAAACAAATAAACAAGGCAGATATCCGTGTGGAGGTAAGGCCGCGCAGTTTGGGGGATTGCGGACTGATCCATTTCTTGGGTTTCAGGGAACGAACAGAGGCACAGGCAATCGCAGATTGTGAAGATATCGCTGAACAAATCCGCAGACATGTTGACGGCCTGCCATCGCACCGTGATCGAGGGGTTGACGTGGTATGGGACCGCGAAGAAGTTTGCGAACATTGTGGCCGCGTCTGGACGGAAGGAGATTCGCCGCACAATGGCGGGTGCTGCGAAGAGGACATCAAGGTTCTTGATGCCGAGTAGTTTTGTTGATTACATATACAAAACAGGAGGCGCAATGAACAAATTCAGGGCGGACCTATTTTGATCTGGCTGACCGCAGATACCCACTTCGGGCATAAGAACATCATCCGCTACTGCGGACGACCGTTCGCGAATACGCACTACATGGACGCGACCATCATCGACCGCTGGAATGAGGTCGTCAGCAAGAATGACACCGTGTACCACCTGGGTGACGTGGGTTGGGGCGATTATCGTCACTGCCTCCGCCGACTTAACGGACGCATCACCCTCATCCGTGGCAATCATGACAAGCAACCGAACGCCGGGCTGTTCGTCGCAGTCCATGACGTGTACCAACTCAAGCATGAACACCATCGGTTTTGGCTGTCTCACTACGCGCATCGAACCTGGCCGTCTAAGGGTCATGGAACCATCCACCTCTATGGACATAGCCACGGAACGCTGCCGGACACCGACCTCTCAATGGATGTTGGTGTAGACGTGAACGACTTCCGACCGGTCAGCATTGACGCAATCATGGAACGATTCAAGGGAGGAGTAGATGGGCAACGACACAGTTCGAGAGGTGATGGTGGTGAAGAGGTGGAAGAAGAATCTACCTGCCTTCATCGTGTTCAGTCGTGACCTTCCAACGGTTGCGGACATTGCCAGTGAGTTTGCACACACAAGCACCGCCGCATTGGAACGGGCACTCAAAGAGGCCGAGGAACTAGCCTATGCCTCCTTCTGGGAACAAGCACAAGTGCTGGCCGAGGGGTTCTTCCATCGTGGCGTAACCGTGATTTCCCACGGTGCTGCCGGGTTGACCTTGGCAGCGGACGGCCTTGGCAATGTAGAGGACTGGAACACAGCCGATCATCGGTTGTGGGCGGGGTTCAAGCAACGGGTGCTGGCTGAGTTGTCACGACTCACCAACAAGGGCGCAATCGTGCGGCGGATTTACAACTACTATCTGATTGATTGGAAGGCGGTGTTGGCGAAATGACTACTAACATAGCCCCAGGCTGGGGCAGGTTGGCGCTATTCGGCGCACCGCTAACCCTGGGAGGCCGTGCTGTCTACTACCACGAAAGCAGAGAAAACTACGGACTAGACCGCGAGGATGGTTTTGGTGTATCATCACCGACACCCGTCCAGAATGAGGCAATCAAGATGCTGGTAGCCATCGGCGCGAAGGTCGAAACGGCTGGCCAGTATGGTTTAACCAGGAGGTTGAAATGACTGAAGCAACCCGACCAAAGAAGGCGCAGGATACGATGGAATTATGGAACGCCGTCCGGCAGCCACCGAAAGATGCACTAAAGCAGATTAAGGGCGGACGGCTGAAGGGGTTCACGGACATCTCCCCAATGTGGAGAATCATGGCCCTTACCGAACAGTTCGGTCCGTGTGGATTAGGGTGGAAGTACACCGTAGACGAGTTGTGGACAACACCAGGAACAGACAGCCAAGTGTTCGCACATGCACGCATCTCCCTCTTCATCATGATTGATGACAAGTGGGCCTACGCAATCCCTGGGGTAGGGGGCGACAAGCTTGTTGCCAAGGAAGTAGGCGGCCTCTACAACAACGACGAGGCGTTCAAGATGGCGATAACCGACGCACTTGGTTCCGCGTGCAAAGCACTCGGATTCGGCGCGGACATCTACCTCGGTCGCTGGGACGGGTCTAAGTACAATATCCCGGATAAGGACACCTCATCCATCGAAGAGTGGCTGGCTACGTGTGAAAAGGGCAGCATCACCAGCGCGGAGAAGTTCAAGGGCTGGTGGCCGAAGCATTCCGAACAGATCAAGAAGGAGTGCGGAGAAGCTGGCGCAGCCCAGGTCTATTCCGCGTTCAGCGAGTATTACAAGCGCCTGAAGCAGGAGGCCGCCAATGCTTCTGCTTGAGTGTGAACAGAGGACTGAGGCTTGGTTCGATGTCCGAAGGGGCATCCCGACAGCGTCCAACTTCGACCGGATCTTCACCAGTAAGGGTGAACCGTCTAAGCAGCGCACCGACTACCTGTACAAGCTGGCCGCACAGCGCATCTCCGGGGTGGACGAGGATTCGTTCACCTCGGCAGCGATGCTGGCCGGGACCGAACGAGAGGAACTCGCCCGCTGGGTCTACGCAATGCAGCAAGAGGTCTTCGTCGAAGAAGTCGGCTTCTGCTTGAGTGATTGTGGACGATACGGGGCCAGTCCCGACGGGCTGATTGGCGATGACGGGCTACTCGAACTGAAGAACCCTATTGGCAGCACCCATGTCGGCTACCTGTTGGCGGGAACGCTACCAGCCAAGTACGCACAACAGGTCTACGGGCAACTACTGGTAACGGGCCGCGATTGGAGTGACTTCGTGTCGTATTACCCCGGCCTGCCCATGCTAATCGTCCGCGTTGAGAGGGACGAGGGACTGCTGGCGAAGATGGAGGCGGAACTGGTAGCATTCTGCGACGAGTTGGACGACATCTGTGAGAAGATAAGCAAGGAGGCGTGATGAATCTGCTAATCGATACAAAAGGACACAAAATGTTGGTTGCTGTAACAG
>Ga0180732_1000927_pt1 | contig 20568 bp, 18 predicted proteins | sample KR11_01MetaG_FD_148674 | JGI IMG/M metagenome (GOLD analysis project Ga0180732, IMG submission 148674) | Groundwater microbial communities from the Olkiluoto Island deep subsurface site, Finland - KR11_0.1 MetaG | ecosystem: Environmental > Aquatic > Deep subsurface > Groundwater | place... | reverse complement strand
ACCATTTCAAGCACGCTTATCAATACAGTGATGAAGCAAGACTCGCTGAATTGGATTTCTGAAGACAGAAATGATGAGGTGATCTGGATACATGAGTCACTCAACAGCAATCCGGGTGAGACGAATAATATTCATCGCTTCGTTGTGGCTGCAGACCAACTCAGTGTGCGGAAAGATCTGAAATCCTTGGTCAGGCTGGGGCTGGAAGCTGATAAATCGCCAGGCGCTCTCCAGCGCGCCGGCAGCTCATCTGAAAACACCTCGAAGAAATTAGTGGTGCCACGGAACAACTCCAGCGCAACTCATGGGAATTTGCTCGGCCAAGTGGCGGTTTCAGATGTTCCTCAGCACACCCCCAGCGCATCTGATGAATCGCAACACGATCAGTTGCCCCACAGAGCAACTCCAGCACGGCAGAAGTAGCTTGGCTTCAAATGCCGATGAAAATCACGCGGCGCATTTGCAGACTCATCTTCCGCACATGAAATCACATGCATTTGCGCCGTGCGGTTTCTCCTATTTCCGCTCAGAGGTAATGCTGGGTGAAAGCAGCATCCAAAGACGCGGACAAAAATTCCGCATACGAGGAAAATTCGATGAATAATTTGAACAGAAAATCACCAAGCGTCGAGGAGGCGCTGGACAGTCTTCGCTTTCGTTTGGGCGATCTGATGAGAATGGCAGAATCATTGTGCGATCAGCACTTTGAATTTGTCATGGCTGAGAACAAGCGAAGGACCTGGGCGGAAAGGAGCATTCTGTACGCTAAACCCCGGGCACGCGATAACACGCTTACCATCACCTGGTTTGAAATACGCTGGTATGGAGCGAATGCGGCAAAGACCCGCCGTATGGATAAGAAGGTCATCATCAAGCCAAAAAACAAACATGGCTACAATATGGATACGTTGCTAAAGCGCGCCCAATATTGGGAGGTGGATATGGTCACCCGTATTGAGGAGGAACTTATCCCGATACGCAAAGAGGTATCCTTCATTGCAAAAGCCATAGGACAGCTGAACTACATTGAGAATACTCATCAGGCTGCACGCTGGGCTGACCAAGGGTAAGAACCTGTTGTTCGCCATATGCATCGATTTACGATTACTTCTGGATAAGGGTTTGCTATGAAATATCGGGACGGTTTCCTCCTCTTGGACAAGGAAGAAGTGAGGTTGTTATCACTGACCTTAATGACCGATGTGGAGGCTACTTACGCAGCATCTGAATTCATTTCGGGATTGCACGAGGTGCAAGCAGAGGCGGAAAAGCACATTCAGGAGATTTCGCTCCAGGAGACGCCTGAAAGACGTCGGTCGCTGCAGGTCGACATCCTGAAACAGTTGATCAGCACCTGCGAAAAGTTTAAGGGGCGGGGATATACCGCAGCCCAAAATGCGGGGTGTTCGATCCAGTTGCACTAACCAGAACCACGGGATTGGTCTGACCTTTACCATTTTGGGAGGCAACGATCCTGTTGGTCGAAAAGTCTTGCGGTCCCATATGGATATAGGCCAAACGGCATATATGTCTTGAATATCCTTCGTGGTAGCATCGTTGGAAATGTGAGTAAAGGGGAAATATTGTGGGAAAGAAAAGCTCAGGGAGCCCTTTGCTTATAGGAATAGTCGTCGTCATTTGGCTTCTGATTTCTATTCCAAGAGAGGTGTGGGTTGGACTAGTCATCTTGGCGCTCGCCGTGTTGGGTATACGGTATTTCTTTATGTCTCCAAGCAGTACTGGTGTTTCTTCCTTGTCCGATGATTCCTCGTCTCAATCTAGTCAGCGAAACACCAGACCATCAACTTCCCGATCTTCGACGGTTGGAGAAAATGTCGATGACTTAGTAACGATCACTTTCAGCGATGGCAGATCAGGTAGAGAGTATTCGATTCCTATGACTCGCTCTGGACCTCTCGAAAACGCAAAGTGGGTTCCGCCTGGACAAACCACGACGGTTGCGGGAATAGGAATTGCACGCGGAATGTTGTATGTCAGTACCGCCCCAAGTAGAGGCTTTCAGGATGCTGATCCAGCACTTATTGACCCAAATCTCAAGGTTACTTCTGCAGAAATTGATATCTCGTTGCCCCTAACTGGTTACTGGCCGAGCTATGCAACGATAACTCCCGATGCAAGGAAAGCGTATCTACGTTGGCTTGCTGGCGGCAGACAAGCGCCACTAGCTAATATTGGATATGTATTTTTGTTCTTCTATGGTCTAGAACGAAGAGCCTTGGTGGATGCGCAGACAGAGACTGATGCTCGTGCAGAGCTCCCATTAATCAAGACTGAAATTCAGCGATTGCTAGAAATTTACGGGGAAAATCACTCGTTCCGCCGTTACGCTACTCAACTGCTGGACTACGTCACTTTTTCTCACTGGGCTGAGAAAGAATATTTGGCAGCGCCGCCAAGCGTTCCCGATAGCTGCTTCGAATTACCTTTCCGTCTACGTGTTGGATTGGGTCAGTTGGCAGTCGACAAAAAGCCAGTTCCTGCCGATTGGGCACTTGCATGGGCGCTTTCTGATCCAACTATTGTGCGCAGAACTCCCGTGACTCGATGCGCCGACTTGTTTGCAGTGCTGTTTAAGAAAAAGTATGTCGAATCTTGTGGTGAAGGCTTAACGCTAAAAGTCAATCGGACCAAGCTCAGGATTTCCTATCATCCAGCATCTTCCGGGCTAAGCTATAGCGACTTCTCCCATTCAATTGCTGACCTACCAGATGTGTCGGCTGCAAAAACTCCCGTAACCAAGTTGCAGCAAATTGTGGATGAATGCACAGCGGAGCTTGATTCCTACAGCCGGTATCTAGGGCGCAATCCAGACAAAGCGGAGACTCTTGATGCTCTATTGCAGCTCCCCGTTTCACTATGGCCGGCTGCTGTACGCGCAGAGTTAGAGGATATCAAGATTCAAGTCGGAGATGGACTTCTGCTGATGTCCTTTGGCGAGCTTTCTGGCCGCCTCAAGAGCGCTGGGGGGCTATCGCGCGAAAAAGTTCTGGGCTTAGCGCGCGCCCTTGGAAGCCTACACTTGGGGCTTGAACCAGATGTGCTGGCTGGCTACAAGACTCCCAAGGCGGAAGACAAAATTGCGCTTTTTGCCACCCCGTCCGAGGATAGCGCTGCGCGCAATGCTCCGGCTTATGCTGCCGCTGTGGTCACTTTGGACTTGGCATGCGGGGCTGCGCTTGCCGATGGCGCGTTTTCAACACACGAGATGCTGCATTTAACCCGTCAAATCGATTCATGGGCACATCTCAGTGACGCTCATCGAAAGCGCCTTAAAGCTCATTTGCGCTTAGGTATGGATCAGCCCTTACCCCTTTCTTCTCTTAAGAAGAAAATGGAACCGTTGCCGGTTGAGGCCAAACGATCCGTTGGGCGCTTCTTGGCTCATCTCACCCAGTCGGACGGGCAGGTTACTCCCGAGGAAGTCAAATTCCTGGAGCGAGTCTACGTGACACTGAGTCTCGATACACAGCTGCTGTATTCTGATCTTCATGTTGTGCCCGATCCAGGCGGGAAGGGAGTTTTATCTACATTCAGCGGCACACAGAAACCCAAGTCGACGACCGGATTTGCCCTCAATGCGGAGCGCATTGCCCAACTGCAGAAAGAAACAGAGGAAGTGTCCGCATTGCTGGCCGGTGTATTTACTGAAGAACAGCATAGCGAACCAGATTCAGTGGATGTCACCATTGACGAATCTTCTGATGCACCTGCGGGCATACTTGGCCTGAATGCTGAACATTCCGCCTTTGTTCGACGTTTGGTTTCACGGTACAGTTGGCCTAAATCTGATTTGAACGATGTGGCGGCCGATATGGAATTGATGCTAGACGGCACGCTGGAACATATAAACGAAATGATGCTGGATATGTTCGAAACACCTTTGACCGAGGGCGATGACCCCATAGAAATTAATCGAGAACTAGTGGAGCAACTACCCTTATGAGTACCATCCGAGCAAAAGACCGTGATGCAGTAATTCAATCCCTACGAGCTGGGGTGGTCCCACGATCAGGGCAACACCTCGTACAGGTGGGGCGCGTCAAAGAGCTCGAGGCACTAATGAAGGACGTGGAGCGAATCGCTGATTGCGGCTCTGGTTTTCGCGTTGTGATTGGCGAATATGGATCCGGCAAGACGTTCTTCTTGAACCTGGTGCGCTCTATTGCTCTTGAGAAGAAGCTGGTCACCATGTATGCCGACCTCAATCCTGATCGAAGACTGCACGCCTCAGGAGGCCAGGCCCGCTCACTTTACGCAGAGCTGACCAAGAACATGGCAACACGTACTAAACCTGATGGTGGAGCTCTGTCCGGAGTAGTTGAAAAGTTTGTGGCGCAAGCAATATCAGATGCCAAGGCGAATGGGACAACAACTGAGGTGCTTATAAAGCAGCGGTTAGAGCATCTGATGGAGATGGTAAATGGCTACGATTTTGCGGAAGTCATAGCCGCATACTGCCGAGGGTTCGAGGAAGGAAATGAACAGTTGAAGGCAGATGCGATTCGCTGGCTTCGCGGCGAATTTTCGACCAAGACAGATGCTCGTGCCGCACTAGGGGTTCGAACCATAGTTGACGACGCGTCGGTATATGACCAACTCAAGTTACTCGCACGATTTGTCCGTCTGGCCGGCTATAGTGGTCTGATGGTCTGTCTCGATGAACTGGTTAACCTGTACAAGCTAGCGAATACGCAGGCTCGTAATTCAAACTATGAGCAGATTCTTCGTATTCTGAATGACTCTTTACAGGGCTCTGCCGAAGGGTTGGGTTTTGTGCTCGGTGGCACACCTGAATTTCTCATGGATACTCGCCGGGGTCTTTATAGCTACGTCGCGCTGCAGTCGCGACTTTCAGAAAATACCTTCGCCAGAGACGGGATGGTAGATTACTCAGGGCCGGTCATGCGCTTGGCCGGTTTAACACCAGAGGACTTCTACGTGTTGCTTCATAAGCTGAGGCATGTTTATGCTTCAGGGGACGTTGCCAAGTTCCTTCTGCCGGACGAAGCTATTCCGATATTCATGGAGCATTGCTCCAAGCGTTTAGGTGAAGCTTATTTCCGCACCCCTCGGACTACGATAACCGCATTTATTAACCTCCTAGCTGTCTTGGAGCAAAATCCTGGTGCTGATTGGAAGGAACTGATTGGCGCGACCGAAGTAACGGTTGATGACGGGGCAGCAGCCGATCTTGCGGTTGATCATGACGACGAACTTGCCAGCTTCCAACTCTGACTCCCAAGGTTTTACCCAGCTAAACGGACAAATTCAACGCTGGATTTGGAATGAGGGTTGGACCGAATTGCGGGATGCTCAAGAGCGAGCCATACCCGCCTTGATAAACGCTGACCGCGATGTAATTGTGGCTGCCGCAACTGCGGCAGGTAAAACTGAGGCGGCCTTCTTCCCTATTCTGACGCATTTACTGAGCAAAGCACCTGACATCGGCACCGTGCTTTACATCAGTCCTCTGAAAGCGTTAATCAACGACCAATGGAGCCGACTTAGCGGCTTATGTGAGTCACTCGAAATCCCTGTTACCGGTTGGCATGGCGATATTGCCTCCAGCCATAAGAAACACTTCCTTAAGAATCCCAATGGCATCTTGCTGATTACGCCTGAATCGCTTGAGGCACTATTTGTGATGCGTGGTACAACGATGCCAGGCCTTATGGCGAACCTCCGCTATGTGGTGGTCGACGAATTGCATGCGTTCATCGGTTCAGAACGAGGTAAACAACTTCAATCACTGCTTCACCGGCTAGAGCAAATTGCTGGTCGCCGTGTGCCTCGCGTCGGGCTATCGGCTACTTTGGGTGATATGAGGTTGGCAGCCCGTTTTCTTAGGCCGTCTGATGCTGATCAAGTGGAACTTATTGAGACGAAGGGAAGTGGTCAGGAGTTGAAAGTACTTCTGAAAGGGTACCTGGCAAAGCCGCCACGTATTGAGTCCAATCCAGATTTAGATAATCCAGAAATGGAGGATGTCGTCTCTGGAAGTGTCGTCGATGTAGCTGCGAATCTCTACAAGGTGTTGCGTGGCTCAAATAATTTGGTATTTCCGAATAGCCGGCAGAAGGTTGAGATATTCACAGACTTGTTGCGCAGAAGCTGTGAGCGTGACTCTGTTCCAAACGAATTTTGGGCGCATCATGGAAGCTTGTCCAAAGAGTTTAGGGAAGAGGCTGAGCAAGCTCTAAAGGAGGGTACTCGCCCGGCTACGGCAGTTTGCACAACAACGCTTGAGCTCGGTATTGATATTGGTTCGGTCAAAAGTATTTGTCAGGTTGGAGCTTCACCATCCGTGGCAAGTCTCCGCCAAAGGCTTGGGCGTTCTGGACGCAGAAAAGGGGAGGCGGCAATTCTTAGGGCCTACTGCATCGAGCCAGAACTTCAGTCTAACTCAGGCATTTCGGACTGCTTACGCGAAGGGCTAGTTCAATCAGTAGCGATGATTCGATTGTTGATAGCTGGGTGGTTTGAGCCGCCGCGAATTGGTGGCCTACATGGCTCAACTTTGATCCAACAAATCCTATCAATTATTGCAGAAAGAGGTGGGGCAAGTGCCGGCCAATTATGGTCAACCTTGGCGGCCTCAGGTAGTCCGTTTGAAGGATTAACTAGGAACGAGTTTGTTCTTCTGTTAAAACACATGGGTGAGCGACAGTTGCTGACTCAAGATAGTTCAGGGTCTCTCCTTCATGGTGAGCTTGGCGAGAAACTCGTTAATCATTATGAATTCTTTGCTGCATTCTCCAGTGAAGAGGAATTTCGCTTGGTGTGTGAGGGTAGGGTGCTGGGCTCACTGCCCGTAAGTCGACCTCTGTTACCAAAACAGTGCATCATTTTTGCGGGACGCCGCTGGCGTGTCATTGATGTTGATTCAGAGAAAAAACTCATTGTCGTCGCCCCGGATCGGGGAGGTGCGCCGCCAGCCTTCGAGGGTGGTGGTTCGATGGTTCATGATCGAGTTCGGCATGAAATGCGGTTGGTTCTAGCTGAGGAAACCTCGGTGCGGTTCCTTGACCAAGGGGCACTCAGTCTATTGGATGAGGCGCGGAGTTATTACAAACGAGCGGGCTTAGACAATATCCAGTTGATCCAACGGGGCTCTGATGTTCAACTCCTGACCTGGCGAGGAGACTGGGTTAATGATGCGCTCGCACTACTGCTCACACAGCATCGCTTGACTGCAAGCAACGAGGGATTGGTCATTAATGTTTCTGGCGGTGCAAGGGAGAGAGTCCTCGACGTGCTTGAAGAAATCGCACAGCTTGAGGAGCTAGACCCTATTGAACTTCTCGCTAACGCCAACAATATCATTCGGGAGAAGTGGGATTGGGCCATGCCCGATGTTATGGCACGGCGATCTTTTGCTTCTCTTTGTCTTGATTTGGAAGGGGCGAGGGATGCAGCACGTCACTTGATCTCAGTTTAGCTTTGCGATTAGAGAAAAATCCCAGTGTCCATATCAAATGACATATTCCAATCCGTAGCAGCCGAAAATAGGCTGCATCGTCAGTTTCGAGATCTTCGAGATTCGCCTTTTCATTCCGAAGCTAGATTGCTAATCAATACTCTGTACCAGCGAATGGGACTTCACGGAAAGGACTTCATCCGCAAATTTCAAACTGATGGATTCCATTCACATTTGTTTGAAATTGCATGTTTCGCCTATCTCGAGAGTGGTGGCTTTGTTCCGAATAGAACTTACTCATCCCCCGATTTTTTGGCGTCGCGAGATGGATTTAGCTTGGCCATCGAGGTAACCACCTCCAATCCATCTGACGATCAGTCTGCAGACATATCGTTACGGATGTTGGCAGATTTATCGGAAGAGGAGATTGCGGCGAAGGTAAACGTAGAGTTTCCTAATCGAATGATTTCGATACTCAAGAAGAAAGTGAATCGTCAATATGACAAACTTCCTCAATGCGCAGGAAAACCGCTTGTACTAATGGTTGCACCTTTCTTTGAGGCGGGTTCTATCTTTTACACAGATGATGCTTTGGTCGATTGTCTATATGGAATACAAGAAACAACGACAGGATTTTTCTCTCTCCAGAGTTCAAAATCAGTCAGCGCAGTGTTGTATTGCAATGCCTTCACTGTCCCTCGCTTCTTTCGCTTAGCCACACCTCTTGAACGCAGTGAAGAGATAACAGCAATACGAGAAGGAATGTACTACGCCGTCCAATCTAAGACAGAGCCATCAGTGAAGGAATTTCGGTACCGTGTAGGTTCCCAGTCAGCGCCACGGGAGTCTTGGTCGGAAGGTGTAACTCTTTTCCTAAATCCAAACGCATTGATTCCGATTTCCAAAGAAGTCCTACCGAGCACAAGTTCATTTTACATCCAGGACGGATACCTTGTCCGAGAGGTCTATGGATTTCATCCTGTGACTTCAAACATGTATGTGTATGCAAATGATGCAACCATGAAGATGAACATAGAAAGGGGAATCCCATGAAGGTATGTCGTATAGCGATAACAAATTTCCGAGGGATTCACTCCGCGTCATTGCTACTTCCGAAGCACGCGGTTCTAATTGGCGACAATAATACGGGTAAAACTACGATTCTTGAGGCACTAGATCTGGTGTTGGGGCCCGATCGCCTGAATCGCATGCCGCCCATCGATGAGCATGACTTTTACCAAGGCCGGTACATCGCTGACGCTCCCAGCACAAACGGGGTTGAAGGTGAGCATCTTTCGAAGGACCAAGAAGTTGTAGCGCTAGCCGCTGTTTCTACTGACGCTGATGAAGTAGGTAAGGGGGTCGCTGAACACAGTGCGACTGAAGTACCTCGGATCGAGATCGAAGTAATCATAGCCGACTTGTCCGAGGAGCAGAAGGCAAAGTTTGGAGATTACATAGAGTTCTGGGATACGAAGACTAGCAAACTCTACGATCAGCCGCCCCCGGCCGGCGTTGATGCCACATCTATCACAGAAGCATTGCGCGTCACTTTCCTCGGATCGTACGACCCAGAAGAGGACGATTTCGAAGGGAAAACATTTTTCACGCGCAGTCTATCGGAAGGCGAGGCGCCCATCGCTTTCTCTAAGAAAGACAAGCAGATTTGTGGCTTTCTCTATTTGCGCACCTTGCGAACAGGTTCACGTGCATTGAGCCTGGAACGCGGTAGTCTGCTCGATATCATTCTGCGTCTCAAAGAAGTCAGGCCGCAGATGTGGGAAGACACAATAAATACACTGGCCAACTATTCAGTTGCGAGTGCCCCTGAGTTAGGTATTTCGGGAGTACTAGAGAGCATCAACAAAGCCCTTAAGAAATACGTACCGAAGGAATGGGGTATCGAGCCGCATCTAAAAGTGTCGACGCTAACACGGGAACACTTACGGAAAGTAATCACCGCATTTATTGCCACGGGTGAGGGGAAGCACGCTGCTCCGTTCTACCGGCAAGGCACAGGAACTATAAACATGCTGGTCTTGGCGATGTTGTCCCAGATCGCGGAAGACAAGCAGAATGTCATATTCGCGATGGAGGAACCGGAGACGGCCATTCCGCCCTATGCCCAGAAGCGAATCGTTCACGAAATTCGAAAATTAGCCTCGCAGACCATTTTCACATCTCACTCGCCCTATGTTCTTGAAGAATTCGCACCTGACGAGACCGTCGTTCTAACTCGGGACATGCAAGGAAACCTTGGACAGTTTGAAATTACGTTGCCAGAAAGCGTGAAGCCAAAGCGCTATCGCCAGGAATTTCGTACCCGCTTCTGTGAAGGTTTGCTGGCACGTCGCATTCTTATCGCCGAAGGAGCGACGGAAGCTGACTCGCTTCCTGTTGTGTGTCGGCGTCTGGCGGAATTGAATCCCAGCGCGTATGCACCATTGGAGGCTCTGGGTATTTGTACAATCGACGCCGGCGGAGAGAAGAACATTCCTGATTTGGCCAAACTCTATCGAGACCTTGGCAAACGGACTTTTGCCATTTGTGATAAGCAAGCCGAAGACCACAAAGCGCTCATTGAGGCTCAAGTAGAAACGCTATTTATGCACGATAAAATTGGCTTCGAGGACCTCATTCTGACGAACACCACCGAAGAGGCACTAAAGCGATTCGCGCAACTCATCGATTGGCCCCCACACCTCAAAGCTAAGTACCCAACCCCGGAGGGCCAAGCGAAAGTGGCTTTGAGCGAGTATTTCGGGTGGGCAAAAGCAAGTTGGGGAGTTGCTGATTTTCTTTCACAGTGTAGCGAGGCGGAGATCCCTGAGTGGCTTCGAGTAGTTTGCATTTCATTGAAGGAATCTTGCGCGCCTGAGCCAGCCGATCCAGTCACTTTTGACGGGGCCGTGGCGCCCGTAGCTACAGAAGTGGAATTGTAATCAAGCGCGGATGAAACTCACTAAGAAGCAGTTAGAGATCATGGATGCGGCTGGGCACCTCCTTGTCACAGGCGGGCCCGGTTCTGGCAAGACAACTGTCGCCATTCTAAAAGCCGCGCAATTCGCTGAATGCGACCTACTTCCGGGTCAAAAGATACTATTTCTTAGCTTCGCTCGTGCGACCGTTTCAAGGGTTGTTGAAGCTATCGAGTACGAACAGCATATCCCGCGTGAGCAGAAAAGACGGATCGACGTAGAAACGTACCACTCTTTCTTCTGGCGAATTTTGAAAACACACGGGTATCTAATCGGCTTGCCAAGACGGCTCTTTATTCACACGCCGCCAAGCGAGGCGATCTCGCTTTCGACTATACGCAGTGGGTACGCCGCCAACTCAAAGCTGACAGATGCCGAGAAAGCTCAGAAGAAGGCAACAGAGGAAGCTGAGCGTGTAAGACTTGCGCGCATTGAGGGCCGCGTCTGCTTCGATCTCTTTGCGTCCTATGTAGGAGATATTCTTCATGGGAGCGAGCGCGTTCGAAGGCTGATTGCCTCAATGTATCCAATCATCATCTTTGATGAATTTCAGGATACGAATGCCGAACAGTGGCGCGTAGTACAAGCGCTGGGAGAGCATTGCACCTTGGTAGCTCTCGCCGACCCTGAACAGCGCATCTATGACTGGATCGGAGCAGATCCAGAACGCCTAAACCATTTCAGGACAGCGTTCGCGCCAACAGATGTGGACCTGAGTACGGATAATCATCGTAGTGGTGGAACCGAAATAGCTGCCTTTGGCAACGATCTGTTAACTGGGAAGTTTCGGCAAAACGCCTACAACGGGATCCATTTCAATACGTACGAAGCAAACGCTGGACAGGCTTTAACTTCATTGGTTACTGCCACGTATACGGTGCGGAAGAGGCTGGTTGATACTGGTCGTAAGGATTGGTCCGTAGCGATACTCGTGCCAACAAAGAAAATGACTCGGCTTGTATCAGATACCCTTCGGACCCCACCAGCTGGGATGGTGGAAATTCCGCACGTCGCTGCCATCGAATTGGAGGCTGCAATTCTCGGGGCCGAAGTAATCTCTTTCTTAATGCAGCCGGATATTGACGGGCGCCATTTCGAGCAGTTTATTGCCCTACTGCGCAATTACTTCCACGGCAAAGGAGGTGATTCCCCAACAAAAAGCGATTTAGGTGAGGCCGCAAATATTAAGAAAGCCTACGATGAATGGTGCGCTCGTCAGGTTGCGGGAAAAGAGATGAGAGGGAATAGTATCTTGGTTGCCATGCTGGCCGTCTATAACCAGGCTCGAGCTCTCACCCTCACAGGAGATCCTGACAGCGATTGGCGGAATATGCGACGTATACTCGAAAGCGGAACGTGCCCGAGGCTGAAAGGAATTGCGGATGAAGTTAAGAATATTCGCCTTTTGGAGCGTGGAACGCAGCTACGACAGGAGCTTTCGCAGGACTGGCGTGACCACGGTTCCTATACAAATGCGCTGGCAATTGTCCAGCATTCATTTGTGAAGGAACATTTCTCCACAAAAGCTAAGCCCGAAACTGGCGTTGTGGTGATGAACATGCATAAGGCAAAAGGAAAACAATTCGACGAGGTAATAATCTTCGAAGGGTGGCCACGCATTGTCAAAGGGGAAATCGTGGCGAATTCTGACCGTATCGTGCGTGGTAACGATCGAGCTATGATTAATGATCAAGCTCGGCAGAATTTCCGTGTCAGTGTGACGCGCGCCAAACTTGCTACAACAATCTTAACCCCCAAGGTCGACCCCTGTGTATTGTTGTTACCAGAATAGGTTCCTACCACCGAAGCCGATGTTTCTCTTCCGTCTCTTTGTGCCGTAGATCATCCTCCGAGTGAAGGTATTTGCTTGTTGTGGCAATCGACTCATGGCCCAGATTGTCTCGTACATGTTTGAGGTCCATATCCTCGCTTGTCATATTTGAAGCGGCGGTGTGTCGCATCCAATGCGCCGATGCCATTTCTATTTCGGCAGCCCTAGATTGATATTCTGGGCCGCGTTCACGTAGACGGCCTGCAGTCTGATCGAACACTTCTTTGACAATCTGGTGCACCGCACTTCGGGTCAAAGCTCGCTGCTGCGTGCCAATCGGCAGGAGGAGGGGAGTGGTTTCTCCAGGAAGGGGGAGGGGCGCATGACCCTTTTCGCGCCGATAGCGAGAAAGTTCGAGCATCAATTCATTGGTTGCTGGCACGATGCGCGTCTTGTCACCCTTTCCCGTAATCTCCAGCCACCACCGTTCCTCACCCTTGTCGCGGCGACAGAAGAATCCTGCCATCGTATTTTTGGTAACTTCTGAAATTCGGACGCCACAGATATAGAACAAGGAAAACAACCACCTCACCCTGAAGTAGTGTTCGCGTTCGCGACCGGTCTCTTTCGGCATTTGCTCGATGGTCGATTTGACCTCCTGCCAGAGGGTTTCATCCAAGAAGCGCGTCACCCTCGGCTTGGCTTTGCGTTGCCGCTGCCGAGATAAAGACAGCGGATTGCCCACCAAATATCCGGCGGTCACAAGCCATGCGAACATCGCATTCAAAATAACCACGGCTTGGCGCTGGCTGGTACTGGAAAGAGGACCAACGAAAGGGCGCCATTCAGGATGATTGCGCGCCCATTTACGCCCGGCAGTCATAACCCATCGTTCCGCTGGATGCGGATCCACCAGGAATCGCTGGTATACCAACAGGTCTTCATGCGTTAGTGACGATAAGGGCTTAGTCAGCTCGATTACAGACCACAACAACAGCCGCTCGGCTTCCTTACGATAGCTGTCCAAGGTCGTTTTGGTGTCAATGTACCGTGCCAGCCAGGCCTTGATTGCGTCGATGTCATTCTGCGCCGCGATCTGAGGGCGGTTGCCAACAGCCCGGTTGAGGCCGTTCTGGCCATTTAGCTCAGCCGGCAACTCCATGGTCTCAAGTGGCGTGATTCCAGAAATTCGTACAAGGTTGTTCATCTTTTTCCGATTTTCGAACTTCTGCGCAACGCCAGCACCGCAAAGCGCTAAGAACATCACTTGGGATGGCAAGTCGCGAAGTGATCCCGCCATTGACGCTTTCCGCCAAAGGGGACGAGTTGATATTTGATGGCCAGGCTTACAGCCTCTTTTTTGCACATGGCGATTTGCAAATAGAACGCACATTTGCAAGTTGCCTGCGCAAGAAAGGATTTAGCGCGCCCACAAGGCAAGAAATACATAGGCGGGTGAAAGATCTGGTGGCAGCGTCTCCGTTGTCCTTCAATATTCTTGGACAACCAGCAGTCGGCGTAATCAACAACCCCGGGATTGACGACTGACTATGTACGAAGAGCATCTTGACAAAGGTCGATTTCGCGTGGTGACTACGCCGCCCGATGCAGGCACAAAAACTTATATTGAGAGCGACGATTACGAACATGCTGTCCGTCTTCAGGTAACTGGGAAATTCGACTCGCTGGCCGACAAAGAGTTGTACGCGATGGCCCTAGCTGAACTTTTGAATAACGCACGGCGATAAATCTGAAAACCGCGATGAGCCAAGACAAAGTTTCCTATCCCCAGCCTCTACCGGAAGAGGTGGTCGCCTTGCGCGAGCGCCACGGCCTGACACAGACAGAAGCGGCAGAGCGCTGGATGACGACTATCAACACGGTCAAAAAGTGGGAATCACCACTTGAATCTGGCAACAACCGGCGCGTGCACCCGCTGATGTGGTGGGCAATGAGGCGAATTCTTGGGGATAAAGGTTGAGGTGTACTGATGGCTGACCTGGTACTGCCGCTCAAGCGTGAATACTTCGAACAGATCAAGGCCGGAGAGAAGCCGGAAGAGTTTCGGCTGTGTACGCCGTATTGGGCAAAGCGGCTTGAAGGTCGCGAGTATGACAGAGTGGTGTTGACCCTTGGGTATCCAGCGAAAGACGATTCTGAGCGCCGTCTGGTGCGTCCGTGGCGCGGGTTTGTGAAGCGGCAGATCGCACATCCGCACTTCGGCGCGGAGCTGGTCGATGTGTATGCAATAGATGTGAGGTTGTCATGATTGAAAATACAGGTCTCGCTGATCTGGATATGGATGCAGTGGTGGACGGTGTGCTGACCAGATTTTGCAAGGATGAATCCGACCTAGACGCCACCAACTCATCATCGATGTAATCGAAGGACGTGGCAGCACGTTCTCGCTTGAAGGACCTGAAGGGAAAGTTTTTCACACACGCTCGCGCGTCTTCACCGATGCAGAGTGGGCAGAGATTTTGAACGAGAGTGCTAGGTTGCGCGATGTTTAGCAGTCCATAGCAATGAGTTGGAAGGAATCGATCTTAACCAGCGGCGTGCATTCGTTTCGGGCTATGTAGAATTTCTCAATTAACTCAAGGGTATCTTCCGTGCACTCCTAGGGCCTAGAGTCGTCGTGTCTGGCGCGCCCGAAGAGATTAGAACTTCCGCATTCAAAAGCAGACATAAACCGAAGTGGCTGAAGCGGCCTTTAAAGTTTGTGTTCAGAACTTCCGCTATGTGGGCACTACAGTTTTTCGGAAATAGCAGGAAGGCTTCAGCATGTTGTGCTGATAAATTTTCGCAGTGTTGTGCCCGGACGCCTTGGCGTAATACATGACGATGTCAGCGTTTTTGATTAGCGTTATTTGATCTTCACCGTGATCCGGATAAATCTCGATGCCAAATTGTTAGACCATTTGCCATGCAGCTTACTCGTTGCGACGGGCAATAGCTAAAGAACTTGAAGGACAAGTATGTTGCTTGGGGCATTGATATTCAGTCCCATCAGGATCCCCTGTACTTTCGAGCGAAAAATTGACTTGTTAAAAGTCAGCGCCCATAATTTACTAAACGTTCGTTTAGTTATGGGGTGATATTTGGCCATGGATAATCCGATGATCCAATCTATTCCAAAAAGAAGGACGAGGGAAGACATTCTCGGACTATCGGCATCGCTCTTCGCCCAGCACGGCTACGACGGGGTTTCCATGCGCGATGTTGCCGTTGCAGTGCGACTCACCCCCGCTGCACTCTACTACCACTTTTCCGACAAGGAGCAGCTCTATCTGGATGTAGTCAGATATGCATTCGAAGAAAAGGCGGGATCTTTGAAATCTCTTCTGACCGGTGAAGAAAACCCCTGGGTTAGGCTCGAAGCCTTCATCGCTTGGTTCACGCGCATGCTCGCCAAGGAGAAAGACTTTAGGCGCCTGATGCAATGGGTGCTATTAGACAGCGATGAGATTCGTCAAAAAAAACTAGCGGACTGTGTCTTCCTGGACCTATTCAACGCACTGCGAAGTATTGCAGGCGAACTTTCCCCAAATCATGACACCCATATGCTGGTCGTTTCGATAATCGGTTTGGCTGCCTATCCGTTTGAAACACAGTCAATGCTACGTTTCTTGCCGGATTACCAGCGGCAGCATGAAGATCCTGAGGCAATTGCGCGTCATGTCATCAGCTTGCTGCGCACGGGGCTGAATGTATCCGGTGGGGGGGCATATTGAGCTAGCCCTAAACAAACTCATCGCAGCAGTCGTAACGGCACACACCGTATTCTTCAATCCTTCATAAAATAGGAGTACAGATCATGTCCAAAGCAAAACCCACAGCTGCCCGGAATGTGAAGTCGGAATCCGTAGCGGAGCAAAATCCACCCTTCAGCGCGGAGGAACGCTATCGAATGATCGCCGAAGCTGCCTATTTTCGTGCAGAGAAGCGCGGCTTCGTGGGCGGGGACATCGCGGAGGACTGGATACAGGCCGAGGCGGAAATAGACCGCAATTTGCAAGCAATCGAAAAAGGACAAGGGTTGACACCGACAGCAAAGGAAATCGAACAGCAAGTTCAGGCAGTTTTCGAAAGCGACACGGAGTTGGTCTCCGAGCGCGTGCGGGCGATCACGCTCCAGGCGCTCTCGGGAGGTAAGCTGGACAAGGAAACGCTCAAACAGGTGATGGCGGCTGTAGTGAAGGGCGCGCAGCAGGGCGACTCCCGCCGTTCCGGGCGCGGTGCTCAGGCGCTGAAGGAGGCAATTTTAAGCCTGGATGACGCACTGGCGGTTGCTGCGGAAGCGACCCAATTGGCAATCAAGGAGGCTGCCAGTCGTACCGACGAATTTTCCAGGGGAGAGCTGAAAAAAACTGTGGCAGACCTCGCCGAACTGGAGTTGCTGTTCATCGAAACCATTTCCGACGCGGCCGACAACACCGCTGGACTTACCCAGTCCATCTTGCGCGATCTGACTGACCATGCGGTCGCCAGCGGCACGGCGGTAGGCAGCAGGGTCAAGCTGGCATTGCCCGAACTGACCCATGCCATAGCCGACACCGCACGTGAGCACACGGAAATCGGGACACAGTTCATGCGCAATGAAGGTACCTTGCTCGCCAGCCTCGCAGCCGGAATGCTCAAAGGTATTGCAGAACGTCTGCAACCGGCATCTTCGGACAAGTCCATACCTCACTCATCGGCAAAGGATCGTTGATGTTGTGGCAAGCGATCAGCGCCGTCCGTGACGTGGGCCGCCTGCATGACATCGCCTCAATCCTAATCCGTTACGGCTTCGGCGATTTGGTGCGACGGATGGGGCTGGCCAATGCCTTGGAGCGGGCCGGGCGGGCGCTGCACTGGAACAACGCGGAAGAGTTCGCCCATCTGCCGCCGCCCGCGCGGGTGCGGCGCGCGCTTGAGGAACTGGGCCCGACCTTCGTCAAACTCGGCCAAGTGCTCGCCACCCGCGTCGACTTGTTCGAACCCGAATGGATCGCCGAATTCAGCAAGCTGCAGGACAGCGCGCCCGCTGCACCTTGGGCCGACATCTGCCTGCAACTTACCGAAGACCTGGGTGCGCCGCCCGAGGAAATATTTGCCGCCTTCGATCCCGAGCCCCTGGCAGCCGCCTCCATTGCACAGGTGCACCGCGCCCGACTGGATGATGGCAGCGAGGTGGTGGTCAAGGTGCGACGTCCCGGCATCCGTCCGATCATCGAAGCCGACCTGCGCTGGCTCTCAAGGCTGGCGGAACTCGCCGAGGCGGAAAGCCCGGAACTGCGTAGTTTCCACCCGCAGGAAGTGGTGCGCCAGTTCACCCAGTCGCTACGACGTGAGCTCGACTTTGCCGGCGAATGCCGCAATGCCGAGCGCATTGCGGAGAATTTTACCGGTTATGCCGATCCGGACTCGCCTGCAGTGCTGCATGACGGGGAACAAGGCGCACCCGTGCAATCGCCCGCCATCATCGTCATTCCGCGCGTCTACTGGGAATGGAGTGGCGAGCGGGTGTGTGTGCAGGAGTTCATCGAGGGCATTCCCGGACGCAAACTTGCCGCTGTCGATCAGGCCGGTCTTAACCGCAAGATACTCGCCCGGCGCGGCGCGCGCGCGGTGTTGAAGATGATCGTTGAGGACGGCTTCTTTCACGCCGACCCGCATCCCGGCAACGTGTTCTATCTGCCCGGAAACCGCATCGCCTTCATCGACTTCGGCATGGTGGGGCGGCTCACCGAGGAACGCCGAAATCAATTGATTCTCCTGCTACTGGGGTTGGTGAAGCACGAGCCGCAGCGCGTTGCCGATGTGATGCTCGACTGGACAGGCGACGCCGCAGTGGATGAGGACGGGCTGATGCTGGAAATCCAAGCCTTCGTTGATCAATACCACGGTGTGGCGCTGAAGCAGCTCAAGTTGGGTGCAATGCTTTCCGACCTGGTGGCCATTCTGCGCCAGCACCGCTTGGCGCTGCCCACTGACCTGTCGCTGCTGGTCAAGGCTTTCGTCACGCTCGAAGGCATGGGGCGCGAACTCGACCCGGACTTCGATATGGCCGGTGAAGCCATGCCGCTGCTGGAACAGGTGCTGCGCGCCCGCTATACGCCGGTCGCACTTATCCGGCGCGGCTGGCGGACGGCGGGCGAAGTGCTCGCGCTGATGGCCGGTCTGCCTCGCGACCTCTCCCAGCTGCTGCGCGCCGCACGGCGCGGGCGGCTGGAGATCCATATCGATGTTACGCATCTCAAGCATGTCGGCAACCAGCTAGACAGCGCCGCCAACCGGCTGGTGGTCGGCATTGTTATCGCTGCACTCATCATCGGATCTTCCATCGTCATGACCGTGCCCGGCGGCCCAACCTTGCTGGGCCTGCCTTTCTTCGGCCTGCTCGGTTATCTCGGCGCGGCGGTCGGTGGCGTATGGCTGCTGCTATCGATCTGGAGGAGCAACAGGGCGAACCGGGAGTGACCGCGATGACGAGACAGACCATCTCCTCCGGTAACCGCCCGAAAATTGGCTTAGCGCTGGGCAGCGGCTCGGCGCGTGGTCTAGCACATCTTGGCGTGATCCGGGCTATCGAGGACGCCAGTATTGAGGTGGACTTTATCGCGGGCACCAGCATCGGCGCGCTGATCGGGGCGATTCATGCCGCCGGAAAACTCGATGACCTAGAAGCTACTTTTCAGACATTCGACTGGAAAAAGACTGCTTCCTTTTTCGATGTCGTACTGCCCAAGTCCGGTCTGCTCGACGGTGCCAAGGTCAGTGAACTGGTGCGAACTCATATTCACGCCGACACCATCGAAATGCTCGCCAAGCCCTTTGCGGCCGTCGCAACGGACATTGTCAGCGGAGAGGAGGTCGTCATCCGCTACGGCGACGTGATCGAGGCGGTGCGCGCCAGCATCTCGGTGCCAGGCATCTTCACCCCGGTGCGCAGCAACGGGCACATTCTGGTGGATGGCGGCCTCGTCAACCCGGTGCCGGTGAGCGTGGCCCGCGCCATGGGGGCCGACATTGTGATCGCGGTCGACCTCAACCACGAGATCATTTCCGGCAAGAATATGAAACCGCTGCGGGACACCAAAGCAGCGCATAGCGCAAGCGACAATGCTGCGGGCAGGTTCTCGCGCTGGGGCGGCGACTTTCGCCTGTCGATGAAAGGCATCAAGCAGAAACTGCTTGCCGGAAACAATCCGGTCTCTGCGCAGTTTTCGCGCTGGGCCTCGACAGAAGAGCCGCTACCTAACATTTTCGAAGTGTTGCTGGCCTCGATCAACATTATGGAAGTCCGCATCACCCAATCCCGTCTGGGTCTTGATCAGCCTGATATCATTATCCAGCCGCCCCTTGGGCACATCCGTTTTCTGGAATTCAGTCGCGCCGAGGAAATCATTGCCATCGGCTATGAGCACACACAGCGGCAACTGGCCACACTTTCACTCCATACAATTAGTAAAAGGAACACAGCCACGAGATAAAAGAATTCCACGCCGTACTGCTGGTGCCGATTTTTGTAATGATGAATCCATTTGATCCCGCACTAGAGAGGGAGCCGCAGCCAGAAGCGGACTTTCAATCCTTGATGAAAATCGAAACCAATTCAGCAAGTGCTTGGACCCCGCCGGAAGCCATGCCCGCCGGAATGCGCGAGGCGATGTTTCTCTCGCCGCTCTATTACTTCATCGAGATGGGCTACGGCATTCTGTTGAAAGGAGCAGGACTAGATGTGCTGTGGGATTCGCTACTGGGCTTGGCGCTGCTGGGAATGGTGATCTTCGGCTTCGGCGTCTGGCGCTTCAAGCGGCAGTTCGGATAGATAGAATTTGGCCGATTAAGCTGACAAATAATTTGCGGTGACTACCTTAGGAACAAACATGATGAACGGTTCCATCGGGGAAAGAGAAGTACCTGACTATGGACAACTGCGCGGCGTAGCCTCCAGTCGCGCTTGGACAGATTAGGGTACGATAACTTACGGCAGGACAGTGCGCCTTATTTTGAAGTGCTGGATGTCCAGCGCGACCTGCTCGCTGCCGAACAACAATTGCTACAGTGCGTCGCGAAACGCTGTCGAGCTGCGTGAGCCTGTATGCCACAATAGGCGACGGCGGATAGGAATTCGTTAAGCCACAAGCCCCGGCAACCCGTCCTTTCAATTGAAAACGCAAAGGAATCCACATGCATGCTTCTATCAAGAAAAATCTGTTTCTGGCCGCCGTGGCAATCGTTATTGTCCTGGTCGCATGGGGTGGCTGGAGCAAGATGCGGCCCACGGGGCCGGGCGATGGCTTCGTCAGTGGCAATGGCCGCATCGAGGCCACAGAGATCGACGTCGCCACAAAATACGGTGGCCGCGTGGTGGAAATCTTTGCCCGCGAAGG
>Ga0180732_1000926_pt1 | contig 20584 bp, 27 predicted proteins | sample KR11_01MetaG_FD_148674 | JGI IMG/M metagenome (GOLD analysis project Ga0180732, IMG submission 148674) | Groundwater microbial communities from the Olkiluoto Island deep subsurface site, Finland - KR11_0.1 MetaG | ecosystem: Environmental > Aquatic > Deep subsurface > Groundwater | place... | reverse complement strand
AAACGCATTTGTCAGTATCTTGATGAAATCAACGAAATGCCAGTGATTTTCAAGTGGAAGTATAAGATGGATGAAATGCCTGGTGGGATTGAATCATTGTAATGTTAATTTGGAATCGATATACTAGGGAGAGGCAAAACCATCGAGTATCCACCGGATGCCTCCGACCTCGGTCGGGGGTCAGTGACGGCGTGCCTTGAAGCACAGGAAAGAAAGAATGAACAAAAAGGATATCAAACAAGAATGTAACGGCACATATCCACCGGGGTTAAAATCCCACTTTGCCTGTCTGCTCATGCAAAAAGAGAACGGGAAGTGCGACGCTGTGAAGCGTGGTGCGGAGTTCCCAAGTATCGGAAACCACAGCCCTGAACAACAAGTGAACCAGAAGTGGCCTGATCGTGATGTGACGCTCCCGTCACAAGCGGAAACTAGAGTAGTGAGCGATAGGGTGATCATGGCAGGGATGGTTTAGAATGCTCTCCTGTGCGACCGAGGGAGACCTCTTAACGTCCTCCCTGAGGTTGAGTTTATACCCAACTCGTTTCTGGGTCACTGACCTCAACTGAAGAGGCAAAGGTAGCCGAAGTATAACCTGAATGGGAAAGCAGAAGCAATGCGTTAAGAGGGGTCGGATGAACCCATAGTAGCGATGAAGGACAGGCTGATGAGATACAGAACCTGTGCCGCAGGGTACAGGAGGCGACTGTATTGAAGGAAAACCTGACCCAGCGAAGGGGTTCTGATCTGGATAAAGAAGAGGTTGACAGCACGATAACAACAATCGGATAATAAGATACCAGAAAGGTAAGCCGCTGAAAAGAGTAAGTGAAAACGCCACCTGGCAAAAAAAAATCGTGAAGATTGTCGAATAACTGCTGAAAACCAAATCTGGCGGATGTATCGATGCGATATATCTGCTTCCTGCTATGGGATATGCCAGATGAAAGCCGAATACCGGAAATCGGTTCGTTCGGTTTGACGAGAAGAGGGAGGTTGGAAGACCTCTCTTTTACTCTACAAGACGATAGGCGTTCTCATGCTCTCAAAAGGCGATAGGAATCCAGAACAACTTCTAAAAAGCTGAAAATCAGGCGCACAATTTGGTAAGATTGCAGTAGTGACTTAACAAAACAGGAAACTATAATTGACGGCTGAAATTACAAAGAATACAACTTAAATAGTAGGAAAATATGGCTAGCTGGAAGATATGATAGAAATTGGGATAGAGATTGGAATACTTCTAAGTGCATTGATTGTTGTGATAGTCACTTTTTTCGTATTAAGAGTGATCGGAATACCGTATCATATAGACCCATTTGGAAAAAGTAGTATAGGGCTGATTGAAAACCTAAATATAAGTGATTCAAAAAATGAGGCAGTAATATGGAGAAAGAGAAAAATAGATGAGGCTGCTCGAAAAAACGAGAAGGTGCTTCTAGCTAAAGTCGGTGAGTTTGGAAAGGGAGAGTTTCCTCGAACATATGAATACGCTTTGGATAAAGGGTTTAGTGTTACGGTGGTGTCAGGTAACATTACTTGGCCTGACTCCAAACTTCAATTAAAAGAGCTCTTGAAAAATAAGAACTTTAGATTTTATGTGTTAGACTATAGACCAGAAGATCATTTCACTGTAATTGGAAAGTCTCATCTTTTTATTGAAGCTCCACATGAGCATTCTGCAAAAATTAAACATTCACTTGGGGTTAGCAATGCACATAAGTCAATTTTAAATAAATTTAATGTGAAGTTTGAAGATGCAATTAAAAATGCGAAGAAAGTTGATAATAACTTTGTAGAATCTATGCTTTGTTTCCCTGATGAAGATAAAAAATCAGGTGATGATGATGTATAAGTTAGAAACTTTGCTTATCCCTTTTATTGTGAGTGGTATAATCGGGACAACGCTCTCTTTGACATTATTTTCTATTTTCCATAATTCAGAAGTATTTCGCATTTGGGGGAGCCCTGAATACCTTAATGTAACAACGGCTGGTTTTTTTGTATTATCCTATCTTTCTACATTAATTTATATAATATTTCAAATTGAATTTTTATTAATAATTAGTTTGGTTTTTTTATTAGTGGCGGGGGTATTCATTTTAATATCAATAATATATATATTTAATCTTCATAAAATTGAAAAAAGTATTAATCGATTAAAGGAAACAAAACAATTGTCAGAAATATTCGATGAGAAATAACAGTTCTTGTCAAATCGTCATCCAGAGTCATTCAGCAAGTCGCTAGGGATTACAAAGGGATGATGATCATGACGTACTCGAATAATATCAAAGCAATTTAAATCATACTCGTATTAGAGTTATGATATGATCTGCTTACTGCAACTCGTAGTTATCTCAATTTTAAATTGCATACCTGCGCCTGAATTATTAGCAGAATCACTAGAGCAATTGAAATGTCAAATCCTGAGCACCCTCCCGCGGGTGATGCCTCGCTGCTTCAGCGCGGGGTCGTTGACGAGATATAATTGATGATAGGTTAGTTTGATAAACCCCAGACTTTACCAATCCTTGTTTTAAATGGGTAATTTTATATTGTATATCAGAATAACTACGTTTATAGTTTCCTATGCGTCAAGAAACGCCTATCATCAATTTTCCTTTAACATCATATCCCTAAATTTAGAGGTAGAATGGTTAATGCTGGGGTCCCTCTGAGGCGTTGTTTGCAAATTTCTCCAATTTTAGAATTTTTTGCATAACTGGTAGTAATACACTGTAATACATGGAGATAGCAGGATCGGTACTGTCTGAAAAGTCTTGAGATGAACTCACCCGTATGGTTGAGTTCATTGTAAAGTCTTTAATGCGTAACGTTTCTTTGGATTCGTTACGCTCGCTTCACTTGTATTATTTCAGAGTTCTGACAGCAACCGAAGACTTTACAGTACCGTATGAAAATATGCTTTTCGTGACTGGAAATGGGTATGATATCATGATTTATGAAACATTTTATAATCGTTATCGCGGTTGGGGAACTGGTTCAAAGCCAAATGGCGAAGTTATCTTTATTATGCGGTCGAAGGGGCATGTTTTATCGCCATCAGTGGAATTGCTAAAGGACTGGCAGAACAGAGCAAAAAACAAAATGACCTGGTCTGATTACAAACGTCGGTTTTTTGATGAAATGAACTCTTCAAGCGTGCTTGAAGAAATAAGGCGTCTAGCTGATCTCTCTCATAATAAGGATATCTGGCTTGTATGCAGTTGTTATAATTCCAAGAAGGAATGCCATCGCTATCTTGTACTTGATTATATTCGGCAAGCTGGTGGTCTGGTTGAGGAGGTATAATCAATAGGTGGTATGAGAAGAAACATAAGACGAAATCAGATTAAAAAATCCATAAGGGCAGTCGAAACAAAGTGGACATTTTCAAAAGCCGGTATGACAGGACGACAGCGCCAGCAGTTCGGGCGCCGCATGTTCCGGGCATCCACTGAAAGAATTCATCGATCTCATTTTAGACTGAACTTTCTAAGTTGCATTTCTCCATTTCGTGAGCACTACAAGTCCACGCGTCCAACAAGTTGTTCAGATGCTTTAGTTATTGTCTCTCTTTGCCTTGATTATTACAAGGGAAAGTCTAAATATACACCAATGTCTTTTTGAGAGGTGTATGTTAGCCCGGAGAACAGGTCATTTTGTTGAATCGGTCATTCGAGATATGACACGCCTTTCATTAAAACATAATGCAATTAATCTTGCGCAGGGATTCCCTGATTTTCCTGCTCCTCTCTTGTTAAAGCAAGCAGCAGCCAATGCTATCATGGAAAATTTTAATCAGTATTCTATAACATGGGGTGCAAAAGACCTGCGGGATGAGATATCGCGAAAAGCGCGGGAATACAATCACATCGAAGCAGACCCTGAGAGTGAAATCACTGTGACATGCGGCTCGACCGAAGCAATGATGGCTTCCATGCTCGCTTTAATAAACGAGGGGGATGAGGTGGTTGTATTTGAGCCATTCTATGAGAACTACGGGCCTGATGCTGCAGTTTCCGGAGCTGTTCCAAGGTTTGTCCTTCTTAATGATGATAACAGTATCGATGAAGATGCTCTTGAATCTGCTTTCAACAGAAAAACGCGTGTCATTATCCTCAATACGCCCAATAACCCATGCGGTAAGGTTTTTACAAGAAGGGAGTTGAAAATGATAGCTGACCTTTGTGTTGATAATGATGTCATTGCAGTTACTGATGAGATTTATGAATATATCCTGTACGACAATAAAAAACATATCAGCATAGGCTCACTTGATGATATGAAGGAAAGGACTATAACAATAAGCGGATTCTCAAAGACTTACAGTGTTACAGGATGGCGTATCGGCTACGCGCTGGCAGAAAAGAACCTGACTTCTGCAATACGAAAGGTGCATGACTTCCTCACGGTCGGCGCGCCTGCACCGCTACAGCATGCATGCGTTACTGCATTGAAATTTCCTGATTCTTATTACAGGGAACTTGCAAGTATGTACGACGGGAAACGAAGATTCCTCCACAGAGCATTAATAAAATCAGGATTCAAGTGCAAGATGCCCGAAGGCGCATATTATGTATTGGCGGATATACCTGAGGGCACAGGGATGGATGACATGGCTTTTGCAAAATACATGGTAAGTGAAGTAGGAGTTGCGGCTGTGCCGGGGAGCAGCTTCTATAAGAGCGAAGAAGGAAAACATAAGCTTCGGTTCACTTTCTCGAAGAAGGATGAGACATTGCAGGAAGCAGCAAAGCGGCTTTCGCATCTTAACGCGTGAAAAGTGAAAATTATGTAATATTGCCTCTTTCAATGGAGCATTGAAATCCTCCGAGCATATTAATTTATCACGATTTGTCATTCGGTATTTATAAATTTAAAATTTTAAATTCTATAAATGCTCCGATTTTCCACTAATCTTCTACAACTCTCGGAGTACTGGTTATAATCACCCATGATAGCATCAGCAGCGGCGCGCTTGAGTTCCTCTGGAGCCGGGAAATCGGGGAATCCCTGTGCCAGGTTGATAGCATCGTGTTTTATCGATAACCGCGTCATGTCGCGGATGACAGATTCTATAAAATGATCAACTCTGCGGGATAACATAGCCCTTAAAAAGTATATGACCTGTATTTAGACTTTCTGGATGGTTCCCTTGACAGATAGCTTATGCTATCCTGAACAATTTGCCTTTCCAGCGATCATCTAACCTGTTCAGGAATATTATCGAACCCACTGCCAGAAGAAGTCCCAGACCTGCGATGTAAATCGTTGAAGTATTACTGTTAACAGGATAATAAAATGACAATAGCGTTTCAGCCAGCAGTACAGGAACCACAGCCAGCGAGAACAAAAGCAGGATCTTCGCGTCAAGCAGATAGCTGTTCGTGAACAATCCTGTGAGATAGGCAAGCACTGAACCCACGTATGCTGACACTGTGAACATTATGAAAAGTCCTATCCACAGCAAGTCCATCTCTCCTTTCAGATATCCTATTGCTATAAGATAGGGCACTGCCACGACACATATAAAGAACAGGAAAAGAATCAATTTTGTCCGGATAACGTGGGGCATGGAAAGTGGCAGGGAATTGTAGCATTCTGATATGTCAATGTTGGAGAGCCAGCTATAGAGCAGGGTACAGAAGAAACCGACCATGGCTGCATAGAAAAGCAGGGAAAAACTGAAGTTCCAGAGCATGACAGATTCAACGAACCATGTAACCGCATATAAGAACAGAAGCGGTGTCAGGAAAGTCAGTATGACCGGGAATATGATGCCGCTGCGCACAAGGTCTAAGATATCCTTGGACAGCATTGGACCATATTTCGATACAATCCTGGAGGTCAAATGCAGTGTTCTCATGAATGCCTCTTTTGCTCTGCGCTCATGGGGGGTGGGCATCTCTTTAATGAAAAAGGAGGATAGCACTCCGAGCAGCAATGATATGATCAATACTTCAAGCACGATGTAAAAAGAATGGGAATGGTAGAACACAAGAGAGGGGAGTTGAGCTGCGACCTCTTTAACATCGATCCCCATAAACCACAGATATGATCCGCAAGCTGCAACTATGACCATTACGGCTCCGCCCAGGCGCGCAAGTACCGCGAACAGCAGTACACTTATGCTTATTCCGATGAGGAAGGACAGGGTCAGGGATACGAAGAGATAAAAGAGGGATGAGAAAGAGATAGGCACGAACACTGACGCCAGTGCGAGTCCCAGTACCATTGGCAGTATGGTGAAGAAGATATAGTAAAGGGTATCCTTGATGTAGAACAGGAAAAACAGCCGCCTGAAACGTATGGGCAGGGTATAGCCGCTTGCCAGCAGGAGGCTCACGCTTCCAAAGCGCCGCTCAAGGATGCAGTCCCCGAACATTGCAAATCCGCCCACACCAAGCCCGTAGAACAATAGTACCCAGTGCGCCACAAGCAGCAGGTCATCTATTGCAACGGCGTGACGCAGCATGGGAAGGGTCGCTCCCATAATGAATGTGAAAAGGACGATGGTCAGGGATGAAAAGAGAAAATAGGAGCGGTTGAAAAAAGATGCCTGAAGCCTGAATTCTTCCTTGAACATCAGTTTCAGGATATTCAAATCGAGCATGGGTCCCTCCTAAGCCGAAACAAGCCGCACGAAAATATGCTCCAGGTCCTCGCCCGCAGATTTGCGAAGTTCTTCCATGCTGCCCACAGCTACGAGTTTTCCCTTATCAATGATGCCGACCCGGGTGCAGAGCTTTTCTGCAAGCTCAAGGATGTGGGTGCTAAGGAACACTGTACCGCCCCCACGGACGAAGTCGAGAAGCCATGCTTTGAGTTTCCTCTGGATGAGCGGGTCAAGGTCGAGGAAAGGCTCGTCCATGAAGAGCATTCTGGGTTCATGAAGCAGCGCTGCCGAGAGTGTGACTTTTTTCTTCTGACCTTTAGAGAGGCTCATGCACATGGTCTCGCGCTTTTCTTCAAGTCCGAAGAATTCTATCCACCTGTCCACGTTCCCGTTCTCAGGCAGTCCCCTGACAGATGCCGCAAAATGCAGGTATTCTTCAACAGTAAGGAAGGAGGGGGGGTATTCAATTTCAGGAACTATGCCGATGGCTGCTTTTACTGAGATGGGGTCGGAGGCGACATCTATACCCATTACAGAAGCAGTGCCTGAGGTGGGGGGTATCTGACCGCTTAGCATCTGCAGGGTGGTGGTCTTTCCTGCGCCGTTTGGACCGATGAAGCCAAAGAGTTCACCCGGCTGGATGGTTATGGTTAAGCCATCCACTGCTGTCAGTTCGCCGAATCGTTTTGTGAGGGAGTTCGTTACTACGGGAAGCATTGGGATCGCCTGTTCGTACCTGTTTAGCTGGAATAATATATTATGGCAATTTTAAAATTTTTTAGATCATTGCTTTATTGCCTAGTAAGACATATTAAGTATATGGTTAATATAATCGATGAATTCCTCAAGGACCTTAAGATCAAGGGCACGGCAGAGAAAACCCTGTCGGATTATAGTAGATTCTTAAAGAACATACATAAGGTAAAGTCGCTTGAAAAGTGGGATAAAAACGATGTGAATAGATACATTATGGATAGGCAGAACGAACGTTTGACCGGAACAGTTGAAATTTCGAAAGTCAAGCTAAAGCGTTTTTTTGCATGGGCTGGCAAATCTGAACTCGTAAGCCATCTTAAGACTGAAATCCCTATCTCTGTCAAATTTACGTAAGAGAGCACAGAGGACACAGATAAGCAAAGTCTGCTAATAATTCATATCCTTATATTCCAATCAATAATGAATTTTTGGTTGCGAATCGAAGGGATTTAGTATAAGAAGATAAATCTTAAACCGATGAAAGAACTGCTCGTTACTTTATCGCAGAAAAACAGGTATAACAGGTTCCTGAAAAACAAGGTCGAATTCCGCTGCAAATGCGGCTGTCTGGAGACGATCACTTATTATGATTTCCTGGCAGGCGGTGAGTTCAATATTGGGCAGCCAGCCTCCATTATCAGTCCTTTCATTTCAGAATCCATTTATGACGAGACTATCACAGCAACGCCTATCCACCTTACAAAAAAATGTCCTGATTGCGGCGAAGAGATAACGGCAGTGTTCCCTTTATCTGTGGAAAACCTTATACCTCTCCTGCAGGTACAGCCGCCTGACCCGCAGATGTACGGGTGATAACATGAATGTCATCGAAGCAATAAAGTCAAGGCGCAGCGTCCGTGAATTTACAGATGAGGGGGTAACAGATACTGCGCTCGAAGAAATAATAGATGCCGGGAGATGGGCTCCTTCAGGTCTTAACAACCAGGCATGGAAGTTCATTGTTGTGAGGGACGAGGGCACAAAGGAAAAGCTTTCCGGGCTGACTCATTACGGATCTATCATCAAGAATGCTCCTGTATTGATAGCGGTCTTTCTTGATAAGAACGAGATTTACGATCGCACTAAAGACGTGCAGTCCATTGGCGCCTGCATACAGAATATGCTGCTTGCCATTCATTCCATGGACCTGGGCGCAGTGTGGCTGGGGGAGATATTGAAGATGAAAGAAGATGTGAATTCAGTCCTTGGCGCGCCGGAGTATTTTGAACTTATGGCTGTTGTAGCACTCGGATATCCTGTCATGAAAAAGAGATCATCTGAAAGAAAAGAGCTTCGAGATCTTGTTTTCCGGGAAAGGTTCGGGCAGGTCTGGTAGGTATTTTTTAATGCGAACATTGTTATGATAATGATAGTAATTATATATACTACAGTTAATAATATATACTGTATGGTGCATTTACAATTATTACAGATACTCTAAAAATGTTAAGAGAGAAATTAATTAATGGGAATTCTCGATGTAACGGAAGATCAAATATTCAAAACGCTGGGGAAGGGAAAAGATCCAAACTATAAGCCAGTTAAAGTAACAGACCGTAAAATAAAGGTTGAACCTTTCGATTTCACCCGATTGCTGCAATAATTTTTTTTTCTACAATAGATTTTATCCATTAATTCTTGTTTATATCCTATCAGATAGCAAACTTTTTCCCGGAGTTTCAGTACCTCTTTTCTCGATTTCCCTTAGCTCAAAAAATGATACGGTTTTAGCCCCGACCTTTTTACGTGTGTACATCAGCTCTCCCCCTTTTTTAAGGAAAAGCGAATAAACTTCCTCGAACTGGGCTTTCTCCTCATCCGTAAGTTCGATGGAAGACAGCTTCCTGGAAATGTGATTTATCGCCACCATCACATTTACTTCCCTGACACGCTTCAGTTTTTCCTTATCCTCATCGTTCTCGACATATACACTTCTTTTAAGTTCGCAAGACCAGCCCACGAGTCTTCTCCTGAACTCAACGAAAGTTATGGGGACATATTCCCCTTCTTCTGGTTTCGAGAACAGTTTACTTAAATGATTTCTTAAATGATATTCGTCCATTTACCTGAATCTCGTAAGTGTTTCGCACATCATGTTCACAGTATCCTTTACAGTCTTTAGACCCACCTCATCTGAATCCACAGGTTTGAAAGCTATCCCGCCAAAGTGCGACATATCCCCGACAACGATCATTCCGTGTATGTGCATCCATGAATGGATCGCCTGGATAGTAAATTCCTGCCCCCCGTTGCGGGAGCCACCCACTGCTACAGCCGCGCCGACTTTTCCTTTCAGCAAAAACCCGTTCCTTCGCAAAACAATGCTTCGGTCAAAAAGAGCTTTGATCTGCGCCGACACGCTCCCGAAGAATACGGGCGAAGATACGATGATGGCATCGCTTGCCTCAAGCTTTTCATAGATGCCAGCCATATCGTCATCTATAGGGCAACCTTTCTCTTTCTTACACGCCCCGCAGTCATCGCACGGTAAGACCTTCAGTTTTGAAAGAAATATTTTTTCAGTCTTGAATCCTTTTTCTTTCGCTATGCCAAGAGCCAGGTCAATTATCTTCTCGTTGTTGCCTCCGGCGTTCGGGCTTCCTGAAATACCTGTTATTTTCATATATGATCACAACGACTTCAAACGATTTAATAGCTCCCTTATGCTCATACACAGGACTACAGACCTCTCTATCATCAGGTTCACAGTGCCTTCTATCCCCAGTGTCCTGAAATCAGTCCTGAGTCCAAGTATGGGCTTACCCCGCGCATACGCATATCCTATCTCCCAGGCTGTACCTGAATCAACATCAGCCCCGTCCACAACTGCGACGATTATGTCTGAACTCTCTATCGCAGCCTCGTTCTTAGAGAAGATGATGCTCTGCCTGTCGTCCCTGTCTTTCACGTTATTTGAGTCCTCCTGCGGCAGAAATACATTAAAGCCGGAACTTTTTATCTCATCACGTAACATCCGGTTAAAATCGAGTTCGGCTTCAGAAAAAAGTGGCGCTGCAAGGTAAACAGTTCTCATAGGCTCTTAATAGTCCTGTCAGGCAAATAAGTTTTCTAAATTATCTCATGAAGCAGCCATTAAAGATATCTATATATTGATTCAAAAAAAATAGTGTAAATGTATGAGTATTGAATTTACCGGAGTTAATAAAGACACAGCATCAGGGGAGTTTAAAAATTTTCTTGAATCATTCCCTGAAGGGACTATATTCAAGATGGTGATAAATTCAAAACGCGGCTACCTGAGGGTCAAGACAAAAAATGCCAGTAAGAGCAGATGGAGAAAACTGATCGGAAAATTCAGGATACGAAGATCAAAAGTGAAGTAGATCCAGGGCGATATCGCCAAGGGCATACGCGATCAATGCTATCAGGATAAAGACAATAATTAGATTGATCTGTTTGCTTTTCTGATAAAATATGGTTTTCAGCATTGCGGTGAACATCAACAGTAACATGCCAAATATTATGCCAAGACCGATGCGCATTGCGATGTCCTTAATAACCTGGATCACAGGTTATAATTGAAATACGCGATATTTAATTCTGCTTATTACTTAACAAAAACTATTCAAACATTGCAGAACAATTAACACAGCATGAATAATGAAATAATAATTGGAATCAGCGGCGCTTCAGGCGTTCAGTACGGGATACGCCTGCTTGAAACCTTAAAGAGAACAAAAGGGGTCAAGACCCATTTAGTCCTGTCAGATTCCGCAAAGCAGCTCATCGCAATAGAGACAGACCATTCAGTCAGGGACGTAGAAAAACTGGCAGACCATGTCTATAAGGATGATGATTTCACGGCTCCGATAGCAAGCGGCTCTCACAGGTCAAGAGGCATGATAGTGGCTCCGTGCAGCATGAAATCACTGGCTTCTATCGCTATGGGTATGTCTGATACACTGCTCTCAAGAGCCGCTGATGTCTGCCTGAAAGAAAAACGCCCCCTTGTCCTGATGGTACGCGAAACCCCCCTTAATCTGATACATATAGAGAACATGGGACGGGCAGCAAGAGCAGGCGCATCAATTCTTCCCGCTTCTCCTGCATTCTATCCAAAGCCTGAGTCTATTGACGATATTATCGATTTTATGGCTGGACGCGCTCTTGACCTTCTGGGTATCGAGCATAAACTCTACAAGCGGTGGCGTGAATGAGTTTGCGCGGATTTTTAGATAAGCTCAAAGAGGAAGGGAAGCTAAGGGAAGTTAATGAATCCCTCTCGCCAGTGTACGAAGTATCAGCTTCTGTCGGAAAAGAGCCAACTCTTTTTACTAACGTGAACGGCAGCAGAGTTGTTATGAACGTCCTGGGTTCAAGGCAGCTTCTGGCAGATGCGCTTGGGGTTTCGCCTGATGAGATAATCCAGACACTTTCTTCAAGCCCGCCTGAAGGGATGGTTAAGATCGTAAAAGATTCTCCCACAAAAGAAGTATGTGAAAAACCAGACCTGTCAAAGCTTCCCATCCTCACTCATTATGAAGGCGACGGCGCCCCGTACATTACCGCAGGCGTTGTCGTATCTGAATATGAGGGAGTGATGAACGCATCGATACACAGGCTCAGGGTGATAGGAAAAGACAGGCTTGCGGCGCGGCTTGTTGAGTTCAGGCATACATATAATCTTCATAAGAAAGCCGCCGAAAAAGGAGAGCCGCTCCCCATAGCTATCGTTATCGGAATAGACCCCGTGACACTGTTCGCAATATCTACCCGCGTGCCTGAAGGGCAGGAGTATAACTATGCGGCAGCGCTAAAAGGTGAACCGCTTGAGGTATTCGAATGCGAGAACGGCATTAAAGTACCGCATGCGGAATTCGTGCTTGAGGGATATATCCACCCCACAGAGCTTGTGGATGAGGGACCTTTCGTTGACATCAGCGGCACGTATGACATCATCAGGAAGCAGCCGGTCATATATATCACGAAGATCATGCACAGGCGCGACCCGATATATCATGCGCTCATGCCGGCTGCGAACGAACATAATATTATGATGGGAGTACCCTATGAACCCCTGATATTCAAGGAAGTTAAAAAAGTGGCTGATGTCAGGAACGTTGTGATGACGCCAGGTGGATGCTGGTATTTCCATGCTGTTGTGCAGATACATAAGAACAGCGATGAAGAGGGAAAGAAGGCTATTGAGGCGACTTTTGCTGCACATAAGAGCTTAAAGCACGTCGTGATAGTGGATGATGATATCAATATTCTTGATCCCAACGACATAGAGTTCGCAATAGCAACGCGCGTTAAGGGGGATGAAGACATTTACATTTATCCGAATGTGAGGGGGAGCACGCTTGACCCGCGTTCTGAGAACGGGATAGGGACGAAGGTGGGTGTGGATGCTACGATGGATCTGAGCAAGAAGTGGAAGTTCGAGAGGGTGAAGCGACCGGAAGTGTCATGAAGATAAATCCGAGAAGATATTAAGAGATATTCGTAATTTGCGCCGACAGCTCTATTTGGAGTCGTTTGGCGATGAATAAATTTTTTCTGGATTATTGAGTTATCAGATGATTTTTCGACCAAAAAGGATGCACTGAATTACGTAATTGGAATGAATACCGAAAGGTTGAAGTTCACGCAAAAAAGGTAATATCCAGATAAACCGTGATCGTTTCAATTTGTGTTGTTAAAAAGACACCAATTCATGAAATTCAGGACAAAATTACACCAACATGTAATGTAACGGTCACGATAAACCGCAAATGTTTTATAGTTTTATGTATAACATTGTATAAGAATGAAGAATATTGTTTTTGATTCTGATAGTTTAATAAAATTGACTAAAGCGGGGATACTTGAGAAGGTTATCGAACATTTTATTTGTTCAATAACACAGGAAGTCTATGATGAAACTGTTGTAAAGGGAATGGAGCGTTTTTATGATGACGCTTTTCAAATTGATGGATTGATCAAAAAGGGAAAAATCATGGTAAAAAATATCGAAAATAGCAACAAGGCAAGTAATATTCTTAAGGGCAGTTCTCTTGGAAGAGGAGAAACATCTTCTCTACACCTTTATTTTAATCTAAATGCAGAGGCGATCATAAGTGATGATAGAGCATTTTTAAATGTTTTGCAGCAGAACAATGTGGCATTCATAACTCCTGCTGACTTTATCGTTAGATCATTTGAATTAAGAATACTCTCAAAAGATGAATCATTGAATGCGCTGGATTTGATAGAGCCTTATATATGTAATTATGAGAAAGCAAAATCTGAAATGGAGGTTTAATATGGAAGCAGTATCTTATCCCTTACGTATCCCAAAAAACGTTATTGACCTGGCAAATCTCAGGACAAAAGAAGAACATGTGGATAAATCCACAGCGATACGACAGTTTCTTTACATGGGAGCGCGGGATTATGTGTTAGAGATGTATCAGAAAGGTAGAATATCTTTGAGCAGAGCGGCAGAACTCATGGATACAAGCACATTTGAGATCCTGAGGCTTGCTAAGGAATTGAAGATTCACTCAGGAGCTACTGAAGAGCAGAAGAAAAAAAGTAGAAAAACAGCAAAAAATCTTGTGTTATAGATTCAAATATGTTAATCGAGGTTAAATTCGAACACCTATTGACAGGATCAACAGGAAAAAAGGATAATGTATCTCACCCCTGAAGAAGAAAAAATATTCAACGGCGAACGCGGCGCCACATACCAGAAAGCCATCGAGATACTCGTGGCTCTCGGCGACATCTACGACGCTGACAGGCTCATCCCCATAAAGAGCGCCCAGATAGCAGGCGTCTCGTATAAGACAATAGGTGACGCTGGGCTTGAATGGATATCAGACCTGAAAGGAAAGGTGGCTGTTACATCCATCCTGAATCCCGCAGGGATGGACATGGAATGCTGGGAAGAGATGGGAATATCGGGAGAGTTTGCAAAAAAGCAGAAAGAGATAATCGAAGCATACAAAGCTCTCGGCGTGAAGATAGAATGCTCATGCACGCCGTACAATATCTATGATGACCTTGCCTCATTTGGAGACCACATTGCGTGGAGCGAATCTTCTGCCATCTCGTATGCCAATTCTGTCATCGGGGCTCGCACCAACAGGGAGGGAGGACCAGGCGCGCTTTCTGCTGCGTTGATTGGGAAGACTGCAAACTACGGCTTCCATCTGGATGAGAACCGGAAGCCAGATCTATTGATAAAGGTCGATGCAAAGCTTCATGATTCTGATTACGGCGCGCTGGGTTATATCGCTGGTGAGATAGTGGGAGATAGAGTCCCGTTTTTCAGGCTGAGATCAAAACCATCAAAGGATGAACTGAGATCACTCGGCGCCGCGATGGCAGCCTCAGGCGCGGTGGCGCTGTACCACGTTGAAGGTGTAACACCTGAAGCGGATAGATATGAAGCGCCGCGAGATGCCATCACGATCGAGGAAAAACAGATAAAGGATGTTTATAAATCTTGCACGGGAACAGGGTCATGCAAACCAGACCTGATCGCCTTCGGCTGCCCGCACAGCAGCCCGGATGAACTTGAGGGGCTGGCGCACCTTCTGGATGGAAAAAAAGTGAAAAAGGAGGTCTGGGTATACACCTCGCGCGCTATAAAGGACAGAAATCCCGAACTGATAAAACGCATCGAGCATAGCGGAGCAAAGGTGTTCTGCGATACCTGCATGGTGGTATCGCCTGCCAGCGAGAGGTTCAAATGCATGATGGTTAATTCAGGTAAGGCGCACAAGTATGTGCCGAACCTGTGCGGAGTGAAAAGCATAATGGCGACCACGGAGAAGTGTATAGAAGAGGCGCTAAAAGGTTAATATCGGCTGTGCTGCATTCAATATTCGCTCTCTTTCATCTTCCCGCATAATAACTTTACAAACTCCTTCGGCGTCCTGTATTCCTCCATCCCCTTAAAATCCCTGTCCAGAGCAATAAGGTATTTTATCCCGAATTCCCTCACAACAGCCAGTTGCATTTCGTATACCCTGAATATCCAGTGCAAGCTGTTCCGGGCTGACGTTTCTCTTTTTATGCATCTGTATCTCCCGCCAGATCGTTTTCCTGTCAAGCAGGTTCAGGTCAATGGCATATTTTATGAGAGCCGCCCTTATCGCTTCGGACTTTGTGTTGAAAAAACCAAGCTCTACCATCTGTTTGAGGAGGGATGCTTCTACCCCCTTGAATTTGAGTGTCAATGTTGTTGTTTCAGTCATAATATGTTATAGTGATTTAATAGTATTTATGCATAATCAGAAACCCAGCTCTTCCCGTCTTATTTTCTCAACGATCCGCTCCCTGAGCGCGACAAGTCCGGCGCTGAACGCGACTTGGTACACAGGTGCGCCGTCGAGTTTCTTGTATATCCCATCAAGCGCAGGTGTGGGGCGACCTGTTACAAGTTCAGTTCCAACCCCTAACATATCTATTTTCGCGCCTTTATTAATCAACTCATCTATTTTCCATTCATTGAGGTCGCCGCTTGCTACTATTTTCACGTAGCCAAGATCGCCATCATCAAGTATCCTGCGCACCTGTTTTGAAAGTTCTGCCAGATCGCCGCTGTCAAGCCTCACACCCATGAGCTTCTCCCCTCTTTTTTCAAGTTCTTTTCCAACGATAACTGCTTTTTTTGCACCTTCTATGCTGTTGTATGTATCGATGAGAAGGAAACACCGTTTGGGGAATGCTTCTGCATAGGCGCGGTAGGAATCGATCTCATGGTCAAAGCTTGTTACAAAAGAATGCGCCATAGTGCCTGAGATAGGGATACCGAGCTTTTTCCCGGCAATTACGTTAGACGTGGAGGCGCATCCCCCTATATAGGTGGCACGCATGGCTTCAAGATGCCCGTCGCCCTGGGCGCGGCGGAGCCCGAATTCAGCTATCGAACGCCCCCTTGCCGCATGCACGACCCGTGATGCTTTCGTGGCGATAAGGGTCGAGAAGTTCAATTTGTTGAGGAGGAAAGTCTCGATGAGCTGCGCTTCCATTATGGGCGCAGTTACACGTATTATGGGCTCAAGCGGGAAGGCGATGCTGCCCTCTGGCATGGCAAGGATGTCGCCTGTGAACCTGAAATTCCGCAGGAGTTCGAGGAACTCGTTATCGAATCCCTGTGTTTTCAGGTATTCGATGTCGTCATCCTCAAAGCGCAGGTTCTCGATGTAGTCCAGCAAATAGGTTAATCCCGCTGTCACAAGATATGAACCGAAAGGGATCTTCCTGACGAAATAATCAAACGTGGCTTCAGGATTGTGCCCTGACTTCCAGTATGCCTGAGGGTTATCTATGTTATTGACCTCGAACCAAAAAGTATTTTTGTTATTACAGCCTTTGATTTGATCGGAAAATCATTGGCTGCATATAAACGCAGGAGCCAAAAGAAAAAATGAAAAGCAAATTTCCAAAAGGTTGGGACGAGAAGAAGGTAAAGAGCGTTCTTTCCCATTATGAAGAACAAACCGAAGAAGAAGCTGTGGCTGAAGATGAAATTGCTTTTAAGAACTGAAATATCACATATTTTGGTTGTTATAACATAAATTTAATATTTATAACTGGACATCCATGATAGCAAAACTTCGCGGTCATCATCTCATCTGCCTCAATTTCTTCAGGGGCGAGGGCTATTCAGAGGATTTTATAAGTAACATCCATTCCGTCATCGGGAAAGAGAAGATAGAAATCGTCAAAGGACCGGATGATGTCTGTGCCTGGTGCCCGTTTTTGAAAGATGATATTTGTAATAATCCGGAATACTCTAACGAAATGATATTGCTTCAGGACATGGAAGCCCTCAGACTTCTCAAGTTCAAGCCCGGTATTGTCGTATCATGGAAGGAAATATCGGATAAACTGCCAGGGAAGATCGGGGAGTGGAAGGCTCAATTTTGTGCGGGGTGCGGCTACAGGAAGATCTGTTTCGGGTCAGGGTAGGAACCCCCCGCTCACTGGATGTAACAGTCACAAAAGCGAAGCCACTGCATCATGAAGCTTCTGATCTTCAAGTTCGAAGGTCATCCAGGTATCTTTTCCTTTATTCTCTTTCTTCAGTGTCATGCACCCACCACTCGCCTTCCAGTGCATGCTCCTTCTTCCAGATAGGAACTTCAGCCTTAAGGCGCTCTATTGCTTCGCGAAGCGCCGGGAACATCTGCTCCCTGTGACCTGCTGCCACAACGATATGCACTATATCCTCTCCCTTCTGGATAACGCCAGTCCTGTGGTGCATCACTACATCGATGATGCCATCTTTCTGTTTTAGCTGTTGACATATTTCATCCATTTTCTGCCTGGCGACCTCGCTGTACGTCTCAAATTCAAGGAACTCTGTACGCGCATTCTCTGAAACAGCCCTGACTATTCCTGTGAATGTACCGATAGCTCCTGCTTTCTCGATCTCACCTGTTTGCCTGATCCTTTTCACAAGCGATGCGAGCGTATGATATTCCGGCTGCTTTTGCACGATATCAACGATCATATCAATATCTGCGCTTTCCTGCCTTTCAAGCCTTAGAACAATGTTCGGAACTTCAACATCACCAAGCGCTATTTTCGGGAGCGTGCTTTCCTTCCAGCCCTCCACTACCGCAAAGTCCATGCCTTCATCTGCAAGTTCAGAAAGGGCGCGTGTAAGACTGTTCTCATTCGAGAATTTTACAAGTTCATGCGGTGTTACCCCTATCACAACATCTGCGCCTGCGCGTGCATGCTTCCAGGTGTCAGTGTTGGGCGTTTGAAGGCTGTGGTCATGCAGGTGCTTTACCGTGCCCACAGAACCGCGCTCCTTAAGCGCCTTTACAAGCCGTTCCACTAACGCTGTCTTGCCTGTTTTTTTATAACCCACGATTGAAATTATTTTCATAGATCACATTGATTCTGGCGCGAATATCCCTAGCGTGTCAAGGGCGTTAGCGAGCACTATGCGTGAACATTCCACAAGTGCGAGGCGCGCAGGTCTGAACTCAGGCTCTGCGCTGATGACAGGGACGTACCTGTAGAACTGGTTGAAAGCGTCTGCAAGTTCCCTTGCATAGATAGCGATAATGTTAGGCTTTAGCTCGCGCGCTGCGGTGTCAATGGCATTCTCAAAATTCGCAAGCTTCTTGATCAGTGCGGTCTCCTGATCTTCAAGGAGTATGCCGGCATCGAATTTCTCAAACGTGATTCCATCATCCTTCGCGTTCTTGATTATGCTGCATGCCCTGGCGTGGGCATACTGAATGAACGGCGCGCCCTGCTTCTCAAAGTCAACCGCTTCTGCCCAGTTGAAAGTGGTGGCTTTTTCGGGAGAGATGCGAACGATATCGTACCTGACCGCGCCTATGGTCACGAACTCGGCCACTTTATTCTTGAACTCATCGTCAGTATCAGGACGCTTTTTGCTGACTTCAGAGTATGCAGCTTTCTTTACTTCGTCCAGAAGTTCATCCGCCGATATGAACACGCCGCGGCGGGTGCTCATTGAGCCTTCGGGGAGCGAGACGAATTCAAATATTACGACTTCGGGTTCCTTGAGTCCCAGAATGTGCAGCACTGCTTTTAACTGAGACGAAATGAGCTTGTGGTCTGCGCCCAGGATGTCTATCATCCTGTCGCACTGCCCGGCTTTCCATTCATGGTATGCAAGGTCGCGCGTGGTGTAGAGCGACGTTCCGTCCGAACGCTGGATGACAAGGGTTTTTTCGATGCCTGCCTCTTTCAGGTCCACCATGAAGGCGCCGTCTTTAAAAATGGTATTATCGAGTTTCTTTACGCGGTCCATCATCCTGTTAACGTCCCCAGTTCGCACGAACTGCGATTCCCAGATGAACTTATCGTGACGGATGTTCATGCGGTCCTGCGTCTGTTCTATCCCTTCCATAGCTGTATCAATGGCTTCCTTGAATTTCCTGATCTTTTCAGGGTCTCCAATTTCATACTGTTTCATTATGGAATTCACTTGGGGCGAATGTTCTTTTTCATCCACCAGTGTCTTGTTGGCTGCGATATACACGTCTGCTATGGCGTGGTCTTTCTTTTTTGCCGTGTCGAACTTGAAGTTCATAAGCCCCCAGACCACAACCGCGATCTGACGTCCCATATCGTTGATATAATACTGCGTTTCCACGTCGTAACCTGCGCGCTTCAATATTCTGGCAAGTGTATCCCCTATCACTGAGTTCCTGATATGTCCGATGTGCAGGGGACCGTCGGGGTTTGCAGAGGTGTGCTCAAGTATGACCTTTCCAGTATAGTTCAGGTTCCCGAATTTTTCCCTGTCAAGAATGACGCGAAGAACGGTCTCATTGAGGTAAACGCGGCTTACGAAAAAGTTGATGTAAGGACCGATGACCTCTGCCCTGTCTATATAGGAATCGGGCAAAATTTTGATATGCTTATAGATCGCTTCGCATATCAGCTTGGGGCTTTTCTTGTATTTCGGCGCAAGCCGAAACGCAACCGATGATGAAATATCCGCATGAGGCGATTCGTCCAGAGCTGGGTCGGCTGCCTCGAAACCGGCATCTCTAAGTGCATTTGTGAGTACGGATGAGACTTCATCCTTGAATTTGAGGAACATATATGTGGCTTAACACAATGGTCTAATACATAATAATTATCTTCATATTTTTTTCAAAAATATGATAACTGGGGTGATAACTAACATGATATTAAATATGATAACAAATGTGATATTAAATGTGGTAAAGTATTAGGTAGTTTAATAGATAATAATATACCATATTTGATATCAGGCCTGGTAACAACTAAGTCAGATTGTATCCAGATGTGGTGTGAAAAAATATTATATGCTCCAGAAATCAATTGATATGTTACAAGGAGACGGCTATGCAAGAAATACAACTATATTCAACGACCAATTGTCCAAATTGCAGGGTACTAAAGCAATTTTTCGAAACAAGGAACATACAGTATAAAGAAGTAAATATGGCTACTCCGGCAGCGCTTACCGAATTGCGCATGAACAACGTGTTCACCATGTCCGCGCCTGTGCTGCAGATCGGAAGCAGGTTCTTTACAACAAAAGAGCTGTTCAGCCAGGAAAAGATCGACCAGAGCAGGCTGGAAAGCTTTCTTAAGAATTGAGAAAAACGGGTCTATTGCCCGTAATAACACAATCGGAGGAATCAGATGGGTAAATATATTGAGGTTCAGATATCGAATCTTATAGAGGAGAACAGGAAAGAGATCGTTGATGCTTTTCTGGGGGTA
>Ga0180732_1000925_pt1 | contig 20592 bp, 25 predicted proteins | sample KR11_01MetaG_FD_148674 | JGI IMG/M metagenome (GOLD analysis project Ga0180732, IMG submission 148674) | Groundwater microbial communities from the Olkiluoto Island deep subsurface site, Finland - KR11_0.1 MetaG | ecosystem: Environmental > Aquatic > Deep subsurface > Groundwater | place... | reverse complement strand
CAGGAAAAGAGAATACAGAAATAAACAGAAAATTTTTCAAGAAAGTGTCCGAGCGGGTAGATGACGCTTATAAAGAGTTTGATACTACTGGAGATATAAAAGAGTATCAAGAAGCGTACAATACTGAATTCGTAAAATATTACAACGCTCTACCGGAAGGGGATAGAGTACAATTAGATTCAAAAATATACGGTTTATCGAATTACATTCATGAAAAAAAGTTAGCGTTAAAGAAAAAACCTGAATTGATAGAGAAAGACAAGTCAGGAACAATGTTATATCTCGAAGCCGCTTATAAGAGCAGACTCGAAACGTTGAGTACAGAACCAATCCCACTATCTAACCCGGAAGCGGACGAGATAAAAGACGCAATTGAATTTGCAAAGACGAGTATGGTTCCAATCCTGATGCATTTCGATATAGTAGATGTGCAGATACGATATTGGCGAAATACATCCGGAGACCCGTCAAGACTTGAAATCATTGTATTCAATGAAGAGATGAATCCAATATACCATAATAATGATTACGACATGAACCTGACCGTAGAAGAAGTGTTCAGAATTAGGGATTCAGAAACGAATCGGATGAAAGGAGAAGAAAAAGAAGAGGTCAGGAAGAAAGATGAAGCCAGAGCACAGGAAGAACAGAAGAAGAAACAGTTCAGGTTTAATAAGACGACGTATTCTCTATATCTAAAAACATACCCATACGCCATGGTACATTTCCTTAATAACATTGTTCATATCCCTTTGAACGCAGACCCCCAGAAACTCACAGACAAAGAACTGGATATGATTAATGAAGTGGTAGCTGAAGGATATGATATAATTTCGGATACCGGTATATATACAGTAGAGTGGTTCAAGGAAAGGGACGAAATGGAACGGGCGGATGAAGTAAAATATGAAGCCGAGCAGGAAAAAGAGAAATCATATTTTAAAATAACTTCAGAAAACAACATATTTAAGAAAGCCCCGATTAAGAAACCATATCCATTCACGTATCAGGGAATTGACTTTGTATCCCATTTCGAAGGTGCGGGCTGGCACACATCAGTAGCAGCACTGGGTTTAATGTTCACATCTGGGAAGTCAAAAAATGAATCGGAAACGGCGGCAAAAGAGACAGTGGACAGACGGGGTTCAGAATACATTAAAGAACAAACCGTAACCGCAAGGGAAAGTCTTGGTGAAGTATTAAAGAAATCCGGAGTAACGCTATGAAACTCAATATTAATGGTGAACTGAAAGAGGTCTGCTGTTATTGTGGCACCATGACTGCACCCCACCATGAAACATGCCCAAACAATCCCCACTTCAGCGATTATATGAAAGCAAGACAGGCTGAAAATGATGAACGGATTCAGCGGAAAGAGCAGGCTCGTCAACTGGCGAAAGCGAGAACAGCGACGCATTTCGTTACCATGACTGACTGGACGAACTTATGGGAAGTGGGAATCGGATGGGTAAAACAAGGAAAATTCATCTATAAAGTAGTCATCCCCTGCAATTCAAGGAAGGAAGCTGTACATGCAGTAAGGAACGCAAAGAAATGGAAAATATATAACAATATCAGAATTAGTAAAACCCAACCCTATTATAACCCCAGAACACACCGGACATCATTAAAAAGCAGTTCAGACTTATGGATTATGTCGGAGGATTAAATAGTGCCTGAAGGAAAACCAATCAGATATAAAAAGGAGTATAAAGAAGCCTTACGCCGGTTCAATGAACGCAAAGGACTCAACATTCCTGAATCAGACATTGGGAATCTCACTATCTGGAAGCAGATTAGTACCGTGGCAACTTTAGAAGAAAGCAATCACCTCACAGCAGAGTATTTAGATACTGTAAAAGCAGTACAAAAAGAATTCGACCGCAATTTCAAACTGAAAGCATTACATATCCTGAACGAGAGAACGGGTAGGAACATTCCGGATGAATGGGTTGACGAGATTCAACAGGCTTACAATTTTCCCGGAGCGACAAGTCATAACGATATTATAACAACACATAATCAATTCGTAGATATAAAAAACGAGTTAAGGAACAGAGCGAAAATGGAGAAAGCAGGGAAATTAATACCTGATGGGTATCAGGTATGTGGTCGCTGTGGCGGTTCAGGACGATACTCATTCAATCTGCGTGACCAAGATAGGTGTTACGGGTGTGGTGGGAAAGGGGTAGTACCAACCAAAAAGAAAAGTGGTAAAGGCTGGCATGGTGATAAACCCGGTCATAAATCGGCATCTATAAAAGCGAAAACGAACAACGTATTAAGGCAGGCACAAATTCGGTCAGGAGAGTAAATATGTTTTTATCAATAAACAGTCACAGGGCAAGGGAAAAAATACAGAAACTTTGCAAATTGAAAAGTTATCATTATTATTCAGAAAAAAACGGATTAACAAAAATCCAAGAAATCCCTGACGGAATAGACCTTTCAAGAATAAAAGGTGTCAGGATAGTAAAAAAACCAAACGAAGAATTATATCCGGATTGGGAAGTCTCTGGTGGGTCGCAGGGCTGGAAAGAAAAGCAGCAACCGATAATGACTCGGAAAGGTATTGTAGACAAGGCTCCCCGGCATTACGCTATCTCTATCAAGAAAGACCTTCAGGATGTACTCAGGCAGCCTCTGGTTATGGTAGACGGTGCCACCCCGGTTATTAGAGAAGTCGCCATCGAAGCCCGTAACCCTATAGAACAATTCCAAGAACAGCGGTACCTATACCAAGGCGAATACACCATAATCAGGGAAGTTCTACAGAATAGTGAACGTATTGCTCGTGATAGAAGTGTTCCGGTAGATGTAATAATGGATTTTACGGATACCTCATTTACTATCGAGGACAATGCTGGTGGGGTAACAAAAGAGACAATAGATACAGTATTTAAGCTCGGAGCATCCGGGTATGAAAATTTAGGGGAGGAGACAACGCCGTTCGGTCAGGGTTTTATTTCATTCGTGAAGATTTTTGGAAAAGTTGAAGTAATTTCAAATGATACTGCGGCTGAATTCGACTGGGACGATATTGAACTGCAATATAAGAAAAACCCCAAATTTGATATGAGAAAAGCGTATAAAATTGCAGAATACCCGAATCGTGACATTCTAAAAGCGAATGGAAAATTCATAGCTAAATTCACAAAACCACTTTCAATATATAGTAAAGAGAAAGCAATAAAAACCGCAAAAGAGATAGCCAAGACCATGCCGGTTCGTTCAATTATTATAAACGGTGAAATAGCGAACAACAAAATTAAATTCGACGAAACACCACATGGATATGTTCGTGTCGAAAAGAAATATGGAGAAAAGGACGGCATTATAGGATACTTCACGGCGGGAACTGAATATGATTATGTAAAAATGTACGATAACGGTGCTCCGGTTGGTGCAATCAGTCGAGATATTGTAGATAACAGATATGACAACCTTCCCGCAATATCAGGGAATATTAATATCAAGCATACTTTTTTTGGTCAAGCGAATAAGAGCAGAGACGCTTGGATTACAGATGACCGGATAGAGCGAACCGAGAAATTCATAAAAGAACTCGCACGAGATTATGCAATATCATTAGTAGATATTCTTTCAGATACCCAGATAGAAAAAGTTCAGCATTTTATTAGCGTTTATACAACTTTTGATGATATCAAGTATCATATTCGTTTTGAAGTCATAGAACCCGAAATCGTGGAACTGTTAACGAAGGTCGAACGAGATTTACATAAAGAACTTTCAGAAGAGAATTTCAAACAGCACATGAGCGAAATTCTAAAATCCCCTTCGAAACTAAATGAAGCGGTATCGAGAGCCAAGGATTACAATCCTCAAATAGATGCAGCAGCTTATAATGAAAAACAAAAACAGTTAGAACAGGAACACGAAAAACTTCAGCAGGAACGTGCAGAACAAAGTTCTACAGGACAGCCATCGACTCAACCCACTTCAGAACAGCAAGCTGTAAATGATAAACAGGACGTAATTAACGAGAAGCAGCAAGATTTGAAAGAAGAAAAAGAAGCGACTGAAAAGAAACAGAAAACAGTCGAAGAAAAAATAGATGAGTTCCTTGAAGCACGAAGCGGTGGCGGAATGACTTTCGCCAAATGGAAGAAGGAAACGTTTTGGGTGGATAGAAGGGATGTAGAACAGTATGCAGACACACTTAAAATGGCAGGATATTACAGAATTAATATTGCTATAGCAGAAAACAAGTTCCAGAAACAGGGATTCGAAGCATTCGATAATTTCGTTCATATCAGCCAGCTTGAAAGCAGTATGAGATTAGTCCCCAAGATATCCAGTCCGGGTGCCCAGAATGCGAAAGAACGAAGGATAGAATTCATTATGCGTGCTTTCCTTGACGCAGCAGGCTATAATAATATAAAAACCGTTATAGCGAACATCGTCGCTCGCAGAGTAATTCGAATCCAGAAAACGGATAAAAAGGTTGACGAAGAGTTCGGGATTGTTGCATACGCAGAACCGACCACGAACAGTATTTATCTCCAACGGAAAATCGGATTCGGTACGGCGGACGGAACAACGGATTATACTGGTGTAAAAGCCCTATATCCCTTCCTTGAATACAACGACTATTCTTTAGATTCAAAGTCAATAGGGATGGGTGACATAGCGGTATTTAGCAAAATTAGAAAAACGCTTGCTCATGAATTGGCTCATCTGGTTCACGGGACGAAAGACAATACGGCAGACCATTATAAAGCGATTATATCAATAGACGCAAAATTCGATGTAGTCATAGCTGAATTCAAAGCATCATCAAGGATATCGGATTCTATGGACGGTCTAAACAAGAAAGCCAGAGACCGTATAGGCGTCCAGAAAGGCGATAAGGTAGTTATCACTACAACTAAAGGAACAGAAGGTCAAGTCGAGAAACAGGAAGTCCCTACTCTAAGGAAAACAACGATGAATGACCTGTACAAACAGGCAGTAACTCAAGAAATATTCACGTACAAACAGATGATAGAGAAGTACGACGATATCGAAGACCTTCAGAAAGCCATTATTGCAGGAACGTACACATTCATAGGGTACAAAGCAGGCGACCTTGTTCTATACAAAAACTCATACGGTGAAGAAAGGAAAGGAATATTACAGTCCACAAGTAAATTTGGGTCAACATTAATAGAGATACAGGGACAAGATACTCTCACTAAAATCTATTATCCATTATCAAGTATCATTAAAAAATTAGAAAAGGTGAAACCAAAATATCTTAAAGGTGAAATATTCGTGGATAGCAGTAACATCGCCAAGACGTATGCCCAGATACTTGAATACTATGATGCCGGTGACTTTCCGATAGAGTCAGGAAAATTCTCTCCCACGGGCTTCAAGATAGGAGACCGGGTAGTATTCCAAAGAGAAGGCGATGAGGGGGTCAGGAAAGGTATTATAAAATCCGTTTCAGGATATGTTACAGTTCGAGAAGATGATGAAATAATGTCACAAGACCGGCATTACGATGTGTATCTCGACATTGGGGGATTCACGAAAGAAGGTGCGAGAGAAAAGCAATTATCGTTCGAAGATTTATTAAAAGGAGATTAAACCATGATGAAAGGAACAATCGGAGACCCAATTAGAAAGGGCACCTTTCTGAATGGACACGAAATACAACCAAAAATCGAGAATACGTTGGAAAACGAAGGACGAATAACTGTACGTAAAGAGAGGGACATTATGCCATATAAAGATGCTAAATTCAAACACATCCGGCGCAGACCGCCGAGTACGGTTGATGAAAGCACATATTACACCGTACCAATTTCCCATACAAGAGCTACAGGTACATATCCGAAAGGTACAATCGCACGCATTGCAAAATCGTTCAAGACAGGCAATACGGTCATTCAGGCGATATTAATACCGCTCAAAAGGAAATAATTCAATATGAAGAAAAAGAGCAGACAGCAATCGAGAAAACAAATTGACCCGCCCAGAACAATAGCTTTAATTGTTATTATCGCAACGGTCATAGCGATTTTCGTAATAATAGACAATCCACAAGTATTGAATCTCGGAACCATTGTTGGTTCGTCTCCATACGCAGCCGGATATACAATTCAACCCGAATATAAGACACCAGTCGGGGGTCAAATAACAATTAAGTTTGCTATGGCAACTTGGAATGGTAGACAATGGGACATGGCAGACCTTGATAGATATCAGTACGATTACGATATCTGGAATGACGATATTAATCGAATCGTTGCAAGAGCACCCTCATTTCGATTAGTTCATACTTGGCAAAACGAAATTACTTTACAGATGAATAAAGAGGGTACGTACAATTACAGTCTAAGAGAAACCGTTATTTTCCTTCAGGAAGGAAACAGGATAATGAACGGTACTGTAAAGAAATTCAAAGTAATCGTGGGTAGTGGTATAAATCCCCTTCCGACCCCCCCACCATCAGTAGGAACGGGAGGAACAGTAACCGTAAAGTATGACACAAAAGAAGAAGTAACGGTTATCGAAACTCCGGTTCCAGCAATAATATTTGAAGCTTATGACCCCGGAGTACCGACCTTAACACCGGGCGAAATCCGGGTTACACCCATATCAACAGATGTATCTGTACATACAGGAACACCAGTAGTAACGACCATACCGCTTTTGAAACCAGTGGTGACAGAAGATAATGACCTGACTTTTATTCCTGCCGTAACAGCAACAGAAGCCCCGGTAAAAGAGACTGCTGGATTTGAGGGCATACTGGTACTAATATCAATATTAATTCTGGTCAGGAGCAGGAAATGAATAAACTGGATAAACACATTTCAATAGCGAAAGACGTAGCATCCTGCAAAGGTCACTGGCTCGTTCCATTCAAGAAAACATCCAAGACAATAGCAACATCTACATGTAAGAATTGCGGTGCAAAAGCAATTATCAACATCGACCCCCCATCATTCCCGGTAACAATGATACGGGAAGGGGACGCTTTTTATGGTGCATCATGTGAACATCGGCTTAGAAATAGAAAAGGATATTAAATGGCACGAGGAAACTTTCGTAACTGGGATGAAATCGCCTGTTCAGGCTGCGGTCAGCGAATGTACGTAAAGGGAGCAAAACGGCTCGGTAGCGAAAAATACTGTTTACTCTGTTTTAAGAAAGCAGACACGAAATCCAGTATTATTTCAATCGAAGACCTTCCTGAATTCGTTAAGAGGTATGCTCGGTTGTGGAAGAATTCACCGAAAAACATAATAATTGTGTTTCCAATGCCAACGGAATTAACTGAAGTAGATGTGAAAGCCATACCAATAGCCAAAAAATACATTAAAACTAATGGGGGCGGATATGACGACCGTGGATACTGGTACATCCCTTTATCTGAGGGGAAGGGCTGGCACGAACCCGCAGACTACACAGGCAAAGCCCCAATGCACGTACAGGCATTAACGAGGGCAGTCACAAAAGATATTCTTAGGCAACCTTCGTATAAACCGACCTTAACGGAAGTATATCACGGAACCCATGCTGATATCATAAAGTTCGTTCGTTATGACAGAATTCCCAATGAATATAGACCAATTGGGCAATATCCCTTCGGAACGAACTTAACAGACAGTAAACAATTTGCAAAACAGTTCGGAAAAAAAATAGTAACAGCATACGTAGATTCGAACAAATTATTGGATTTAACACGTGTAAAAAACTTTTACGATTTAGTTGACTTATTACAAATTAACAGAAAAAAATATGAGTTTGAATTAAAGCGAATGAATGCCAACAGCTATTATTACAAGATAGAACCGCCATACAGCTTTTATAGACCGTTAGAGAACTTAATACATGAATTCAAATTACGTTCGGTCTTAAAGAAAAAAGGGTATAAAGGATTAATATTTAACGATTGGGAAAACGGAGTGACTGGAAAATCATACGTTATTTTCGACCCGGAAAACATTCAAGTAGGGAGAATTGAAATTGTCCAATAAAAAAGGCTGGCACGAGGCGGCAGACCATACTGGCAAAGCTCCAATGCATGTTATAGCTGCAACCAAAGCCGACATGAAGGCTGTTCTACGATATCCAATGCAGAAAGTTGCATTAACAGGAATACTATTTTCGGGTGAAATGTGGCATGCTACGAACGAAGAAAACGCTAAGTCGATATTAAACTCAAAAGAATTCATACCCTCCAAATATTCCAGTGCAGATTTAGAACTACCACCTGACTTTGGGGTGGGGAGTTATTTTGATATAGATTATGAGACCGTATCACAATATGGTGAAACGGTTCTTAAAGTTAAGACAACCAGACCATTATTGCTCTTTGAAGCAAAATCGTTATCTGACAAGGGCTTTGTACAGATGAACTGGAATCAACTGAATAAGGATGGATACGACGGGGCGATATACAGAAGTGGTAGATACGACAACGAAATAGTAATATTCAACCCTAAAAGACTTGTCGTACCATTATACGATGTTGGGCAGGTAGATTTCGATAACGCTTACATTATAGACTATAACATGAGGGACGTATGAAAAATAAATCAGGTAAAGGCTGGCACGAGACGGCAGACCATACCGGCAAAGCTCCTGAACATGTTATAGCTGCAACCAAAGCTGACTTGAAAAACATTCTCAGACAACCACAGGTTAAGAAAGACGTTGAATATTTTATGAAAAAATTCAATCTAATACCGAAACAAGACCGGAGAAGGAAGATTACCGGGCAAGTTGTTCGTGGGGTAGTAGTAAGAGAACACGGGAATAGAACGTTGATTCTTAATATTAGGTCTGATAAAGTTGACTGGCATGAAATAGGTCACATAATAGCAGAGGAAATCACTAAAAAAGAGATGGGGATTTTATCCATGGGGTCATTGATATCATCAATAGAGACTGCCAGAAGAGCAAGTCCATTTTATGAGTCGTTAGTAACATTTAAAGCTACAGATGAAGAAATAAATACGTTATTAAAATTCATTGATGATAGAGGGTTCATAACAGAGATTAAGCATATTAAGGATGATATAGATAAAATCAAAAATCGAATACCACCTTATGATAAGATTCCAGAAACCGAACTTCCAAGGCTTCTAAAAGATTCCAGAAGTCAGCTAAAACAGTTTAATGACTATATTATAGATAGAAGTAGGGCACAGGAAGTATTTGCAAACTATTTCACAATGTTACAACTTAACAGAGCGAATGCAATATCATTATTACCACGACTTTACGGGGCTTGGGGCGACACCATTGACTCATTTATGAGGGACGTATGAAAAATAAATCAGGTAAAGGCTGGCACGAGACGGCAGACCATACCGGCAAAGCTCCAATGCACGTTATAGCCGCTTCCCAGCAAATGAGTTTCAACGATATCTTGAGAGAACCGATGCAGCAATCTTCTTCATTCGAGCAACACCTTTCAGAAATGATTCAGAAAGCCACGATACAGGACGCAAAACGATTAGCGCACGGATATACGAAATATAATGCCTTCTGGATAGAGGGGAACGAAATTTATCCAAATAACGAATGGAAACGTGCGATGGCGGGCAAGGGAATAATCAGTGTTCATTCTCACAGTCCGGACAATTATCAATATTTCGATGACCCATCATGGGAACCGAAAGTTGCAGTAGAAGCAAAGAGATTAGACCCGATAAATTTTGCAGATGTGTTTGCATTGCAGCATATGATAAAATACGGATACGGCGATACACTTGTCGTAATAAGTGCATATGGAGAGTACGAGTACATCAGGTACGTTGAGAAATCCAGTCCAGCATTCTTGAAACTATCAAGAAAAAAACTATACTCATTTGACCGAATACCTTATGAACGTCAGGTTGAATACGTTCAGAAAACAGGAAAAACTCAGAAAGATATGAGTAGAGAAATCCTCAAAAGTTTCTGTGATTCATATGGAATGGTTTACCGTACCGGATTGAGGTGGAAATGACTTGGTATGGTGAAATAAAACGGCATAGCGATGTTCAACTGAAAGCCGATTTAAAAGACCTTCTCAGGCAACCGATTCAGATAGTCAAGAAAATTGAAGATAAAGGATATCCGACTTCAGATTCAGATTATCTTTCATCTCATAAACTCGCAGAAGCGGCAGAAAAAAGCATATTCGGAACCGACTCATTCAATAAACTGGAACAAATCATTCGTAATAAGCTTCCTGAAGGACAATTACTGGGAACTCATAAAAACGGAAAACCAATTCAGATATCATCAATTGTCCCGAAAGAATTCATTTCCCAAGTGTTGCTCCATGAAGCTGTAGAAATGAAGTTAATGAACGCTGATGGGGGGACGGATATTGACTTATTCGTAAACGGCAAAACGTCTGAACTCATCCAGAACGGGAAACCAATTGCAATCAGGACAGACGATTTCGTATTTATTACGAAAGACCTTTCTCCGAACCAGATACCTGACCTGTACAAGAAACTGAACACGACTTATTCAGGTGGTTCTGTTAGTCTTGGACTGAAAAGCGGACATGTTATCATCAAGAATATCAATGCAGAAATCAAGAAACATGAACTGGCAATCAGTAAATCAACTAATGACCTTTCTAAACGAATGCACGTACAGATACTTACGGCTTTGAAACAATTGAACGGGTCAACTAAGACCAACGAATTCAGGGATGTTTTCAGGAAAGAATTAACCCGGCTCAGGAAGGACAATAAGTACGATACTACAATCATTGAATTCCAGAGATGGTTAAAAGAAGACTTAATATCTTTCGACCAAAAATCATTATACGAACAGGTCACTGAAAAAATAGATTATGAAATAGATATCGGGAACGATAGTAAATTATTCAAGGACATTGAAGCATTTATTGATATTTGGTTAGGAGAAAACGAAGACCCGCAGGACGATTATATCTGGTACCACGGTACTACAGGAGAAAAATATAACGAAATAAAAAAAGCAGGAGAAATTAAAGTCAGTACAAAAGACACATTCCAGCATTCTGGTTTCGAACGGGATATAGGGACTGTCTCGTTAGCCAAAATGCACGGGATGGCTCAGTTCTTTTCAGCTCTGAGTGGTAAAGGAAGCCAGAACCAGATAGTTCTGCATATTGATACCAGACATTTTGACCCGGTATCAATATCAAAACGAAAACTCATTAACACTCCAGATGGAGAAATGCTATATCGGAAAAGCATCCCGGTATCAGCAATAATAAAAGCGGAAACGGTGTATAGGGGAGCATAATATGTTCTCAAAAGAAACCCAGAAACTTTTATCCGTATTTAATTTCATAATGGGTTTATTCCTATTCGGTCTCGGCTTTTTCGCAATCAATGACGGAACCCTGACATCATTTCTGGGTGCATCTATAACAATATTGGGTGCCGCTTCATATTACGAAAATACTCGTCCGGAAAAATCATCTCAGAAAACTCTGAATGATTTTATATTCATGCCGCCCATTTCGTGAGCGGAACACAAGTACCGGGGTCACATTCAGCATATTTCGAACACCCAGTACACGGTGAGAACAACCCATCCGATGATAATAGGGGTGCGAACCGGTTTTCTTTCTTTTTCTTTTCCGCAAGAATCTTCACCGGGGCAAGCTTTGATACTGCCGGGGCAAGCTTCTTCACTCCAACGGGTTTTTTCGCAGGAACTTTTACCGGGGCAGGCTTCTTCACTGCAACAGACTTCTTCCTTAATAAATAGAGTCGCCTTCCTTCATGTACGCCTTCAACCGTGAGAAAGAGAGAGTAAGTACCATGTCCTGCGGTTCGAGTCAGGAACCCTTCCTTTTGCAGTTTCAGAACGATTTTAGAAACTTGTCTATGCTCAAGTCCAAGACTCTTCCATATGTCCTGCTGGTCTATGGGAAGCAATTCCAGTATTTTATATCTTAAATCTTCATTCTTCATAGGAAACAAGTATTTGAAACACAACTATGATAAAGGTATCGAAACAGGCATTGTACCGTCGGGCAGAACCTTCTCACTACCATTACAACACTCTGTCATGATATTTTTCGGACAGTCTACACACGAATCAGAACACCACTTATTTAATCTTTCCATGAAACAAGTATTTGAAACACAACTATGATAAAGGTATCGAAGCCAGACCTCACCCCTTAGTTTCAACTGGAAACGAAAAAACGAGAAAGTTGATGCTGATTCAAAGGAACTGGGGCTGAAATCGTATATTTGCAATCCATACACGAGAAATTCCCATCACATCGACTAATATAAATTGAACCACATTTTGGACAATTGTTTAATATAGGTAGTTTCATAGCCACGGGTCGTGCGGTGGGATGCATAGATGCCAGATGTCGCACATACTTTTCAATTTCCACGCTCCTTATTCGAATAACCAGTAAGAATCCATTTTTTATATGTACCAAACATTCATCCCCGGCAACGAGAAACTTTTTCAGAGCAAGAACGACACTATTCCCATCCCGAATAGCAGTTCGAACAATTGCCCCAACCAACGTGCGACTTCGGGGTACGGTGTGGTTAGTATTAGGTCTTATTTCGAAAGCGAAAGGTGACGAAGAATGTATAACATAATCCTGACCCAGAGTAAGGTATTTTCTCATAGAAAGCACAACAGTATTTCCTTTTATTCTACTTTTGATTTTTTCTTGATGCACAATTCCTATATAGAAAACTAAATTACGATAAAGGTATCGGTAGGTTAACGGAAAGTGTAACCTGCATTTTTTTAATTAGTGTGACAGTCAAAATCCATCAGATGTAACGGGGTCACACTATCGCTCAAAAACGATATACAGAGTAACATAGTGTGACTAACGGAATATCAGACACCCCGTTGAACCCAACGGAGTCACACAACATGTCTATCACTACTGAATATAAAATATCCGTTATTCCGTTACATCTAACCCAACGGGAAAAAAGTCCGTTACCTATAGTCGTAATTATTACACCCCAAAAAAATCAATCCCCAAAAATTTCCTTTCATCCAATCTCGGTATTTTCCAACAAAACCGAAATCGGTCAATTTTAAGTTCAAATCAACTCCGAACCGAGTAGAATAGTCTGCCACCCTTCCCGACCTCGAAAAATCTTTTAGAAAAAACAGGTTTGCATACATAATGCACAAGGGCAGGTGAACGTGTTTTCGGTCATCCGTCTGCACGTACAACAAGCATCAGTCGGTCTTCCTCTCAAAACGCCTGTCCGTTACGACCCCCGTTGACCCCAACGGTCATGATTGAGCCAAAACAACACACAACCGTTCATTCAGGTACCTCCCCGGCACACGTCCGACCTGCCCCTCCTCCGACTTCAAGCGTCCATCCCAATGCACGTACAGATTTGTCTGCACATACAGTTATCTGCATGTAAACTTTTAGAAAGTCTTATAAACCTTGAGTTAGATTCACTCTTACACAGGTATTATGGTTGAAGGAAAAGCAAGTACGGGACATTCATTTTTAGGCTCGGCATGGTGAGTTCATGGCAGGAAAAAACACATATCGTTTCCAAAAACTATTGTTGTTCCTGCTTTTAAGTATTCTCCTTTTGGGTATTGGTGTGGTATCTCTTCTTTTCGGTAAAACTTTAACTGAACTCCTTATCACCATTGCGCTTATCGTTACCTGTTTTTCGTTTATCATAATTTTCAAGTCACTAAAACTTTCAGGCGGTGTAAAAATATGGATGCAATAGCAATAGCAATAGCACAACCCAGTGCTCAAATTCAAATAGGAATGCAGAGTATTACGGTCGAACCCGAATTGATTGAGGTATTGACTGTGGAACAGTTCATTGATAAATGTTTACGATTTAACGAAGCGCATCCGGGGATGCCTTCATTGGTTATCCAGAAAGGGATAGATTGCCCCGTTCATCTTTACGCAGCAGAGCACGGCTCAAAATCATGCAAGACGGCAGTTTCGGGGATTCGTTATTGTCCTATATGTGGTCGTGGTACGTGTCCCGTATGCCATTCACATGCGGTAGAACAAGTTTCACGAGTGACCGGTTACGTCGCATCTATTTCAGGTTACAATGAAGCCAAGAAGCAGGAAGTGAAGGATAGGCAACATTATAATATCAGCATTGGCGGCTCGTCCGAAAACGCCAAAAAATAGGAAACATTTATCATAATTAAGTTTCATTTCCAAATTTCATGGTAGTATGTGAAGGAACCACCACTTCGGGAGAACCGAGAATTTGTTTTTGTTTCAGCAGACAAGTTAAAGGCTGCGAAGACCCGACAATGAAGGTATCGAAACGACCACGGGATGAAATTAAAAAGGACATTATAGAGGATAATTTAATATGGTAGACCCATTTTTAATTCCGATAGACACAGGCACCCCGAACGACCCGGCAAACTACTTCAATCCATCATCCTTAAATTTCTGGTATCCCAAAATAAAGCATTTGGATATTCCAATGCCCAGAACAGAAATCATTCTTCATAGGAAAGACCCCTTCGCATGGTGGGGCTTTCTTGACAACGAAAAGTTATTTCAGGATGACCTAAAAATCCTATACGATACAGCGAGACGCATTGGTTTCCCTCTCTTCATGAGAAATGATTTAACGAGTGGAAAGCATAATTGGATAAACACTTGTTATGTCCCGGATGAAAGTGTACTTCAATGGCATCTTTACCGTATAGTTGAGGACTCAGCCCTGCACGACCAGCTAATGACCTCTATTATACTCAGGGAGTATATTGACCTTGACTCCAAGTTCTGTGCCTTCAAGGGCTTCCCTGTTGCTCCAGAGCGTCGATACTTCGTTGACCATGGTAAAGTATCCTGTCACCATCCTTACTGGATAGAAGCGGCCATAGAGTTTCGTCATGGTTCAGAGCCAGTCGAAGGGTGGGAAGATATGCTTATAGATATGAACACAGAGACCGACGACGAGATTGCATTGTTGACAGGGTATGCAGAAAAGATAGCGACTGTTCTTAAAGAAGGAGATTGGTCGCTGGACTTTGCAAAATCAAAGAGTGGTCTCTGGTACTTCATTGATGCGGCAGAAGCTAAAAAATCATGGCATCCAAATGGTTGTCCGACTTGTCCAAGCGGTCAGGGGGAAAAAAAGAAAAGTATAAGCGTTCTCAGAGCAGAATAAGTCTGAGAGCGATTCCCGCCCAGAGCGGTCAAACCTTGGAGGGGTCGCTTTTCCTTAATGCGGTTCTGTTAAGTTGACGGGTCTTCTGTACTCCTGTTAACCTTCGGGTCTTTATCTATATGTTACGGAACATCTTTTATAGTTTTATATCTTATTCATTGATATGGTTCATATTATGGTTTTTGGCGACAGCATCACATACGGGGCATGGGATAAAAAAGGAGGGTGGGTTCAGATGTTAAGAGAAAATTTTGATACAAAAACATTATCTCAACCTGACTGTTTTAATTCGAATTTTCCTATGGTTTATAATTTAGGTATTTCCTCAGACACATCAATAAATATACTAAAACGGTTCAAGTCTGAAACAAATGCCCGATTGCTGGAAGGGTATGAAGGGGTTTTTTTTATATTTGCTATTGGGTCGAATGATTCTTGTTACCTGAAAAACCAGAATCGTTTTGTTACACCTCAGTACCAATTTAAAATAAATATCGAGCGGCTGATTAAGGCGGCTAAAAAGTATTCAGACGATATTATTTTTATCGGGACGACCAATGTTGATGAGTCAAGAACAACACCTATTCCATGGAACACAGATTTGTATTGTACGAATAATATCCTAAAACAGTATAATATTATATTAGAATCAATATGTAAAAAACACAAAGTTACTTTTGTTGATATATTCGAGCAATTCGAAACAAAAACAGATTACGAAAACTTGTTAGAAGATGGACTTCATCCGAACACAAAAGGGCATAAAAAGATTTTTGAAATTGTTAAAGAAAAACTGGCTATCATGTTGCATTCAAAAGGATATATTTGGGGCTGAAGTCCCGACAGTTAACAACAACTTAAAAGACCTGTCAACTTAACAGAACCCTTAATGCACATACATATGGATGACCGATACCTTTATCGTAATTATGTTTGAATACTCATATTCATGCAATCGGAAACGTTTATAAAATCCGTTCAACTGATACAGAAACTTCCCCTGTGTGTAATGAGGTTAGGACGTGTTTGGGATACTAAAGAAGGAACATACAGAGCCGTTCCCACTTGCGGTGGACAATATGAAGTATCTTCCGGGCACTGCATAAGATGTGGTGGATACACTGATGCTATGCTGAAAAACGAAATAAAAGGCTTTTCACAAGAAGGAATGAATTTACTCGTATGCGAATTATCAAACAGACCAAAAATTTCAGTCATAATAAAAGAGGTGCCTCGAAATGAACTTTAAATCAGGAATAGGACTATTATTATGTTTACCCATACTCATTATGATGGGTGCATACATATACTCAGGAATCGTATTTGATATTGATATTGGTGGGCATATGAAACGTGCTGCCGATGCGAACACGATAGAAATGGCAACTGAAGAGATGCGGATTGTAGTTGACCAAATCGAAACGAAAGGATATACAACAGGATACACTTCGATTATATACCGAACGCCCGATGAAGATGTAGGGTTCTGGTATCGGAACATGAATAGTTCATTATCTGAACTTGAATCGGTTCCAGTAACCGCAACACCGCTTGAGAGAAGTAATATTCTTATGAAACTCAGGGAGACTCTGTTGGATAGTGGACAGAATGGTGACGACATTACCACTCCACCCGGTATTCCCAGATATCCGGACAACAAATGGTACGCAACATTAGGTTGGATGTCACTCATTACGTTAATTTTCGGCATATATTTATACGATAAAGGAAGAACTGAAGAACAGTACATTACTTCGAGACACAGAAAACACGCCTTCGATTAACTTTGAAAAACCATGATTGAATTAACCTCCGGACAGACGGATTTAAATAAATGGTGCGGGTTGGTTGAAGACAAATTATCACTGGCTATAAGAAAAGTTCAGGAAAATAAAGAAGGCTTCAGGGAGAACTTTACGGATTGGCTTGAACTGAATTATCATGTTTATGCAGCCTTTGAACGAGAGGCATTAAGGATTGCAAAAGTCCGAAAACATTATTCAGCATATACGATTATGGGTGTCATCTCGCACGAAACAATAATTACAGAAAACGATTCAGAATTCAAAATTAGTCATGACTTCATTCCAGACAATGTCCGTTTATTTCGATTATTTCATCCAGAATACAAAACTTTATTTTCGATTAAAAAACAACCAACAACAGTCCGAGGAAAGTCAATAGACCCGGACGAAAAAGCAGTATCAGGAGTCTGAATGCCTAATTACTCATCGCACTTAATTTTGAACTTCTTTCTTCTCGCAGTTGGATTCGTACTGTACGTGCAGTATCCCTTTCTGACTCCGATACAATTAGCGATTTTCATATTAGGTTATTTTATCGGGACTGTTTTTGTATCGCCAGACCTTGATACAAAGTCGTCCGCAGCACGCAGATGTGGAGTACTCTGTACTCCATACCGGAAGATGTTTACCCATCGAGGCATCTCTCATCATTGGCTCTGGGGCACGGTGACAAGGATTATTTACGTACTTATCGTCATTGGTTTTTTTGCAGGGCTGGTTTATGTTTTGAAACTTCCTCTTCCGGATATCACCATTATTTTGACTCATCCGCTTGAACTTTTGTTACTGATACAGGGTATTTTCATTTCGAACCTATTACATACAGTTATTGACACTATTTTCTGAGGGATAGATTTATATTCTTTATGTTTCAACATTGTTGGTACATACATAGGTTGATTTAAAGACGGATGTCAATCACCCACACCTGATAGGTGTGGGCATGTCCCGTGAGGGGTATGGGCAACAGGTTGACAAGGAGGCATAAGTAGAAAACATGCAGCAGTTAGAAAGAAGAAATACATACACACCTACGGACATTCCGCACATTCGTAGCAACTGTGGCTTGGCATTAAACAGAGAGGAACCTCTCAGTGTGTCCGGCTTAAAAACCCTTTCTAACATCTCCGATGCGGCTCTAACTGGTTTCAGTAGTTCCAGAACAGGACTTGCGAGTTCCTATTATAAAAACCACTCTCTATTAACCAAGAATACGGTTGCAGGTTCGTTAATCCTGCATTTAATTAACTTATTTGAGCGGGGCACGCTCCTCCCCGTACTGAAGTACGGGGTATCCGCTACCCCTGCACCCCACGGAGGAACATCAAGATGATAAAAGGAATGAGGATACTAAGTACCGAATCACAGGTGTTCATGCACCCGGAAGAAATAAAAAAATATAAAACGATAAATATCGCATACGAATTCACGCTTGAAGAACCTATAGTAATAAAAGACGTAATAAGAGTGGAATACAGATTGGCAATTGTTTATTCCAATCCATCAATGGGTTATCTTCGATACAGGGGCGAAGTAGACTGTACTCTTGAAAAGGAAAAAGAACTGACGAACGCCCAGCGAAGTGAAATAGCTCACAATATAATGTTAAATATATTACCATTAGCATTACTTTCAAGCAGGTCAATGGGTCTTCCCCCGGCAGTACCCCTTCCTTCCCCGCCAATAGAAAAAGAATACGATGATTCGAAACCAAACACAAAAGAAGAATTACGGGGATACGGATGATTTTAAAATTCAGTTTCGATGATAATCATGCTTTGAACATGAAAGTAGCTGACTTATTAGAGAAGTACGGGTTCAGAGCAACATTTTTCATTAACATTATTCCATTAAAGAATCACGTTGGTATGAAACCGGAACAAATAAAGTTCTTGCACTCACAAGGTCATGAGGTAGCTGCACATACATACAGCCACACACCACTTCCCGGAACATGTGATAGCAAGGTACGGTTTGAACTAAATGCCGGAAAAGATGCACTGGAAGAACTGATTGGCTCGAAAGTTGATGGATTTAGTTATCCAAAAGGACAGTTTACAAAGAAAGTCAAAAGGAAAACCGTAACGGCAGGATATCAGTACGCCCGTGCTGTAGGGGAAGGAAACCTTAACCCAGACAGAGACCCATTCGCAATAATACCAACGGTGCAGATTTATAACAGCCCATTACGGAGATACCTTAGAATAAAACGAAACATTCTGGAAGGTACAAAGTTCTCATGGACTGGAGATTGGAAAAAATCATGTATGAATTACATTAAAAACAATAAAGGGACAGTCCATATCTGGGGTCATTCATGGGAAATAGAAAAACAGGGCAGATGGGACGAATTCGAAGACTTGTTGAAATGGATTAAAGATAACTCCGGAATCCATAATGAGAGGCGGGTATGAGGGAACTAAAGTTCAGACAACCCATATGGGATAACGGAAAGCTCGTCAACTGGTATTACTGGGGGTGTTAAAACGATAAATTCTTATCGTCGTGACTTGCTGGATAAAGAAATAAACTTGCATAATGCCAACCTATTCGGTTTAATGCTTGATATTGGTGGAGGAACCCGGAGAGGGAACCTTACAGAGTTTATTCACGTATCTGAACACATTACACTGGATAATAATATCAGAAAGAGACCGACGGTGGTGGGGAGCGCAGAACATCTTCCATTCAAGACTGGAGTTTTTCATTCAATTAAATGTACGGAAGTGCTTGAATATTTAGACTCCCCGGAACAAGCGGTTTCAGAAATGTGCCGTATTTTAAAAGATTTTGGGGGCACGATGGTTTCAACTCCATTCAATCTTGGGATACATTCAGATTACGATTTAGTTAGGTTTACAAAATATAAACTTGAAAAGATGTTCGCTGATAATGGATTCAGAATCGTTTACTTATCTGAACAGGGAAAGTACTTTACAGTCTTGAGTTACATGTTAAAACAAGCTATCCTGAATACAAAATCAAAAGCACGCTGGTTACTTTACTGGACGTTCCCAATACTGGATTCAATAACCGGTCTTGACAATTATAATTTCGTGAAACAGTCCCAATTCTTAAATTCTTTCACAACAGGATATTTCGTATCAGCAATTAAAATATAGGGGAGTAAAATAATATGGAATTAATTGATGAAGTAATTGAGAAATCATGGTACAAGTTCAATTCGAAATTGGCTTATGCATGTATTCAAGTCATCCAAAAGTTAAATGAAATCAGTATGCCTGAGACCCGGATGGGGCATAACAAATGCTGGTTATTCATGCAATTAATTTACCAAATTAATCAAAAAACAAAAATGGGTTTATCATATTACTGGTTCAAAGAAGGAGTTGTAGTTGACCCGGAAACGCTAATGCTCGTAACCCACGGTATGATAATGTTTCAATGGGAACCGGACTGTCTGGGCTGTCAGATAGAAACGGACTGTCCGTGTAAAGGGAACCCTAACAATAACGATTTTGCATTTATCATAGAAAAGCTAAAAGCAATTAAAATGTAGGAGATAATAGTCAATCACCCACACCTGATAGGTGTGGGCATGTCCCGTGAGGGGTATGGGCAACAGGTTGACAAGGAGGCATAAGTAGAAAACATGCAGCAGTTAGAAAGAAGAAATACATACACACCTACGGACA
>Ga0180732_1000924_pt1 | contig 20675 bp, 18 predicted proteins | sample KR11_01MetaG_FD_148674 | JGI IMG/M metagenome (GOLD analysis project Ga0180732, IMG submission 148674) | Groundwater microbial communities from the Olkiluoto Island deep subsurface site, Finland - KR11_0.1 MetaG | ecosystem: Environmental > Aquatic > Deep subsurface > Groundwater | place... | reverse complement strand
AACTTTATAAGGGTTTTAAGATATTAAATACAATGCAGGTTCATGATCTTGATGGTCGATTGATCAAATTTAGGGCGTGATTGTCCAGTTTAACTTAACAGATTAATTGAAATAGCCGAAAGTCATGTATTACGTATTTCTGTAACCCAAACAGAATACTATTGGAATGATGTTATATGGGTTAATTATCACGGAAGCAGATTATTAGATAAGGATATTGTTGATGTTTGGGGTAAAGTAACAGGACTCAAAACATATACTGCGGTTATGGGAAATGAAATTACAATTCCAGAAATGGAAGCTCTTAACATTGAATTAGTAACAAAAGCAGGAGACCAGTAAGAATACATCATCCGATATCTTTGAACCGTTGCCGTCCACAGACCGCCCTTTACCTTACAAAAGACAGGGTATCTATCGGATAGAGAGGATTGCATAAAAATTTTTTTATTCCAATGAGGATTTTTAATTAAAATACTACCTCAATTAAGTTAGACCTTTGTTTATTCCTCATCAACAATAGTTAAGCCTTTATTTTTTGAACCTTTCGGTGATTCAAAGACTACCCATTCGATGCCATCCTTTTTATCCAAACTTCTTTGATGAAGTCGTGCATTATCATCACTCTCAAAGGGTGTTGGTTTTTCCTTAATGTTTAAGTTTGATTTTGGCTTACCATAATTTTTCCCAGCTATATATATGTATAGCACCGAATAACATCCTATTGCTTCTGCTTTGTGAACTATATCGCTTGGTATCTCTTCATTTCGTTCATTATAAAATTTCATAATAACCTCAATTATTAGACTTTTAATTAAACTCTCTTTCAGCTTAATATCTTTATCCCTGCCTTTTCATAAATTTCTTTCAGTGTTTCAGGCGAGAAATCAGAGTAATGGCGCGCCAGTACACTTTGGGGGACTCTGCCACAGAATGCATCAATATACCGATCCTGCACTCCTGCCTTGGAAATTTCACGCGCAAATACTGAGCGCAAAAGATGAGGGTAAATATGTATAATCTTTTTAGAAAAATCAATAGCGGGCTGGGGGGGATTTGAACCCACGACCGTCGGATTAAGAGTCCGACGCTCTACCTGTCTAAGCTACCAGCCCAACTGGGCTTTCCTCTAATAATGCTCTGTGAATATATACGTTTCGAAGCCCGTGGCTTTGCACTTAAAGTACCATTTTTGAGCGACTTTAAGTGCAGACATAGGGACTTTCATTGGTCATCGGATAAGAGAAAAACATACGATAGAACACGGATTGCGCGGATGACGCGGATATACGCGGATCCGTGAAAATCCGCGCAATCCGTGTCATCCGTGTTCCTCGTTGTGATGGCGGCGCCGTTTCATATGCGGTTGCACCCAAGAGAGGCGCGACTTTAAGCTTTCATATGATTTTTCGGATTCTAATCCCAAAAGATGTTACACCCCCCTCCTGAAAACCTATTTATACAAACCTGCCGTCTACGTTCCCCAGAGGGTGTTTTAACATGACAAAAACTTCCAAGATATCAGGTTTCTATAAACTCGATCCGCAGGCAAGACTAAAACTCGTATCCGATTTTGCAGGGCTCACACAGGAAGAGGCAACCTGCATAAGCTCTTCAGGCGCGCTGTCACTTGACGCAGCTGACAAGATGGTCGAGAACCTCATCGGTGTGATGGAGGTGCCAATGGGCGTGGCAGTGAATTTCCTCATCAACGGGAAAGACTATCTTATCCCGATGGCGATAGAAGAACCGTCGGTAATAGCCGCAGCCAGCAATGCAGCCAAGATGGCGCGCGAAGCCGGCGGGTTCACAACGAGCAGCACAGGTCCTGTGATGATAGGTCAGATACAGGCTGTGGGCATCGCAGACCCCGCAGGGGCGAGGATGAGCATACTTGAAAAGAAGGATGAGATAATCAGGCGCGCGAACGACGTGGACCCTGTGCTTGTAAAGTTCGGAGGCGGCGCAAAGGACGTGGAGGTGCGCGTCATCGATACGCCGGGCGGGAAGATGGTCATCACACACCTGATAGTGGACTGCCGCGACGCCATGGGCGCCAATGCGGTCAACACAATGGCAGAAGCAGTTGCGCCCTATATCGAAGAATTAACAGGCGGGCGCGTGTACCTGCGCATCATCTCGAATTTCGCTGACAGGCGCATTATGAGGGTAAAAGCCGTGTTCAAAAAAGAAGCCATCGGCGGCGAGGAGGTCGTGGACGGCATAATCGCTGCGTATAATTTCGCAGCTTCTGACCCATACCGCGCTGCAACGCACAACAAGGGGATAATGAACGGCGTGACCGCAGCTGTGCTTGCGACGGGTAACGATACTAGAGCCATCGAGGCAGGAGCGCATGTTTATGCCTCGCGAAGCGGCACATACCGTCCGCTCTCTTGTTACGAGAAGAACGCGAGCAACGACCTTGTTGCGACTATCGAGATGCCAATGGCTGTGGGTCTTGTTGGCGGCGCCACAAAGACGAACCCGATAGCCCGCTCCGCAGTAAAAATACTGGGTGTAAAGACCGCGACAGAGATGGGTGAGGTTTTCGCAGCGTTGGGACTGGCGCAGAATTTCGCTGCCATGCGCGCGCTTGCCACTGAAGGGATACAGAGGGGGCACATGGGGCTTCATTCAAGGAACGTTGCTATCCAGGCAGGGGCGACCGGAGAGCTTGTGGATAAGATAGCTGAGATAATGGTGAAAGAGAGAAAAGTGAGGGCTGATAGGGCAAAGGAATTGCTGGATGAGATGCTGGGGGAAGGGAAAAAATGATTAAATAAGTATATACAATAACAAGACAAATTAATAAAAATGGAGTATCCTGATTTTGCCATCGCATCTATTATCCATTACAGATTTATCTTATGCTGATATCATTAGCCTGCTTGATACCGCATCTGACCTGAAGGGAAAAAGAACGCGGGGGAAAGCATCCGCTTCATTAAAGAATAAAACTCTTGGAATGCTGTTTGAAAAATCTTCAACACGCACTCGCATTTCTTTCGAAGTGGCGATGACAGAACTTGGCGGGCATGCGATATATTTGAACTACAGGGATAGCCAGATCGGGCGGGGGGAATCTATTGCTGATACCGCCCGCGTCATGTCGCGCTATGTCCATGCAATTATGGGACGCGTGTATAAACACGAGACACTTACAGAACTTGTGAAATATGCGACCGTTCCAGTCATTAACGGTCTCTCTGACCTTGAGCATCCGTGCCAGCTTCTTGCAGACCTTCTTACCATTCGCGAGTACAAAGGGAAATTCAAAGGTCTTAATTTCTCGTGGATAGGCGACGGAAACAATGTATGCAATTCCGCTATCCTTGCATGCGCGCTCACTGGAATGAAAATGACAGTAGCCTGCCCTGAAGGATATGAGCCCAACCATGAGATCGTTGCGAAAGCAAAGCAACTTGGCGGCGTGGTAAATGTCACCCACGATCCGATGAAGGCTGCTAAGAAAGCGGATATTATCTCTACTGATGTCTGGGTTTCCATGGGTGACGAGGAGGAGTACGACCAGAGGCTTCGCGACTTCAAACCCTACCAGATCAACAGTAAGCTTTTAGAACAAGCTAAGCATGATGTGATGGTACTCCACTGCCTCCCTGCCCACAGGGGCGAGGAGATCACTGCCAATGTTGTCGACGGACCTAATTCAGCGGTATTCGACCAGGCGGAGAACAGGCTTCATACCCAGAAGGCACTCCTTCTGAAATTGCTGTCGTAATTGCGAGGGTCGCCCAGTCCGGTCAAAGGCGTTAGCTTCAGGGGCTAATCCCGAAGGGGTTCGTGGGTTCAAATCCCATCCCTCGCATAATCTTTATTTTGTGTAGGAATACGTCTTATCAGGGTATGTGTGGCAGTAATTACAATCATAGGTTTTATCATACCCGTACTGGCTGGTAGCGTTGGTGTAAAGCCCTGCGTCATGGCACGATGTGCAATCCGTGTTGTTCACCACGTTCTGCGTCGGCGTCCCTGTAATATTATGCCTGTCCCTGTCATTGATCGGATCCTTTTGGTAGGCATGGCAGTCCTCACAGGCTTTTCTTGCCCCTATGTTCTTATGTCCTTTCGTATGGCAATCCTCGCAGGCTAATGAGCCGTGCGCGCTGCTGTTATACATGCTCTGGTTCACGAACTTTGCCGCAGCGCCTGAGGTGCTCATGAATGAATAGGAATAGTGGCAGCCAGAGCATGTCCCTGTTCCTTTGCTGACGTTATGCATGAACCCATCCATCTTCGTACCGTTGGGCAGGAAAACTCCATGGCATGTCTTGCATGTTGAGTCGCTGTAGTCAGGCGTAATGGTGTGATTGTAATAGCCGTTCTTGTTATATGGCGCATAGGAAGAATGGTTGCTGATCTCAGGCGGTACTGGCAGGTTATCTTCTTCGAACTTCTGTACCATGGTATTGTAGTTATTTGAGCCGCTTGAATATCCCTGATAGTGGCACCCTGAGCACCAGTTGCTATTACTGGTGATGGATGAATTTATGGTATTTGTGCCGCTCCAGTTAGCCGACCACCCAAGTGCCAATTCATCGTGCCTGCTGTCGCCGTGGCAGTAGTTACACATACTCTGCTGGCTGGTATTTATCCAGTAAGGTACAGTCATGTTCCAGAGCGAGCCGTTTCGATAATCTTCGCTGTGGCTCATCACGGATGATACTTTTGGAGCGGTCTGGAACTTTGCCATACCAGTCTGGTGGCATAAGACGCAATTGGCAGCAGTAGAATTGCTTGTGTTGTATACTCCTTCTGGCTGCAGGTATTTAACAGGATGGATATCTTTTCCATCAAACATGTGGCATTTTTCGCAATTGACTGAATTGTTATGTCTGCTCCTGGTCGCTGTTGTTACTCCGCTGTAATTTGCCGTTCCAGAGGTGGTATTTTTCCCGTGGCACATCAGGCAGTATGTACTGTTATAACCTGATCCTGGAACAATTAAACTGTTCCCATGAAGCGTTGCAGCAGTACTGTTATGGCATTGTCCAAGGCTGCATGAAGGATTGGAGGCATTGTACCCTGTGCTGTGGTTGGAAATACTGCTATTTGAAGAATTGGTGAATGTCCTGTTGAACTCACCAGTCATGTTCCTGTGGCAGTATGTACAATAATCATCGCTCCCTTTTGTCTTTCCGAAATTAAGCTGGGCTTCACCGTAGTGATAAGAGCTATTTCTTCCCCCTGTAACAGATATCATATCACCGGCGAACGAGCCAGTATCGTTATCATTATTGGGTAATAGCATACCTGACACATTCTCATGGCATTCGATACACGAAGCAAGATCGCTTGTCGTGTTAGAAAGAGCCCTTATACCTGTTGAGTTCTTGAAATGGCTGGAAATGATCGTGGCATTGTACACGCCTGCCCTGCTCCCGTTCACGAGATGGCAGTCTGTGCATGTGAATGGTGTGGTCTTCCTGTCAGGATGCGTATTATCAGGGACAACCGTCCCTGTCGAATTGTGGCATGCCCAGCAGCTTGCGTTTATTCCGTATCCTGATGCATTGTTGCTGTTCATGTTGGCATGCGTTGATCTGCTGAAGTTCCTGCCATCTATATAGTGCATGCCCGTGAAATTCTGGGGACTGCTCGTGTTATGACAGCCGAGGCATCCAGGTCCTCCGCCGCTAACTACAGTAGCGCTGTGGAAATCTGCGGGTTTTGTGCTGTCCCGTGTATGGCAGAGGTAACAGCTTTCGTTGCTCGAAACGCTGTACTTGTTCCCGAACATGTTGCTTGCGTTCACCTGGAACGCGCTGCCCCATGCATATCTGATCGATGCCGAGGGCTGGGCATGACAGAACAGGCAGTTCGTGGTATCAGGCAGGCGGTCGATGGTCTTTGTGCTGTGTGAGGGGTCACTTGAGTTCCTTACCGTGCTCAAACCCCTGAAGGCATAGTATCCTCCCGCAGGTGTACTGTTGAAATATGAGTTTCCGTGGCACGTTCCTGCATTCGTTCCAGTATTGTAATAATAACATGATGTCGGGAAACCAGGGTTGTTCTGGGAGGGCACGTTCACGCCCGTACCTGTCATGTCTGAATAATTGATGTGTGCATACACGTAGGGCAGGGTATCGTTGATATCACTTCTCATAACGTTGCCTGTATTGTATGGACCTGTGAACAGCGATGTTGTGTTTGGCATGTGGCAGTTCTCGCATGTTCTCTTCAGACTTCCGCTATGGCAAGCTGCACATGACTCGTCGCTTTCTGCCAGGAACCCTCCAACTCCACTGGTTGCATCGTCTTTTTCCCAGTCAAAACCTGGATTGCCCTGGAAACCGTGGATCGTGGGGGTCCAGATAAGCGGCTGGGAGTGGAACGTTTCGATGTTTGTGCTATTGTGGCAGTTGGCACAGAAGGTATAGTTCTGGTCCTTTGCCGGATGGCGTGTCAGGTTGGCGTACCACTTTGCGGCATTAGCTGGCGACTGGTGGCACAGGGTACAGTTGGTCGAAGGGGTGAGAAGAGCGGAATAGTCTGAATAGTGAGATACGTTCGCTGCCACCGGGTCCGCGGGAGCTACTGAATCCGTGAAACTTACCTTGCTCTTATTATGGCATGTTGTGCAGTTGACAGCAGAGTTGTATGCGTCTGAGTATATGCTTTCTGCATGGGATTTCTGGATGTGGTCTATTACTTTTCGTCCTGTTATCTCGGCCTTTAGCGTGATATTGGGACTTGTGAAATTAGGATATCGGGTGTGACAATCAACGCATTTCCATGGATTCCTGTAATCTCCTGGTTTTGAATTGTTCTCCGAATGACCGCCCGGATCTGAGCCGTACCCGTGGCAAGCCCAGCATGCTTTGTTGATGGGATCGGTCGGGGTGGCGTTCGCGGCGTTCCTGTTCAGGTACATGTGATTGCCCTGCTTCATGGCTGTGACGTTAATTTTCTTGAGAGGGGTTCTCCGCCAATGTTGTAATCATGGCATGAGATGCAGTCAGAGCCGCCTACAGTGCCAGTGCCAAGATCAGCGTTATGGAAGGTGAAACTGCTCACAATAGCATAATTCCCATGGCATGAAGGACAGTCGCTGTTTGAGGTGTAAGTACTGTGGTCTAATCCACCTCCTGATGCGTTCTTATTGCTTATGTTAGCCCTGCTTCCTGGCAGTATTCCCCATTTTTGCATATTGGAACTGTTCCTGTGGCAGAAAACGCAGTCAGTGCTGTTGCTCGTGGGGCTCATGAGCCTGCCAGCAGTCCCGTTCGCGCCGTAGTGTGAAACCGATGCATTAACCGGACTTCCACCACTCACACCCATGCTGCCATCGTTACTGTTTATTACGCTATTGTTGTGGCATAACGAACAGTAAATGAAGCTGTAAGAGGAAGTATCAACATCTGTAAAAGGTGAAATGCCTGAAGGTATATGGTCTGTAACATTCCCTGCTCCGAAAAGAGAAGATGTATCGTTATGGCAGTCCTGACATTTCCTGGGTTTATCATAAACCGATGTGTTGTGCCCTATAGCAGGCTGGTCGCTCTCGTTCGCCCATGTGCCATTCTTCGTACCATGACAAGCCCAGCACGGTCTGTTACTGGCATTCGCAGGTGTTGAAACCGCAGCGCTGTTCAGGATAGAATGCATACCAAGGTTCAAAGCTGTAAAATTGACGTTGTTCGAAGCCCCGCCTGTACTATGGCAATTCGTACAGTTAACCCCACCTGATGTCCCAACAGCCACGGTGTGCATGAAACCGGATATGTTCTCACTGCTGGCAAGTGCGCCGTGACAGCTCCTGCACTTTGCATCATCCTTTGCATAAGAACTGTGATTGACATACGCTGTTCCAATGCTTGTGACATTGCCGTAGGTCGCATTCCCGGTTATCTCTGGCGGCACTGTCCTGTTATCCTCAGTAAAGACCTCTGCCATGAAAGAATAATCCGGGCTTCCCTGCCAGTGACACTGCTGGCACCAGGTCAGTGCAGCGGAGATAGTCCCGTTCACCGGATTCCCGCCGCTGAATAACGAGGTTCTTCCCAGTGCGTTTGTCCTGTGCATCGTTTCGCCGTGGCAGTATTTGCACCTTTCTGTCTGTGATGCATTAGTCCAGTACGGTTCTGTCTGGTTCCACTTGCTGCCATTTGTGCCATCATCGCTGTGAGATGCAGGCACAGGCACCTGTGGGGCATTCCTGCCAGTATAGTCCCCAGCTTTTGGTATGTTCTTCAACACATCCATGAACGTGGAGTTCTGGTGGCACGTCGTGCAATCGCCCCTTGCCGGACTGTTCGTATACACGTATGTGGATCCACCAAAGACCTGAATATAATGCACATCGCTGCTGTGGCAGAGCGTACAATTCACGCTATTGTTATGTTTGCTGTAACCCTGGTGACATGCGGCACATTGAGTATCCTCTGTAATGTTATTCTGGCTTCCTGCCGTTGCATCAGGCTTCGAGATATTATGCATCGGACCGTGACAGATGATGCAGGGCACAGTGGTGTTAGGTGTATGGTATTTATCATACGTTCCCGAACCGTTAGAATAACTGCTGACCGCACCGTTCAATGTGGATTTCTTTGAAATATCTGTCCTGTCATGACAGTTATCGCATGAGCCTATGGTTATGCTCCCGGCATTATGATCGTTCCATGCGGAGGTTCCATTTGGGTCATGGCATGCCGCATTAGTACAGGATATATTACTGTGCACGTCATTTACAAAGAAATCCTTCAAAGTGCTACCTTCAATATTGCTTGTGGTGGGATTGCCGTCGTAGGATTGATGGCATACAGTACAGTAATCATCAGTCCAGCCGCTCAAATGAATTCCTGTGTTATGGGATGTATTTGCGCTCGTGGTCCGTTCCCAGCTTACAGTATAAGGAGAGTTTGCAGTTGCTGAACCACCCATATCTGCGGGAGACTTGCCGCTATGCTGACCTCCACACTGACCGCCTGTTCCCCATGCGCATCCCCACCAGTTATAGATAAATGAGGTATTTGAAGAAACACCGTTTGATTCAGCTTTTACTTTCCACACCCCGTAAAAGCTCGCGTTATCCATATCCTTATAAAAATGCGCAAGACCTGATGTATCAGTAACTTTTGACCCTGCTGCCACTATGCTATTATTTGGATCATATATCGTAAAGTTGACAATTCGTCCGGACAGGGCTTTGCCATTATTGTCAATAAATAACGTACTCACGCCCACGGTGGTCTGGTTGCCCCCCCAGACGTTCTTGTTACCCCATTCTCCTGTGAATGGAAGTGCGTAGCCGGAACTGGCATTTGCGCCTCCTGCTGAATCCACAGGATCATCCAGTACGATATACCTGTTCGTGGCGACAAATATCCTGTCAGGTCCTCCAATGCTTCCTGATACCGCAAACGGCGAGAGCGTGGTTGTGCTGGCTGTGAGGATGTTATTCACGGCATCAACCGAGGTGTCAAGGGCTTCCCAGTACGCTAGATTCCAGTGATATATAACAAGGCTGTTCTCAGAAACACCGATAAGTTCAGCTTCCCTGTAGTGAATGCTTACCTGTGCTGACGAAAAAGAAATACCCTGAACCCCTATCTCTACGAACTTTACCGGTCTTCCTGGAAGCGGGACAGAAACTGGATTTTTCCTGCCGTAGTCGTCAAGTATTACCTCTCCACCGGTGGTTGCGTTTACTATCATCATGGGCGCTACATCTTTCAGCCTTATCCCCACATTCCTGGATGCAATGGCATCCACTTCAAGCTCTCCTCCGGGGGGATATCCTGCGCTACAAGACTATTTGATCTACCTGATTTTTTCAGGTTCCTTGCATCATCATAGGTCTTAAAATCACTCCTGACCTGGTTGCTTCGTGTGTCACGGATGTCTATCTGCCCCGGACGCCTTGCGCTCACGGCGAAGATGGAAAGTGAGTCCACAGACGCGGTAATGATATTGTCTTTTGTATCGACCCTTGTTTTCAACCTGCCCCACTCTTTCGCAGCGCTGTCATAATGATAGATCGAAAGTGAATTCTCATCGGAATCACCCAGTTCAGAAGCATTATACTGTATGCTTATCTCAGCTTCCACAAAAGAAAGGTTAAAAGCGCTTACAAGCACGTATTTTACAGGCGCTCCTGGCGCATGTTCGTTTATGTCTTTCGGCAGGCTTGCTCCATAGTTCTCTATTATCACATTTGAATTCCGGGAATCCCCTGCCAGCCTGAATTTCACGGATACATTCTTAATACCGAGGGCGTCAAAATAAATCATACCATTCGGGACCCTTTCCCACTTTATAAAATTGACATTTTCCTTATAGCCGCCCGATATACCAGAACCGCTTAATCCGATCGCGCCGCTAATGGGATTGCCTGCGCTGTCAGTGAATGTTATGTCGCCCTGCGTAAGTTCTTCCGCTGTGCGTGTCGGAATTGGGGGGTAATACAGGAAGGCTGCAGCTAAACCTGACAGAATTATGAACGTAAGTATGACATGCCGTATATTTGCATGTCCCGTCTTATCCCGTAAAACGCTCATTTTGCAACCTTTTTCGAGTTCTACAATTCAAATTTTCTATCCCTTATTTATCTTTACTTATATTGTTTATCTACTTACTGCTATATAATAATTAGATTTTCATGATAATTATGTGCATAATGAACATTAACATCATTTTTTATTATTATATCAATTGATGTGAGCAAATAATGGTTTAACCAGACTACTTAACGTCCCGGATATACTTTTCGATTAATTTCCTGACATTCGGCGGCATCTCTCCTTTCATCTGGTTTGAAAGGTACGAATCGTTGATCAGCAGCTTTGTGACATCGATCATATAATTTTTCTTGAACTCGCTCATCTCCTCTATATGTCCGAGCTTATCCATATAAAATTCCTTGAAAGCCGCAAGTAGATGCTTATTAAGCTCTTCACGGGTCATGCCGATCGGTTTAACGATGGGTTCAATAAGGTTGTATTTTGAATAATCGAATTCTTCGATATACGGGGCAAGCTCAGGATAGATATCAGAATAAGGCCAGGGCGCTATGGCAAGGAAAAAAGCAAGATCAGGATTGTAGTATTTTGCAAGTTTCACAGCTGCTGCGATGGACTGCGGGGTATCATCCGGCATCCCAAGGACAAATGAGGTCTCTGAAATGATGCCTGCATTGTTTATCAGATCGATTGCTTCCTTGGACTGCTCCACTTTCTGATTTTTATTATAACGGTTAAGTGTGTCCTGGCTTGCTGATTCTGCTCCAACGTATATATGCAGGATGCCTGCTTCCCTGTATTTACTAATAATATCCTTATCTCGCAGGATGTCTTCCACCCTTGTCTCCATAAGAAGTTCAAGGTCAATATCCTTTTCGATAAGCAGGTCAAGTATTTTCTCCCATCTCTCGCGGTCATACGTGGGGGTCTCGTCAGCTATCATGGCAACATCCACGCCATATGTGCTGTTTAAGTAAACAAGTTCTGAAACGAAGTTTTCGGGGCTTCGCGCTCTCCATTTCTCTTCCCAGAAAAGCCTCTGTGAGCAGAAAGTGCATTTCTGCGTGCAGCCCCTGGAAGAACTGACAACTGCAAGGGTGGAGTTTTTCTTTGTCTTGAATGAATAGTCTTTCCATTCCACAAGGTTCCAGGCAAGAGGCAGGGCATCCAGGTCTGAGATCAAAGGTCTCTTTATCGTGCAAGTAATTTTTCCATTCCTTGCATAAGCAATACCTGGTATATCAACCTTCTTTCCAGCAAAAACGCAGTCGAGAAGTTCTGTTGTGGCAATATCCCCCTCTCCGCGTATAATATAATCCACAACGCTGCCATCTTTCTTAAGAAGCTCTTCCCAGCAGAAAGTGGCGTGAATACCTCCGAGCATCGTAATTATCTCAGGATTTACTTCTTTTGCTATTCTAAGAACGCTCACAGCATCATAAATGCTTGAAGTATAAGCCGCTGTGCCCACTGCATCAGGGTTAAAATCTTCTATATGCTTTCTGATGTCGTCAAATGTATCGAACTTTGACATGGCATCGTATATGCTCACATCGTATCCTGCTTTTTGCAGGGTCCCGGCTACATATGCCAGGCCCAGGGGCATCCAGGTTCCTGCCGACTCAAGTACGCCGCAGTGATACGGGGGGGTTATTAAAAGGACTCTTTTTGACATTATATCTTCCTTGGATCAGATTTGTTATTCGGAATTTAAGGGTTATAGTTCTACTATGTAAAATAGGTTTATATTGATATGCCCTGTTTTCAAGCCCTCCGCTTTTTTATAATAAATATTATAATGATTAAACATAAAAATACTGAAGCCCCAATTATGTAGTTCCACGGCGTTCTTTCTACTATTAAAGCGACCTCTTTCCCGTGAAAGCTGCGGAATTGCCCCTCCACATGGCAATATATGCAGTCGCTGCTTTTTTTATTGATATGAGAGGGGTCTGACGGAAGGGGGCGCGGGTTTCCCCAGGCTTTTCTTATTATATCATCTTCCTGTATATGGCAGAACACGCAGTCCTTTGAATCAGGCATGACGTCAGCCGGTGCGTTCCAGTGATATGGGTCGCCCCTGCTGAGAACGCCGCCAGTATAATTATGTGCATTGAATGCAAAAAACCCACCAGAGATGTCCTTTTTCCTGAAATTGACACCGTGGCACGAACCTTCGCCTGTCTTTGGGTCGTAACCAAAGCATGTGGACTTTGTTTTTCCTGATCGTTATCAGTTTTCCTCTTTTTAATTCTTTTACATGGCAGTCCTCACAGACGTTGAGCGTGGGAGAAGTGTGTTCCAGCATACTCACATGGCAGACAGGACAGCTTTCGTTGAGCCTGTACGGCGCTTTTTCATTTGCATTGTCCCCTTCCCAGTCAAAACCGTCGTGAACGAAACCGGGCGAAAATGGCTTCTGGATGTGCTTCCCGTTCACGAACGTGGTATTATAATGGCAATTATCGCAAGAATTACCCGTAAGCCCGTGTCTTATATTATGGCATGACGTGCATTCCTCTGCAATGGCTGTGGGATTTAAAAAATAAATAAATAAGATTAAAACAATTCCAGATATTTTCTTTATTACCATCACGCTTACTTAAAACTTTAATCTGATAATCTTTTCTAGATGGATCGCAGTAAACATGATAAAAATAGACCGGGAATGTCTGCGATACAGAAGCTTTAATATGATATGTAATGTATCATATTATGGAGGTAGAAAGGGCAATGATATTCATGTGCAGTACGTATGTGCCGTTCTCGCTGACGCCTGAGGATCTCAAGGAGATGGCGGAAAAGAGCGGGATGTTCTGGTGCACCTCATGCAAGAAGACATTCTTGAAAAAAGGCGCGACCAGATGCCCGAACTGCGGGTCGGAAAAAATAAAACCAAGAGCGCCATAAAATGATCGGAAGCAAAACAGCGGCAGATAAGCAGTTATAGATGATTTTGCGGGTTTTTTTACAGGTCAATATGCGGGTTCAGGTCGCAACCTGTGCATGGAAGGCACATTGTCTTTGCAGCACTTGCATCCAGTCCGTATTTATCAAGTATCCTTTTTGACATCAGGGCGAGCTTCAACAGCCTCTCCTTTGTGGGGCGCTCTGCCTCCAGTTCCCCGAACCTCAGGGGATGCACGCCAACTGCCCTTATTATTGGTATGACGCCCATCGCTGCAAGTTCTTCATAGTATTTTTCAACGGTTTCGTCAGTCTCTCCGAGCCCAACTATGAAATTCGTAAACACGCGGTTCTTGCCAAATAATTTTACCGCATCCTTCAGGCATTCGATAGTGAAATCAAGAGGCGGCTTCTTGCAGTATCTATCGTAGAGTTCCCTGTCCATGGTCTCTACGTTGTATTTTATCTCGCTGGCTCCCGCATCTTTTAGTATCCTGGATGAGTCCCTTGTGGGATAGACAGACACACCTATGGGAACTTTGTATTTCTTCAATTTTTTTACAAGGTCTGCTGCCCTTTCCACTTCTTTCTCTGGTGAGACCTCCACGCCTGAAGTAATCGAGATGCCTTTCATGTTCCCGAGCCTGTGCGCCTCTTCAACGAGCGCCAGGAGCTCATCTGTGGATTTTACTTTTCCATTGAGCTTGGGGACAGGACAGAATTTGCAGTCGTAGATGCACCGCTCGCTCATGGTTATGTATGCCTGCTCAGGACAGTGAATGAGTTCTTCCTCGATGGTTCCCCGTACAAGCTCCTTCCCGCCTTTTAAGATCACTATATCGCCATTGTCCCTGACAGCCCTCAAGGGAGAGCCTTCATCCACCACGAGCCTTACCCTGTGCTTTCCAGACTTTAAGAAAAAAGCCCTGCCGCCTGCGCCCGGTCCAGCCGTCGGTATTGTGAGCCTGCCCAGCAGTGTAGGGTCGATATCCACTGCTCCGATAGAGATAAGCTCTGCCTTTATACTGGCGTTCATTTTCATAATTCAAAGATACCTTTTTGATACTTAAATACTGTGGGACTATATTTCTTATTGAAAAACCACGGAGACCACAGAGGACACAGAGAAAAGCGGCGCTGCTCTGTGCTCTCTGTGCACTCTGTGGTTGACCAACTTTGCAGCGATAGTCATCGGACCATTTGCCACAGTGGTGATAAGCGCCATCGCTCTCTTTTTCCAGGCTTTCGTTGCGCATGGAGGGCTAACGACCATGGGCGCGAACACGTTTTCTATGGGCATCGTTGGAGCTTTCGGAGGTTACCTTGTTTACAGGCTTCTGAAGAACGTCTCACCTCTCTGGTTCTCAGCCGGGATGGCAGGCTTTTGCGGAAGCATCCTGACCTACCTTGCAACCGCGCTTCAGCTGGCTCTGTCCCTAAATCCCGACAATGTGATGTACTACTGGGAACTGTATTCACTGGGCTTTATCCCCACCCAGTTTCCCCTTGCCGCTGCTGAATTTGCACTCACCGGATACGCGATAAAATACATAAACCAGACAGGGGCGCATGTCATTGATACTGTACGAAGCCCTGACAGGTTCGCAAAGACCGCACTTGCGTTGATGATAGTTATTGGTTCGTTTATCGCCGCAGGCGCATATATCGGCTATATGGGAGGAGGGGACAATGCAGGCGTTGACGGGACTGTTGAGGCTAATGCCGCGCCTGACGTCATTTCTGAGGGCATAGGCATCAGGTTGATGGATCGCTTCGGCGAGCCTGTGGGTTTTGCTCTCGTGGGTATAACGGGTGGTCTTGTCACGGGATATTTCTGGAAGACGGGGAGGAAATCCTGATGTTTGAATGGCTCACAGGAGACCCACTGAATGGGATTGTAATAACGCTCTTCTTTTTTATTTCATTGATCATAGGAAGATACTTAAGGGAGCATAAAGCTGCGAACGGAAAAAGAAATATCGAACCAGGGGTCATGATAATTATATCATTCCTTCTTATAATCGGGATAACCCTGATGAGACACTGGTACATCCCTGTCATAATTTCAGCGCTGTGTATAATTACCGCATTACACCGGAGGATCATCAGAGATTTCACTGGAAAACTTATTTTTCCGCTGCTTCTTGCATTATTTATCCTGTTAGTACAGAGCCTGACCCCGGGCGGGGACCGGATAGATTGGATCGTACCTGTATATTCAGATGGTATCGATTACGGGCTCCTTATATTTTCAAGGGTTATGGCGTCGGCATCGGTTCTTATCCTTCTTGTCCTGACCACCTCACGCATTGACATTCTTGAAAGCATTCGATGGCTGAGGGTACCTGGAACCATGATCGAGATAGCCTCGTTCATGTCCCGTTATATAACCACCTTTTTTAAAGAAGGTAAAAAACTCACAATGGCACAACAGGCTCGTTGCGGTTTTTCCAGCAATGGCTTCAGGCAGAGGATACGAAATATAGCCTCGATATGCGGGCTGCTCATCGTGCGCGCATCTGCAAAAAGCGACGGGATATACAAAGCCATGCTCTCGCGCGCATGGAAGCCTGATGTGAAAGCAGACCATCTCCCATTGGGTATATGGGATGCCGTTATTGGAATACTGCTAGCATCGATAATAGCCGGACTCGTAGTTATTGACAGGTTTATATGAGGTATAAATGAACGCTATCAGGACTATCGGACTTGAACACATCTATGCTGACGGTACAGTTGCGCTTCAGGGAGTGGATTTCGAAGCCCGTATAGGTGAAAATATCGCTGTTCTTGGTCCTAACGGAAGCGGGAAGAGCACACTTTTTTTTCATTTTAACGGTCTTATCAAGCCCACAGGCGGAGAAGTCAGGATATTCGGAGAAAAGATAAGTAACGAGAACGTGGAAGATATCAGGAAGCGCGTTGGCATTGTATTCCAGGACCCTGAAAGCCAGCTTTTTGCTCCTACCGTGTATGACGATATTGCCTTCGGTCCCAGGAATCTTCGTCTGCGTCCATCCGAGATAAAAGACAGGGTCAACGAAATGCTGCACAGGTTCGATATCGAAGACCTGACGCATAAAAACCCTTCAAACCTGAGCGGGGGGCAGAAAAAAAGAGTCGCCATCGCAGGTGTGGCTGCTATGGAGCCCGACATACTGGTGGTGGATGAGCCCACAGGCGGTCTTGATTCATCAGGCGTCACAGGGACCATGGAACTCCTGGACGAATTGAACGATGAAGGAAAAACCGTCATCATATCCACACATGATACCGACCTTGCGGCATCCTGGCTGATGAAAAAACCATTGCGGAAGCGGGTTTAAAGCATCCTGTGATAGTCCAGACCTTCAGGGAATTCCGTGCAAGAGGGATCTCCAGAGGGGAAACACCTCTTTCAGTCCTTGATCTGATGGATTCAGTTGATGTGAACGTGATGACTATCAGGTGCGCGGTTGCGGGCTGCGACCTCCTTGCAGGCGAAGAGGTCTTCCTCGGTATGAAAGATGGTATGCTGGTAGCAGATAAAGGGGGGAATGGGATGAAGGGAAAGGCCGTATCAAATGCCAGGAGAGGGGACGACATCGCAGTAAGGGATGTAGTGGGAGATCTGAACCGATTTTCAGGTTCCGTAGTTGTAATAAGGGTACCTGGTATCATCGAAGGCGGCTCAAGGGCTGTGGATATAAGAAGAGCCTGTGATATCCTTGAAAAGAACAGACCGGATAAGATCGGCGCCATGGGGACATCAGCAAAGGTTTTGATGAAAAAAATGGGGAAAAAATGCGATTTTGAATTCGATGTGGTTCAGTCAGGAATGCTTGCTGCACTCAGGGGTTTTAATGTGGTGATCTTTGCATCCGGCAGAATGGCTGAAATAGCGGCAAAGCGAGCGCTGGAAAAGAATATTCGCCTCATCAATTGTGAATTATGAGTTAGGAAAGCATAAATAATGCTGGATCCATATTCCATTTAAGGAGGTTGTAAATTGAAAAGAACATTGATCTTAGGATTGCTGGTCCTTCTGGCTCTTAGCGGATGCACCGAATCACCAAAAGCGACAGCACCAGGTGACACTGCAGGGCTGCCGGTAAAAACTGCTCCATTGCCGGAAGAAACAACGGTTTCATTGCCAATGACAGTGATCGTTGAAAATATCGAATTTACATATCGCCCTGCGGAAGTGGTTATCGCCAGGGGCGGCACCGTGACATGGAAACAAAGGGATTCCGACAGGCATACAGTGACTGGTGCCGGTTTCGAGTCCGGTGAGCTAAGCCAGGGGCAGACGTTCAGCCATATGTTTAGTGAACCGGGAATATACGAATACCGCTGCAAATTACATGCCGTTATGCGCGGGAAAATTATAGTAAAATGAACTGACAGGCAGAAGATGCAGTTTCTATATTGCTTCATCTCTGTCATCATTTCTCTACACAGCAGCTTGAGCTTATATTAATGGATTATCATGCACAATTCTGTTGTAGGTGAGTTGAACTTATCTCAGGATATCTGGTAACTATATATAGTCACTTTTTTACTGCTTTTTTACAATAGAAAACCATATATATAAATAAGGATTACTTTTACATTATACTTATTATTATGATAGTTATAATATAGGATAATGAACATGGTATTCAACCGGATGAATAGAGAACCTGAATTAAATGAAGTGAAATAATATGCCAAATGACTTTACATCATTAACCAGCATCTTTTCGAAAATAATATCAACAATAAAAGGGGGCTCTCCTGAGGGAATATTGCTTTTGCTTGTTATATTCTTCATAGCGCTGGTAATTCTTCTTTCCCTTTTTAAATTAATAACCGGGCTTCGAAAAGGAAAAACCGGACTTGAGAGTGTAGCGGTTGCAAATACCCGTAAAATATTGATCAATTTAAGCAGTGTGAGGACTTACCTTGACAGGTTTGTCCAGAAATCAACAGACCCAGCCAAACTGCGGGAACTCAGGAACAGGCTCAACACCATTAACTCTGAAGTGATCAAAATTGACCTTGCAAAGTTCAACAAGAAAGCGACAAGCCTGGAGGAATGGAATGCGGGCGAGAAAGCCCTTCTCGATAGCTCAGAAAAGCTGGCAATTGAACTTGAGCGGCAGTCTATCGGTGTCCTTGAAATCGATACCATTGAAAGATCTATTGATGCGGTCAGTAATGCAGTCCTTAACAGAGTGCCTGTGACTCCTGAGCTTAATGCGCTCTATAGAAAAATATCCAAAAAAGAAAGACCTGAAGTAAAAATACCGGATGCGATTTCTTCAGAGATGAATCTTTATCTCAATGCCCTGTTGACAAAGTATGCAAATTTCAGTCCCGAAGTGCTCCATACAGGCGACTATCCTCCTGAGGTGAAGTGGGAGTACTCTCCGGGTAATAAGAGCATTACGGCAACGCTATCCAACAGCCGCGGGATCTCGCTTGTATTCGAGACACGATGGCAGGAAAGCGACGACCTGGCTGAGCTTGTCCAGAAAGAAGCCGCCTCAGTGAATAAGAACCATTACAAGTGTCTCTGCCTTGTAAATACATCATGGGACAGGGATAGCATAAATTTCGCACAGAGGTTTTCCTACCCCAAGCTTGCGCTGTTCTTAAGGGAATTGAAAGGCGGGCTTTATTATAATAAAATGAATGACGCAGCAATGCATTACGAATTCTGGTTCAGCACAGAACTGAAGAAGGAGACGCTGAATGAACTTGCCTTGAGGTACATCAGCGAACATGAATACGTTACGCCTGCCGACCTTGCAAAAGCGCTCGGGATGAAAGAAAAAGGCGCGCATTCATTGTTATCGAAGCTTGAGAAAAAAGGCGCAGTGACAAATGTAAGCCTCAAGTCTGATAAGACCAGGAAATACACAAAAGCAAAAAAGAAGGAATAATATGGCGATCTTCCAGGGATCATGCAGGTGGGGGATGGCTTCCGCAGCAATAATAATTACTTTTCTTATGATGGCGGAACACAGGATTCAAGCGGTAACGGTAATCACGGGACTATGTACGGAGCAAAGTATGTGGACGGTATTAAAGGGCAGGCGCTGGCATTTGACGGGATGGACAATTATTTCTCTGCTCACCTGGTTCGCGTTCGCTCACGCTCTGGAGATTCGGGACATATGCTGTAAAATCCCAGGCAGGCATAGATTGCGCTGGCAGGATGCAGTCAGAGTGGAGGATCAATGATGCGCAGGCGGGGCACACAACCGGTCAATCCATGATGAGCGGAAAATGGACTCTTGTGGCTCTTTCCTATGACGGCAAGAACGTCATACAGTATATTAACGGGCAGAAAGTAAATTTTGTACCACTTTCCGGGCATCTCAATATTTCTGACGGGAAGTTCTGGCTCGGAAGGAACGGAAATGAGTTCTTCCACATGTACTTCCACGGGATCATCGATGATACAAAAAATTTTAGGGAAGCTTCGATAAGCTTCAGGGTGGAGAACTCCTGGATAGAATCCAGCGGTCTGGGCTATGATGAAATAAAGATGTTCAGATGGACAGGCACGGAATGGTCTAGACTGGATACCAATAAGAAAACAAAGGATGCTACATATTCATATTATGAAGCCAGAACATACGGTTTCTCGCATTTTGCAATAAGCGGGCAGAAGCCCGAACCGCAGCCGGCTGCGGTAAAACCGGTTTCATCCTCCGGCTCAAAAGCCATCCCTTCATCCAGAGTGATGTTTTGCCCTTCCTTTTTTATCTTTGTACGTGCCATCTCAAGTATTTTCGGATCGCCGTCAATCCCGACGACCTCTGCATCAGGATAAGCCTTTTTGATGAGTATATCTAGAGTTGCTGTTCCGCAGCCAACGTCAAGTATCCTGTGTCCCTTCTCTATCCTCATCTGTTCCATAAGACTGCGTTTTAAGGCTTTCTCTGGCATGAATAACTGCATTACAGTGTCATAAAATTGTGTGAGCCAGTTGAATTTTATAGCAGGGATATATTCGGATGACATTGTTCTATTAAATGATACCTGTAACACATATTATGGTTAATTAAATATTAAATCGTTTGCTACCGGAATTTACTCAAGCGCATAACCTGCTGCAGCCTCAATTGTCGCCACGCCCCTCACTTCGATCCCCGCATCTCCAACCTCGCTCACCTGCCCCGCAGGTACGAGGAACATCACAGCGCCGTTCTCTTTTGCCGCAAGCGCCTTTGCCCTGGGCGAACCGATCCTGCCGATCGTATGGTCTTCCCTGATAGTTCCTGTTATCAGCACATCATTTCTTAAGGTCTTACCCTG
>Ga0180732_1000923_pt1 | contig 20680 bp, 46 predicted proteins | sample KR11_01MetaG_FD_148674 | JGI IMG/M metagenome (GOLD analysis project Ga0180732, IMG submission 148674) | Groundwater microbial communities from the Olkiluoto Island deep subsurface site, Finland - KR11_0.1 MetaG | ecosystem: Environmental > Aquatic > Deep subsurface > Groundwater | place... | reverse complement strand
ATATAATTAACTAAGAGGGTGCAAACAGCTACCTGCTTTGCTTGACGACAGTTACTCCTACATCTCATTTCGGGATGTGGCAACTATCTATCCGTACGTACTTGGCGTGGAGGAGAGCCGAAGCCCTCACTGCTTGCACCCTCCCAGTTGATTAAGCTGGGAGATAATTATTTTACTTCTTCTAATTTCTTTTCTAATTCTTCTGTCTTTTTTGCCTGCTCTTTCTGATATGGCATCCAATTCCATTGTCCTGGTTCATTTCCTAGAGTTACTTTTGTCTCAAATCTTAATCCTGATTCACCAAAGGTGGCTAAACTTACTAAACCATCATCATAAACTGTAGTTATGATTGAAGCAAAGACTGTTGGCGGATAAACTCCGTCTGCTGAACCTCTTGTTTTGTAGTAGACCATACGACCTACTGTTGGGATGATTTTTACATCTTCCATACTATTATATATTACAGGGGTAATGTCCCCATTTATATTATTTTCTTATATTTTATTGTATCTTTCCCAAATTTCACTAGCTTTACTCCAAGTCATTTCATCTGGTGTCATTTTACATCCTTCATCGTGTGTTGTTGCAAATGCCCAAAATCTTATGAAAGCAAAGTACACTAATTTTTTAGGTAACCAATGTGCTATTTTTTGCCACATATATTTATATTTCAGAGCTTAATTGCTCTTTTTATTGTTTTGTGTTGGGAGTTATTTTAGTTTGTTGATGATTCTATCTGCCAAATCTCTTTGTCCATCGTTGTAACTTTGGTGAGTTGAACTATCACCTGCTGGTCTCATTTCTTTCACAGACTCCAAAACCTTATTCCTTTCTTCTGCTATTGCTTTAAGATGAAATTGTTTTAAGTCTCCAAGGAAGTGTTTGTTTTGCCAAGCCTTGTCGTCGGTAAGATTATAGATTTCCTTTTTAAGTTTTATAAATTTATCCCATTCTGTTTTCATAAGTTTGTTTTAGTTATTTTTCAACTGCTCTTGAAAGAAATCTAAGTAGCCGAATTTCTCGCCTGCGGTAAGCCAAGCGGAATACCCCATAGTGGAATACCCCATAGGAGTATCTCGTGTTTCCTCTCGTGCTTTTTGTTTCTGATTCATTACGAATTCATAAAGCTCTTGATAACATTTGCTTGTTTGGTAGATACCAAGGTCGTCTGGATTGTCTAGCATATCTCTAACAATTTTCCACGCTCCCCACTCTTCTTTTTCGGATGGTTCTTCTAACATACTTCTTTCACAAGTATAACAATTACCATAAATATCTTCTTCACATTCGTGGTCTTTTTCTGGTTCGTTTAGGATTAGATTTATTCCTACAGAACGGTCTAAGATTTTGGTAATTTTTAATCCGTCTGCTAGGTATTTAATCGCTTCTGCTAATTGTTTTTGTGATGGCTTATTATCAGGTTTACAAGTTTCCAGTGGAACAACCCCCCAGGCGAAGCAACCAAGAGAGTCGGAGCCGTCGTCGCCCCAAAGCCAGCCGCCGCAGCGCAGACCACCTCGTCCAAAGTCACCGAGGCTGAGGCGAAAACCACCGACACGGAGGCAGGAACTTGTTCTAATATATTCATTATCGCACAATCTCTCTTTCGTAGTTTCAAAATGATGTAGTATCAATCCAGTTAATAATGATACACTGCCAAAATCATCACTGAAATCTTTTATCAATTCTTTTTGCTCTTTTACATTTTTGTTAAAACTATCAGGCAGTATTTTTGGTATCCAGAAAACTAAACTATTTTTTGTTTCATCTTCAAATTCCCAGTCTTGCAGATACTTAAAATCTTCATAGCAATTACCAGACAAAGGGGTGTGTTTTTTGATATTGTACCCAGCTTTTACTTCATAACAAACTGGAGCATCTTTATCTACACCAATCTTAGTAGCATAGTCACGAAACTTTTTTAATTCTGCGTTGTATTTTTTAGGGACTTCCTTGTCCGCAAGTGATTTGAAGTGTTGCATATTATTTAATATTTAATAAACTTATTTCTACTCCGACCTGGAGAAGACCTAAATTAGGGCATTCTGGATTTTCGCAGAAAGGAAATTTACCGCTTTCACTACCATAAGAGTGTTTCATTACTTTGTGGCAGTGGACACACTCTGGGGCTTTACGAAAACAAGATAAGCAGGTTGTATCGCCTTTTAATCCTACCATATCTTGTTTACATTTTTTGCATTTCATATATTATTTATTTTTTTATTACTTTTAATTTATGTTTAACTGCTTCCCATAGAGCGAATACTAGTTCTTCACTACAATAAAATCCACCAAAAGTTTCCTCAAACTCTATTCCTAGTGTTACACCATAAGAAATTCCATCATAACTAATTCTTGACAAATCATCCCCTAGAAACTCTATCATAGCTCCAATGTTCATCTGATAAAATTCAAATATACTTTCATTACTATCGTGCCAATGAGATATTTGGGTAAGATTATCATTTCCCATTATCTTCAATAGCTTTCTTTTCTGTTCATCCCCCAAATCATCCCATTGTTCACGACTAATATTTTGACGCATATTATATATTATTTATTATTTTATTCAAATCTGTAACTGCTTGATTATAGCCGAGCTGGTGCATCTCTCTTAACCTTGCTCTTTCGCTCATATCACGGTCATCATCAAAGGGTACTTCTTTCAATCGTATTTCAGACTTTATTGCTTTTATTACTTCCTTTTTTATTCTATCTTTATTCCAAGGACTTGCTTGCCAGAGATAGTCTAGTAGTTTGTCTAGTTTCATATATTATCTAAAATATTATTTATATCTGATAGGCAATCATTATGTCCAACGGCGTGTCTACAAAACGGTGGTTTTTTTATAATTCTACAATCGCAATCTATCACAGTTATTTTCTTTTCCTCTGGCAACTCAGCTCGTATTTTATCTTTTAATCCCTCTAGCTTTGATTGGAGGAAGGCTTTAATTTCATCGTGGTAATACTCACTATACTCATTAAATTCCCTGTCAAACTTTTTGATTGTCTCTGATATATAGTTCATAGGTTATTTTGCTTAAATAATTCTTTTATGTAACTTTTGATATATCGTTCAGCTTCTTTCCATTTAGCGGTTGAAAGATAATCTTCACTTGCTTCAAACAATTGGTCTGCTTCCTCTAATTTAGCTTTGATTACAGTTAGGCAATGCTTTAGTGTTTCTGCCTCGGAAGTTTCTGTATTTTTGAGGTTGTATCGCATAGGTTTTATTGCAATATCGTATGCTTGTTTCACAATATATTCAGCACAAGCAACTACAGATTTTATATCTTTATTTCTCTCCCTTACACCACAATTAGGATATTTTGAACAGGTGTCACATTTGTTTTTCTCGAACATAGTTTTATTATTAAGCATAAAGAAAGAACGTGGGGGTTGGGGTTATATTTTCCTGTAATTCCTTCCAAGTGTTTTTTCTAATAATATTATGGTTAGCATCCATTGCTTCCCAGCCCATAAATAAACCATCAGGAAACGGGTGTGTTTTATTCAACTCACCACAATTAAGGATTGACCACTTGCCATACCTGAACCATATTTGTGGTTTAGGGACTTCTCCCAAATTAAATCTATCTATTAGTTTCTTCTTCAAGAATTTCATAAGCCAATTTTTTTAGTTCTTCTTTCTTTTCGTTCCATAGAATATATAATAAAGCGTCTTTACCATCTTCTGTAATATTTTCACACTCGTCTAAAAAACCACATTTTACGAAACTTTTTTCTGGTTCTTTTCTAGTAATTTTTTTAATCTTGTTTTGTAAATTCATACAATTGTTATTTAGTTTATGATTAGTTTTTAATATATTATATAAAATTATTACTTCGGCATCTTCATCACCTATTTGACAACTTAGACCTCCAAAATCACAGAATTCATATTGACCATTACTTCTAATGTTTATTTTCTGTGCGGTTTGTGATATACAGGGTTTTTGTTCATTACATAGCATAATATAAATTCCATCTTTATCGGTAGAACCACGAACACGAATAACATCTCCAATGGTTACTTCATTATTTAAATTTTCATAATATTTTTCTAGTCTCATATATTTATTTATTACTCCCCATTAGTAGGGGGTTATTTATTCTTGCTCAATGCGCAATATATTTCCCTCGTAGTGTATTGAGTAGTTTTGCCAATTAGTTGGTTTATGTCTTTTAATTGCCTCTTGAGTAACTTTTTTCCTCAATGAAAAGTATTCTTTTGTAGGTGTTGGTTTTGGTAAATCAAGTTCTATTTTCATATTATTTATTTACTCCCCTGTTAGGGATTATTTAATTAAATCCATTTTATTGTAGGTTTTCCTGTATATCCAATTTCCCACACAAACCAAGCAAAAGCCATTGTACTACTCATTTTTTTTCCTGTTACTTCATCAAATTCTTTTCCGTTTCTCATTGGCTGTTGTCTTTTCTTGAATACATAGACAGTTTTTAATGGTGTTGTTTCAAGGAAAGTAGCTCGTTTCTGCCCTTCTAGTGCTTGAAGTTTACCAAACATTATTACTTTTTTTCCCGCTATATTTAATGCTCTTTCAACAAACTCCTGAAATAAATTGAATGGCGGATTTGTTATAATTGTCTGAACCCCATTTCTCGTTCTTGTGTCAAAAACTATATTAGCCATAACATCTCCAAGATCTTCTAAAAAATTCATTGTCATCCCAGAATATCCTCTATCAATTAAATCAAATGACATTGTTTGTGTTTCATCTAATAACTTGCTTATATGTCCTTCACCACAAGCTGGTTCTAATGCTGGATAGATAATTTCCTCTACTTCTAAAAGTGCTTTTGTACTATCGGGATGAGTAGCATAAAAATCATTTTCTACTCTACCTCTTGCTGGATTTCCACCAGCCAATTTTCCACCTTGTTTCATATTGTTTTAAGTTAATAATTTATCAAGTTCTTTGGCTCTCTCATTTATCATTTCTAGCCTATCATTATCATCTTCATTAAAAGGATATAAAGATTTGTCTGATATACCAATTATATCGTTTAGTAATTCATTTATTTTGTCTCGATTATCTAATAACATATTATTTATTTATTACTCCCTGTTAGGGGGTTATTTAATACTAACTAAGATAGACGGATTGACGCTAGTTGACTCGTATTCTCAACTCGCTAGAGGACAGCACTTACAATCCGTCTGTCCCAGTTAGTATTACTGGGTTGGGGTTATTTTATATCTTTTAAAATTTAGGCTGTACTATACACGCCGTGCTTCCTTCGTTACTTTGAAAGCATTTGGATTCCTTATTTGCTGTATAGCTTTCAAAGAATAGTCCCTCCCATTTACTTGGATAGAGTTTTTCACATAGACCACCTTTTGTGCAATAATCAATCTCTGTTTCTAAACTAAATATTGGTTCGGCTAGTTGAGATATGAATAAATTGTGGTTAATCTTTTTCATATTTAATCCATTTAGATAAAGTAAACCGATATTTATCAATAGTAGTATTATCAAAGTATATCTAATTATATTCATATTTTTTACTTTACACCAGATTAAGGTTCTGGTTATTTAATTAAACTCGTTATTCTTTTTTTACATTCTTCAATGAACGCCTCATATTCTTCTATCTCATCCTCTGCCCATTTAATACCTTTCTCATAGTCTTCTTTTGTCGCAGGTTCATCTGTTTTGATGTCTAAAACATCTTTCCAGGTTACTTTTTTCATATTATTCTTTGTTAATCTTATAAGGTATTTTTAACTTCTTACAAATATTTCTTAGTGTTTTAGAGGCTGTAAGCTTACTTTGTTTACCAGATTTGTAATTGGTACTATGCTTACGGTTTTTTACTTTGGATTTGTTCATACTGAAATATTATCTTTGAAAGCCACACCAAGTTTTCTCTTTTGTGCTTCCTTCCAGCCTATCATTCTGCGTCTCCCCATCTCTGCTCTATACTCAGCATCAGTCAAAGACCCACGCATACTTCTAGTTGATAGTTCACCATTTATCTCTCCTCTTAGTTTTCTTAGTTCTTGAATTGTTTTTTTCTTTAGGTTCATAGTTTTTGTTCCATTAGTGATTCTATTGATGGGAATTCTACATTTAATCCAAATTTCTCTCCGAGATGTCTATTTATAGTATCAAAAATCTTATCTATTTCATCTGTGTTTAAATCTGTCGTACTTCTTTTACCAAGTTGTGCAATTTGAATCGGTCGCCACAAGTATTCCTTTATAGTTTGTGGCGACCACGGAATATCTATTTCTGGTTTCAATGTCTTTCTCATATCAAGACCAGCGTTGTTAAGTTCTTCAGCCAAATGTGCATAAAAAAGATGAAGTGCTTTATTCTGTTGAATTGTGCGTTTTGGCTGTTTTAATTGCATATCACTTATTGTATTTTACAGAATTTTTTTGTTGAGTTATCCACTGTATGTTTCCAATTATGTAGCTTAAACTATTATTTATTCTGTCAATTGAAGGGCATAGTTTTCTACAATAATTATTTTTAACCCATTCAGAGTGTAATTTTTGGAATGCTATTAAATTTTCTTTTTTATAGCACCAATCTATAAATTCTTTTTTTGTGCAGATTTTTGTTCCTTGAACTTTATATTTTCTTTTAGTTCGCCCATCTACTCTTGCCAACATACCAGAATATCTATGTAAGAAAATATAATTAAAGTTATTTCTTATCCTACCTCTATCATATTCGGCGTAATATTCCTTTTTCTTTGCTAGATTTTCTCTAACATCTCTCTTGTTACACTCCTTACATTTGTTTACTCTACCATCTGGCATTTGTGGATGTTTATAGAACTCGGTTAAATCCTTTTTAATTCCACATTTGAAACATTTTTTTTTCATATATTATGACTTATTTTAATTATAGTCATATTATACTATACCCTTTTTAATATGTCAAATAGTTTTAGAACTTATTAAGGTTCTAACTAAAAGGTATATCTTCTACTTTCACATCTCCGCTATCTGCCTCGCTGGAGGCAAAATTTGGCGTTTCTGGGGCGTTTTGTGGCTGATTAGGTGTCCCAACACCACCTGCCTTAAATAAATCGCCATATTCGTCAATTTGCCAATCGCTTGTAACAAGATATGGAACGATTGCTTTTTTTCCTGCTATGATTGTTTTATGAAGAATTACTTTAACATCCTTATTCATCCAGTTTTCTGTGTCTTCGCCAAATTCCTGTATTAGTACATTTATCGTTTTCTGATTAAAAGATAGTTTTTTATCTCCATTTCTCGTTTTAATCTTAAATACTGTTTGTTCTCCAAAATTTCCCTGTTCTGTTTCACCACTGTCTAGTATTTTAACAATATCACCAGTTTTTAAATCTGCTTCGTATTGTGTACCGTCGTATTCATACGCTTCTTTTCTTGCGTATGGTAGTCCTCCTCCTGTTTTGATTGATAGTTTCATATTATTTTATTCTTAATATTAATAAAACTTGATTTAATAATTTTGATGCTTCTCGTAATGTATTTTTAGCATCCTCAGTCTGTAATTCAGGGATTTCCACTTCGCTCAATGCTTTTGCATACAGCTTTAACTTATCTTTATCAGGTGCTAACTGTGCTTGTTTTTCGGCTTCCATTTTATCTGCTTTTTCTTTTGCTAAACGCAATTCTTCTTCTTTTCTTAATCTTTCTTCTTCATCTTTTTTTGCTCTAATTTCCGCTTCAAGTTTCTCTCGTGCTTCAGCTTCTTTTTTAGCCTTAGCTTGCTCTGCTTCTAATTTCTTTTTTTGTTCGGCACGTTCTTTTTCAAGCTCTTTCTCTCGTGCTTCAGCTTCTTTTTTAGCCTTAGCTTGCTCTGCTTCTAATTTCTTTTTTTGTTCGGCACGTTCTTTTTCAAGCTCTTTCTCTCGTGCTTCAGCTTCTTTTTTTAATTTCTCATTTTCAACTCGTATACGTTCTTGTTCTTCTTTTTCTGCTTGTTCTTTTGCAATTCTATCTAATTCAGCTTGTTTTATAGCTTCCTGTTCTGTTTCCCAAATTTTTTTTACAGTTTCTATCAAGTTTGAAAAAACTTCGTCAGTCATTTCTTTATAATTATACATTGAAACATCTATAACGTATTTACTAAGTAATAATTCTCGTTCTGCATTTAATTTATCTTTTTTCGCTTGTTCAACCATTTCAAAATGTTTTTCTATTTTTTCCAATTTGTCTTCACGCTCTGATATTTTTAGTTTGTATAAATTTTTGACCCCATCAATCGCTCTGCCTGTTAGCAACGAATATTCTTTTAATTCTTTGTGCTTTTTATCAGCGTCTATTCTTATATTTTTACCCTCTATTCTCAATTCTCTTGCTTGTTGACATATTTCTTTTGTAATTTCTTCTTTTTGTTCTTTATTAAATTCACTTAATTTTTTTTCCCACTCTTTTACTGATTTGGCAACTTTGCTAAATGAGGCTACGATTTTTTCTGCATCTGTAATTGGTAAACCAATCTCTTTTGTTATTTTATCTACTAATGTTAGTTCTGTTGTCATATTATATCTTAATTATTGTTGACAATATAGCGTCAACTTCTTGAATAAATATTTTTTGTGATTCTACAGCTTTCTTTATATTATCTTCATTTTCTTCTCTGCCCACCTCAATTATGTGTAATGGATGTACTGGAATATCAGGATTAAATCCTACAAAGTACAGTTTTTCTAGTTTATCATTTACTACAAAATATTGAATTACTTGCCATTTATACTCATCAGGTACTTCGTTAGTAAGCCAGAGTTTTACGTGATTTTTTCCACCCATTGATTTCACCTCAATAGCTTCGGTATCATTGGTATCTTTTATATATCCATCGGGGCTTTGTGCCACACCTTCTATTTCCTCACTTTTACATATTCCAACTTGTTCAATTGTTTTGCCAGTCTCAAATTCAAAGTAAGCAATAGCGTCTGGTTCAAGTCTTGTACCTCTATCCATAGCGTTCTCGTATTCATCATCTTCAATTCCTACTGTTAGGCGATTAGCAATGGCTTCGTACATAGCTTCTTGTCTTGCTCGTGGTGTTCCCATTAAGCCTTTCAAAACTGTACCTGTAATATGGGTTTTACGAAGTTGATGCCACTCTGGACTTCGTTGTTCAATTTGTATCTTTTTCATAGATTTTTTTTAAGTTATTAACTTCTTGAATTATGTCGCCATCTCGTCTCTCGTCTTCACTTAAACCAATCCATAAGTTTTTTAGTTCATCGATATTTTTCGCTGTCTTCAATTTTTCTATTGTTTCTTTTGAGTTATAATTTACTCCGATACTGGCAATAACCTCTGCGTAATAGCTTTTGTGTTCTTCTAAAAAGAAATCTCTCAACTCAATAACTTTTTTAAGTGTTTCTGGTTCGTGAACATTCATTCCTTGACAAAGCGATATGGCTGAATTAGTAGCGTTAAAAAAAGCGATTGAAAGTCCTTTGCGGTACTGTGCATTTTTTAATATTTGGTCATCCATAAACTTAAATTAAACCTGAATTATTTTCTCTGTGTTGTATTGTTTCTTCAAAATGGTCTACTGGTTCTTCATCGCTATTTTCTGGATTAGACTCGCATTCTTCCTCGTGTTCTACATTATAATCTTGGTCATAGTTTGAATTACAATGTGGGCAATTTGATATAGACATATAGTTTAGGGTTAATATTTAGGCTGTCAGAGTAGCAGACACAGTTCCTTGGCATCTCCAGCTCTGGGTAATTGGAGTCGAAACTCCGCTATCCGTTGCCATTGATTGCTCGCTTACGCTCGTAGGGGTGCGCCTGCTGTTCTCTAACATAGGTATTGTATCACACTAGCTAGATACTTGTCAAGAGGGTAAAGCAGGAAGTTATCCACAGGCTAGTTTGTGCTATATTTCTTTATCATTTCTTTTAGTTCTGACTTCTCCCACTTCCTTACTTGCTGACTTCTTTCGTTTAGTTCTTCTATAATCTCCGCGCCATACTTACTCATCAAAGCTAGTGTATAGGCTGGATAATTCCCAGATTTAAACACGTTACAGGGCATACACTGGCTGTGACAGTTGTCCTCATCCCACCTGGTGTTCATAACACTACGCCTGATGTAGTGACCGCACTGCATATTCTTCCACTCGCTTACAGCACCGCAACTAATACACTTTCCTTTTCCACGCTGTCTAATAAAGATTGAGAAGACTCGGTCAAGTTCTTTGATTAAAGTTGACTTACTTTCTTTTTTAGCCTCTCGCTTCTTTTTAGCTCTGGCTTTCTCACGATACTTTATTTTCTTTTCTTTTTCTTGTTTTAAGATACAAGTGATGCAAAATCTTCTACCCTGCATTCTTGGCTCGTCACAGGTTTTACAGACTGTTGTTTTCATAGTAGTCCTCCAAGACACTGAAGTACCAGCGTCTAATTTTAAAAATAAGTGCTTTTATAAATATCATATTATTCACTTAAAAATATATTATAAAATCCTCTTGTTAGTTTTTTATTTCTCTTTGAATAAGCATAGTATTGTTTTCCGTCTTTTATTTCTACTGGTTGAATACTAATTGATAAAGATAATCCATCAATATATTTTTTCTTTTTATAACTTTGCCAATCATAGACAATAGTTTTGTATTTGATTTTCTCTTGTTCACAAAACTTTCTTATAGCTTTTTGTTTATTCTCGGCTTCAATAACAATATCATCAGAGAATAAAGAGCCATAAAGTTTTGAAATTAAATAAGTCATATTATCTAAATTCAATTAAAAACTTCTTCTCAATGCTCGTCAAATCTTGGCGCATTTTTTTACCTTCTTTGTAGGTTTCTAAATACTTTTTGAGAAGCACATCATAAATCTTACGGTATTGTTTGAGTAAAAGCTCCCTGTTCTTCATAAAACAGAATTGAATAAAATATAACTCTATTTCTTGTTTATTTATTTTCATAGTTTTTTTGTTAATATTCTTTGTATTCTTTCTTCTACATTTTGTGCAGACACCGAAAGGAAAATCATTTTCTTTTTTACACTGGTAGCATTTCATACCCTTTATAGTTATTTAATTATTGTTTTTTAACATAAACCAAACACTAACAAAAGAAATCCAAATTAAAACTGCTCCAACAATAGCGTTTCCATTCATTAAATATTTAGTACCTAAAATAAATGGTACACCTATGCACAATATAAATATAGAAATAATAAAGTGAGATAGCCAGTTTAAAAATAGTCTTAGTTTTCTCTTAAGCTCTTCTCTTAATTCTTCACGATATTCTCTTAGCTCTTCCTCTCTTATATTTTGTGCTTTATTGTCTGTATTCCTTTTTTCTTTTAATATTTTTTCTACCAAGCAATCAAGTTTTTCTTTTTCTTTTGTAAAGGTGTCATCATAATCATCATTAAATTCAGCGTGTTTTAATATTTTATTACACGCTGAACACTTTAGGGTTATATCTTCCCCAAGGTGCATAATTCCTTTTTTACGGTCTATCTCTTTGTAAATATGTTTGCATTGACTCATACAATTTAATTAGTTTAGCTCTTTAAGGGGTGAGCTATTTATTTAACTCTTTATAGTTATTTAATTATTGTTTAGTTAGTTTAATTAGAAAAGCTGTATTACATTTTATACACTTCCAAACTCCTTTTTCTTTGATTTCCATTGTATCAATATATATTTCTTTCTCACAATTAGGGCATTTTCTCTTTACAAAACCAACAAAATGTATGGGTTTGGAAAAAAGTATTTTACTCATACAATTTAATTAATTTAACTCTTAATTATTTATTTTCTTCATCATAAATACAATCACAAGTATCCCCAATATCTCCACACTTTGCACAACTCCAATCTGGTTGCACAATCTTATCGTCCATAGTAATAGTAACGTGTTTCCCAAAGATAGTTAAACCTAAAGTGTCATCTTCTTTGGCTTTTTCTACCCAATCAGATAGAACCTCATATAATTCTTTATCCATACAATTTAATTAGTTTAGCTCTTTAAGGGTGAGCTATATAAGATGATGTTCTTTTAAATAACCAGTAAAACTACAACGAACACAATGCTCCATATAACGGAAGTCTTCTAAATAAATTCTAGAAGTTGGCTCGTTGCTGGTTTCCCCGCACTGACGGCAAAGGATATACGACCCTATTAGTTTGCGGTGTTTTTCCATATCCTTCTTCGCTGGTGAAGTATTGTTCACTGTAGCTGAGGAACTCTGTGATGGATTTGTAGAAGACATATTTTTTTCCTTTAGGATTTATTAAAGTTAGTTTGTATGGCATTGTCTCGTTTGTAAATATCATATTGTTGGTCTATAAAGTCAAGGCATTGGTTAAGTGTTGGTATTTCTTCATAAGACTCTTTGAGTTTCCAGAATCTGTTATATTTTGGAATTACAAACTTAGAAAACTCTTTAGCCATTTCTAAACCCATATTTTTTACTAGCCAATCAACTATGTAACTAGAATTTTGGTACTTCTTCATTTTGTTTTCTAAGTTCATAGTGTGTTCTTACTTGTTCTTTATCTATTTCTTTAAAATATGCCCCATTGTGGAAGAGTGTTATTCCTCCAGAGTTACCTGCTTTTCTACTCATTTCAAGAGAGAGCACTGAATATTTAGTAAATGGGTCATCAACTCTAGTTTTGTCACCCTTAGTATACTTTCCCTCCTCTTTTGCATCATCTAAATTTTGCTTATATTTATTTTTTAACATTGATTCTGTTAGTCGGTACATAATCATTATGTCATCAGCCTCGTGCATTATCATTGAGCTGTCCCTGATGTCCCAGAGTGTTGGTGTGTTGCCCTCTATCTTTTTCATAGCAACTATCAAGACAATCGGCATATCACAATCTACTGCTATTCTTTTTATTTCCCTTACAACACCAGCCACTACGATTGAAAAGTTTTGTGTTACCTGATATGGAATCAGAAAGTGAAGATAGTCAATGACAACTATTTCAACTCCGCTTTTCTTGGCTTTCTCTATTGCTTCTCTTAACCATTGGAGTTGCAACTGTCCACCCTCTCGGTGTAACTCAATCGGAATATACATTGGTATTTTCATTGTACCAACTTCTTTGCCATCAAACTTTTCCATTGCCATAAAAGTCTTAACTACATTCTTCCAACCAACCTCATAAGAAAATATAAGCGACTGTACGCCCATTTTAGCCTGTTCATACATCATAGACATAACAAAAGCTGTCTTACCCTGTTTTGGTGGAGCACCGAGTACATACAACCGACCAGGCTCAAAACCCCCATTGAGTTCTGTTAGACCACTGTATGCTGTTGGTATCGTTGGAATTTCTGGCTCGTCTTTTATTTTAGCGACTAGGGTATTATAATCTTCCCAGTCTAGTACAGGAATATCCTCATCAGGTACTCCGCTCTTTTTCATTTGTTCTAAATATTTACTTGTCATAGTTTTCTATTACTTTTCTTAGCCCAAAGTCTTTTATCTTCTTCTTAGCATAGTCGCTTTGGAAGTGAGTTATAGCCCCCATAGCCTCGTCGGCTAATTGTTTGTTGTCCATTTTAGGGTATCTCTCGTGTAGAAAACTTAGAAGCTCCTTAGAATGAGCCATAGTCTGTCCTGTAACATTCTTACCAAGCACAATGGAATAATGTTCTGCGACTACTTTGGTGTACTTACCGAAAGTCCCTGAGTGAGGTGGTGAGGCTTCTATCTCATCACCATTTTCATCTAATAGGATAGTTTCCATAGATTTTTTATTACTCGCACTTTTAGTGCGTAATATATTAGTATTAGTATTAAGATTAGAATAGTTCAAGGGGTATAGATAGGGTATAGATAGGGTATACATATCTTTTACTAATATATCGGGTAATTGACTAACTAGAGCTAAAATTCCTTGTTTTATCTTTGGAGATTTTTCACTGTCTTGGTGTTTTGGAAAATTACAAATAATTATATAATTTTGAATATAATATACTTTTTTACCCTTTGATAGGGTATCTATACTCTTTCCTATTTCTTTTACCGACAAACCACTTTCAAAAGACATTGTTTTTTTACTTATCTCATAAATACCACAAATGTTAGTATGTTCGTTGGTAAGAAGATAGAGATAAAATAATTTTGATTGATAATCTAAATCTTGAATAAAGGGGTCGCTCCAAAATTTAGTATTTAGATAACGCTGTTTAGCCATATGTTTTCCAATAAAAAAACCTGAGTGTTGAAGACAATCGGAGAATCACTTCCGTGCTCTTTACGAGCATTCAACACACAGGTTTCTTGATTTGAATAAATTGTGTTGTGATTCTTTATTGTCATATGACTATATTTTACCATTATTTATTAAACCTTGTCAAGTCCTGAAAGTGGATAAAGTTATTCTATTATAGGTTAGTAAAAACTACCATATTTTTTATTAAGATTATCTCTTCTATTTATTTCTTCTTCGCTTGGAGATGTTGAGTCACCTTCGTGATATACACCATCCATTAAACTAAAATAATCTTCAACTAATTGTTCTAAATCTTTTTTATCTAATGTTAGTATATAGTTTTTTATATTTTGCATATTATTTATTCTATTATAGGTTAGTTAATAAGTTATCGCCAGTCCCTTCATTTCTCACTAGGGCAGAGCCTTTCGCATCGGTAGCGAACCTAATGATTGAGACTGGTGGTAGCTTACTAGAACCACAATACTCTAAACATTAAATTATTTATCATTTCCTGCTCTCTTACAAGAGTGTCTAACTTTAACATCTCACAATAGTTTTGTGTGTAGAGGAATAAGAATCCCATTACTATTAACCAAGCTAAGAATAAGAACTGACAGCGAGGTCTTACCCATTCAAGGAAATATCTTGTCTCAAACAGGTATCTTGGTGTTGGTGTATTGTATTTTCTAGTTTTCATAAAAGGTTTTCTTTTATCAGTTTATTAAAAGCATACTCGTGTAGTTGTTTTTCGCGCTGATAGATTTGGTTTGGTATTACCTCTTCCAAATCTCTATATACCTAGTATATCATAATCAAACTAGTCTGTCAAGAGTAGGAAGTGGATAACTTTTTTATCCACAGTAAACTTGACAAAACATTTTTTTTGTACTATAATACTCGTAGAAATTACTCCTAGTTCTTTCAATCATAAGCAATGGCTTCGGTATCGTTACCTAGTGTCGGCTCAGGCTTACACCAAGGCTTAGATAGTGGAGTTGGTTGAAAGTATCAGGTGTATTTTAATGCCGTAATTTCCCGCTTGCTATGGCATATCAAAACAAAACATTTTTAAACCGAGGGTAAGCTTATTAAGTTTTGCCTTTTTTTATTTTGGATGATAAACGCATAACTAGATTGTGCGGAAAATAAAAATATGGCAACAAGCCAGAGCAAAACTAATGAGAGCAGGTAAAAATAATTTCTGAACTATAATTTATAATCAAGGGTAATTAAGGAAGCTCTAATACTGTATAGAGATTCAACAAGGGCAAACCCTGTAGTTTACCTGCCCTTGATTGTAAATAATATGTCCTACCAAGAGCCAATAGGAACACCAGCATTACTTTTAGTGTTCTCTCTAGTAATAGCAGTCTGGATATATTTTATGATAACAGTCTTTAATGGAAATATATGGCATTAGTCAAAGACCTAATCAGTCCCGAAGTACAAGATTTACTAAAAGATAAATTTTACTCCGAATGGCAGACCAAGAATCAGAATCACAAATTAGAGAAACCCCCAAGTGTCCAGAATGCAGAAAAGAAGAAGCGCAAGAGGCTTATTACGGCACGGAAAGAGGGGATGAGGTGGTGGTAATAAACTGCAAGAACTGCGAGAAAAAAGCAGAAAGAATAGACAAGATTTACTTCTTTGTTTTTACTACTGCACTAATACTTTACGCAATAGCAATTTTTAAAATCATAGAAAATATAATTAAACTCTAAAAATATGGTAAAACTAGACAAACTTGCTCAAAAAAGAGACAAAAACAAACCAAAAGTAAGCGACCAAGAACTACGCAATCTTCAATTAAGAGCGCAAATCATAGACCAACAGCGTTTAACCACCAAACTACTTGAGAACGAATACCAGAACTATCTGAATATATTAGCAGAAGAATACAAAGTAGAAAAAGGAGCTCAATTTATGATTAACCTTGCGTCTGGAATTATAGAAGTTAAAAAAGTAGAAGTAGAAGACTTATCACCTAAAAAATAATATGGAAAAAACACCAGAACAACTAGAAGAACAAAAAAAGAAACAATCAGTAGTCTATAAATATCCATTAGGCGAAGTAGTTAAGCTCAAGCACTACGACCAAGAGTTCCTTATCTGCAACTATTACCCAGGTAAAAACACCATTACAGAAGAATACAACCCATTCTATGACCTCCTAAGAGTAGAAGAAGGCAAATGGATATACCAAACAGATGTCCCAGAGCCTTTGATTGTATGAAAGACGAACGACTTAAGTTCAATGTAATGTGTTCAAGGTGCGGTTCTGTGTTAATTGAAAACGGCTTACTAGAAGAATGTGAACACAACACCATAGAGAACTTAAAAGATTTTTATATCTACCTAGACAAAAAACTAAATAAAAAATACAAGAAACCAATATTCTATAGTAGAAAAAAGAAAACAATATGATATGGGAACTACTAAAAGAACAAAAAAAAATGCACCACTCCTTAATGCAAAACACGAGGCATTTTGTCAAACCTATGTAAATGGAGATAAGGAGTTTTTTGGTAATGGAACACAAACATATATAGAGATTTATGAAATAGATTTAACTAAAAAAGGAGCTTACGCAAGTGCTAGAAGTAGTGCAAGTCAACTATTAACAAAGATTAACATAGTCAATAGAATAAACGAATTGTTAGAAGAAGGTGGTTTTAATGAACAAAATGTAGATAAGCAACATCTTTTTCTCATAAACCAACACGCAGACCTAAAAACAAAATTGGGAGCAATAAAAGAGTACAATACATTGAAGAAAAGAATTGAACAAGATAGTCTTACAATAAATAATTTCTATGACTGGGGAAACTACAAAGATAATAATTTACACTCCGAGGATTTGGACTAAGATACTTCACGAGAGTAAACTAAGGTGGAAGGTAGTAGTTGCACATAGAAGAAGTGGAAAAACAGTAGCTTGCCTGAATCATCTTATCAGAGATGCAGTACAAAACAAAAAGACAAAATTTGCTTATATAGCTCCAACCTACAAGCAGAGTAAAAATGTTGCTTGGGATATTTTAAAAGAATACGCTGGTAAAATAGATGGCGTAAAGTTTAATGAATCAGAACTAAGAGCAGATTTTAAAAATGGTAGTAGAATAACATTATACGGTGCAGACAATCCAGACTCTCTTCGTGGTATAGGATTATGGGGAGTAATCTTTGACGAATATAGTCAACAACCTAGCAATATCTTTTCAGAAATTATTAGACCAGCTTTAGCAGACCACAAAGGTTACGCTATCTGGATTGGAACACCAAAAGGAAAAAACGAGTTTCATAGATTATATAACGAAGGACTACAAAAAGAAGATTGGCTTTCACTTAAATTAACAGTAGATGACACTGGTTTAATTGACCCTAAAGAGCTTGAGCAAGCAAGAAACACAATGAGCGAAGATGAGTTTGAACAAGAATGGTATTGTAGCTTTGAATCTTCCATAAAAGGAGCTTACTACGCTAGACAGATAGGAGAATTACATAGATCAGGTAGATTTAAAGTAGTTCCTTATGACGAGCAATTAGCAGTACATACAGTCTGGGATTTAGGCGTAGGAAGCAACCTAGCAATAGGATTCTATCAAGCAACAGGCAATGAAGTAAGAATGATTGATTACTGGGAAGGAAGCAACAAAGACGGTTTACCACAGGCTATAAAGATACTACAAGAACGACCTTACCTTTACGGAAAACACTTTGCACCTCACGATATAAATCACACAGAACAAGGAACTGGTAAAACAAAATTAGACACAGCAAAAGACTTAGGAATAGATTTTGAAGTCGTTCCTAGTATGAGAGTTGGACACGGCATAGAACAAGGAAGGCTTTTATTTAATAGATTATGGGTTGACACAGGTAACTGCTCTTTCTGGCTTGACGCTATTAGTCAATACAGACAACGCTGGGATGAAAAAAGAGGAATGTTTATTGAAGAACCTTACCACGATTGGACTAATCATAAAGCAGATATACACAGATATTGTTCTCTTGTCTGGGAAAATATGACAAACGACTTCACAGAGAGAAGTGAATCAGAGTTTTATAGAAAACAATACAATCGCTTAAAGAATCAAGACAATCGTTATGCTTAAAAAGTTTAAAAAGAAATCAAAGTTTGGTAGACGCTCTGTAGCAAGAGAGATAGAAGAAGGAATGAAAGAACTAAGAGAAAAAGAATTAAGAAAAAAACGCTCTAAAAGAGTTGATAAATTTAATAAAAGATTAACTTAAAAGTTCGTGTCAAAAATATGCAAAATATATTTCAAATAGTCGAACAATTTGAACACGACTTTCTACATACACCAGTAGAGATAGTTGATGGTTATAATTTTGACCAACTAGAAACTATCAAAGAGAACCAAAGATATTATTCATCTAAGTTCCGTAATGGCAATACTGATGAATTTGGTTATAAGTTTTTCTATAACATCGGCAAACCTAGAGTTAAGAACGCAGCCAAAAACATTGACCTAGACACCAAAGACATTAACATACGAGCTAAGAATCCAAAAGATTATTACAAGGCTTGGTTGATGAGACGAGATATAAGACGCTGGATGAAAGAAAGAAGTCTAGGCATTCTATTCAATGAGATAGCAATGAAGACACCTAAGTATGGTACTTTTGTGCTTAAAAAGGTAGTTGGCGATGAAATTGTTAGACCAGTTGACCTAAAGAACCTTAAATGCGACCCTTCAGCACAGAGCCTAAAGATGTCTGGCTGGGTTATAGAAGACCATTTTTATACTCCTTGGGAACTAAAGCAAGAAGTAAAACGAGGCTGGGATATAGATAAAATCAATCTAGCAATCAAATCATTCAGAGACTTCCGTAAAGAAAACTATGTTGATGCAACAGCAGAAGAACAAAACAAAGGCACTGCTCAATATATCCACATCAAAGAGTTCTACGGTGATATACCAGAATCCACCTTCAAAGAAGAAGGTGACCCAGACAAGTTTGTTTTAGCAAATTATATTATTGTAAGCCCTGAAAAAGGAACTAAAGCCAACACTGATAAAGAAGCGGAGAAGGAAGGACTCTTACTGTTTAAAAAAGAAATCAAAGAAATCCCTTACAAAGAATGTCATTACGATAGAGAAGAAGGTCGTTGGCTTGGTGTAGGTATTATAGAAGATTTGAGAGAAAGCCAGATAATGAAGAACGAAGAAATCAATCAAGTAATGTTAGCTCTCAAACTAGCCAACCTTGTATTATTCCAGACAGGTGATGAAACAGTTGCTCGTAATATACTCACAGACCTAGTAAATGGCGATATTATAAAGGTAAAGAGTGATTTAGCTCGTATTGATACAACCAACAAAGGAATAGGCGAAAGCAATGTTATAAGTCAAGAAATAGAAGCTCTGGCTAATAACTTAGCTAATTCCTTTGAAGTTACTACTGGAGAAAGTTTACCTTCTGGAACTCCATTTAGTTTAGGAATGCTAATAAATCAAAATGCCAATAAGCTGTTTGACTTTGTTAGAGAAAACATTGGTCTATTCCTAGAGGAAGTATTTGAAGATTGGATTATCCCAGAACTATCAAAAGACCTTAACAAGGAACATATTTTAGAGCTTACAGACAAAGAAGAGATGGAATGGGTCAATGAGAGATTTAAATCAAATCACCTGCTTTCAAAGATAAAAGACTTCATTCTAAACACTGGAAGAAAACCAACACAAGAAGAGGTTGATATGGCACAACAAATCTTATCTCAAAGAATGGAAGGAAAAGAACATCTATACTTTGAAGTACCAGAAAAGTTTTATGACTTTGATAAATCAGTTGAAGTAGATATTACAGGTGAGAGTATGAACAAACAAGCTACATTGCAGACACTAGCTTCCATAATGCAAATGGTTGGTGGTAATCCAGAAATGCTAGAACACCCAGCAATGCAAAAGATAATGGATATAAGCGGATTCAACGATGTAGATTTTAGAGTCGCTAAACCACAAACACAGCAATTACCAATGGCTGGACAATTAGCTGGTGGAATGCCAGTACCACAATTAGCACAATAATTATGATACAAAACATAACACTACACGAAGAATGGGCAGAAGTAGAAGAACTGATAAAAGGCAAACTAGATGATTTATTACTTGACTTCCCCATATCTAGTGACTTTCAGACAATAGCAATCAACAGTCTTGCTAACCGTAAAGCATACGAATTACTGGTGGAGTTCTTAAAAGAAGTTGGTTTTAACAAAGGTAATACCGTATCAGGAATTAAAAGAGACTTAACCTAAACAATTCATAAGTTCGCACTCGAAAGCTGTTAGCTAGAGCTTTTGATGGTTTTTGCGAACTTACTATCTATCTCTGGCTGACACCTCTCGCGTCAGTTTTTTGGTGCGAATTGGAGACTAAACTCCTTAAAATGATTAAGAGCAAATAAGCTCTATAATAAATTAACTTATGTCGGAAGACAATAACGGTGCTGTTCTGCCGAACGAAAAC
>Ga0180732_1000922_pt1 | contig 20682 bp, 23 predicted proteins | sample KR11_01MetaG_FD_148674 | JGI IMG/M metagenome (GOLD analysis project Ga0180732, IMG submission 148674) | Groundwater microbial communities from the Olkiluoto Island deep subsurface site, Finland - KR11_0.1 MetaG | ecosystem: Environmental > Aquatic > Deep subsurface > Groundwater | place... | reverse complement strand
TTTAAGTAAAACTCACGGATTAAATTCTGTAAAATTTTTCTTGAAGTGGACCCAAGCATTAATGCTTTGCCGCAAAAAAATTATTTGCAAAGGAACAAGTTTTCCACCAAATTAAGTTACTTATACCCCATATAACAATATAGCCGTATAGCAATTAATTGCGTAGTAAAAATTTATACAAATTACATTTAAATGCGTAAGTCCTAATATATAAAGATATATGAGTAATAATAAATCAATTTTAGATCAAATTATAACTAACCACAAAATTGAAGAAGTGGCTAAATTGGACGCTATTGAAATTGTTAATAGCTTGTTTGGCGAACTTAATAAAAGAGAGCAGGATGTTTTAACGCGCCGCTTCGGCCTGCATGGCAAAGACAGGGAAACTTTGGAAAAAATCGGCAGCATCCACAAGCTTACTCGCGAGCGGATTAGGCAGATTGAATGCTCTGGCATAAAAAAATTAAGAGAATTAAAAAATCTTAATGATTACATTGCCGGCCTTAAAAAGGTTATCAATCAGCTCCTGGAAGAGCACGGAGGATTAATGGAGCGCGAGTATTTAATTAATAATTTGGTAAATTTTTCCGCCAGCGGATTTAATCCGCAAAGCGAAGAGGATAAAATACACCGGAATCATCTTGATTTTATGATTTCCAAGCTATTGCATGATGAATTGGAAGAAGTTTCAGATTCTAAAAATTTTAAAAATTCTTTTAAATTAAAATACCAAACGCTTGATCATCTGGAAGCTTTAGCGGCAGAATTATTGGAAAAAGTCAAAAACGCGAAAAAAGTTTTTATTACCGTTGATTTAATTAATCTGGCCAAGCAGCTTAAGGGTTTTCAAGAAAACAAAGAGAAATTTGAAACGCCGAACAATTTGGATATTTCCAGCATTTTGGGCGGAGATCATTTTGGCGAGGATGCTGATTTGATTAATTCAAATAAAGCATTATATACGATTTTGCAGGCCGTTAAAAGCATTGAGCAAAATAAATTCGGCCATTGGGGCGTGTATAATTGGCGCGAGATCAAGCCGAAGACAATTAATGATAAAATTTATTTAATTTTAAAAAACCATGGCAAGCCAATGCACTTTTCAGAAATAGCGGACAGAATAAATAATGTTTCTTTTGACAGCAAAAAAGCGAACGCCGCCACTGTCCACAATGAATTAATCCTTGACGATAAATATGTTTTAGTCGGGCGCGGCTTATACGGCCTGAAAGAATGGGGCTACAGCAAGGGCACGGTAGCGGATGTTATTGAAAGTATTTTAAAAAAATCAGGCGAGGCGTTTAGCCGCGATGAAATTATTGAAAAAGCGCTAGAACAGCGGGTAGTTAAAAAGGCCACTGTCAATTTAGCTTTAATGAATAGAGGCAGGTTTAAATTGAAAGACGGGAAATATTCAATTTAAAAATAGGATAATTAATATTTTGTTATAGTATGTTAAAAAAAACGGATGATGTATCCGTTTTTTTGTATTGAATTTTTTGCCATCTTTTGATATGGTTAGATTTATGAAGCATAAAACATACAACATAATAACACTTGGCTGCCAGATGAATAAGAGCGATAGCGAGCGGATAGCCGGATATTTGGAAAATTTGGGCTATAAATTAAACAATGATAGATACAGCTCTGATTTAGTGGTGGTAAATACTTGCGGGGTGCGCCAGTCCGCGGAAGACAGAATTTACGGCATAATACCAAGAATAAAAAAGAAAAATCCGAAAGCAAAGATAGTTTTGACAGGATGCTTATCTAATCGCGAGGATGTTAAAAAGAGGTTAAAGGAGAAAGTGGACATTTGGCTGCCAACTGTTCAAATTCCAAATCTCAAATATCAAATAACAAACAAATTCCAAATTCCAAATAACAAATCCCAATCTTGCGGTTATTTAAAAATTAAGTCAAAATATAGCTCTATGATTAGCGCGTTCGTGCCGATTGGAAATGGCTGTAATAATTTTTGCTCTTATTGCGTAGTGCCTATGGCGCGAGGCGGGGAAGTATATAGGCCTGCCAAAGACATTGTTCAGGAAGTTGAGAATCTTGTAAAGATTGGATATAAAGAAATTAATTTGATCGCGCAGAATGTTAACAGTTATAAATCCCAAATTACAAATAACAAATTCCAAACAAATTCCAAATTACAAATAACAAATTCCAAACAAATCAACTTTTCTGGATTATTGCAAATGATAAATAGTATTTCCGGGAATTTTTGGATACGATTTTCTACCAGCCACCCCAAAGATATGAGCGATGAGTTGATTAAAATTATTACTAATTGTAAAAAGGTCTGTAGGCATATTCATCTGCCGGCGCAGTCCGGAGATAATGAAATTTTAAAAAAGATGAATCGCAATTATACGGCCGGGCATTATAAAAAATTAATTAAAAAAATAAGGCGAGCCATGCCTGATACTTCAATCACAACTGATGCGATCGTAGGATTTCCGGGAGAAACAAGAGAGCAGTTCAATAACACGGCTGAATTATTCAAAGAAATGAAATTTGACATGGCTTATGTTTCAAAGTACAGCCCTCGTCCGGGCACAGCTGCGGAAAATTTGGACGACAATGTATCTAGAGAAGAAAAGAAAAAGCGTGAAGAGAATTTAATGCGTATTTTAAGAAAAACAGCTTGGGAAAATAATAAACAGTATATTGGGGAAATTGTTGAAGTTTTGATTGAAGGGGAGAAAAATAATTTTTATTTTGGAAAGATAAAAACTGGCAAAAGTGTTAGAATTATGAATTATGAATTAGGAATTAGGAATTTAGTCGGAAAGTTTGTGAAAGTTAAAATAATTAAGTCGCGGGATTTTGGTTTGGAAGGGGAAATCGCATAACTCATAACGCATAACTCATAACTCATAACGCATAACGCATGACATATATGGGCATAAAAGGAAAAAATAAAATAATCGTAATATTAGGGCCTACGTCCAGCGGGAAGACCGGATTGGCCGTGAAATTGGCTTATAAATTTAATGGAGAAATTATCAGCGCTGATTCTCGGCAAGTTTATAAGGGCATGGATATTGGGACCGGCAAGGACTTGGGGGAATATGAATTAACACAAAAACACAAAAACACAAAAACACAAAAAACATTTAGAATTCCATATCATTTGATAGATGTGGTCAGCCCTAATACGGAATTCAGCTTGGCCAAGTATCAGAAGCTGGCTTATAAGGCGATAGATGATGTTTTAAGGCGAGGCAAATTGCCGATTATTGCCGGCGGGAGCGGCTTGTATTTGCAGGCAGTTGTTGACAATTATAATTTATCTAAAACAAAGCCGAATAAAGATTTGAGAAAAAAAATGGAAAAATTAAGCGCGGACGAATTATTTAAAAAACTTCAGAAGTTAAATAAAAAATTCGCCGGCAGATTAAACGAAAGCGAGAGAAAAAATAAACAGAGACTGATGCGGTATATGGAAATCGTGCAAATACCTCACCCCAGCCCTCTCCTTCGCAAGGAGAGGGGGCATTACGAATTTTTATTAATTGGCTTAATTTGGCCGCGGAAAGTTTTGCTGGAAAGGATTTATAGCAGGTTGATTGATAGAATAGAAAAAGAAGATATGGTTGGTGAAGTTAAAAGATTGCATAAAGAAGGAGTTAGCCCCGCACCTTTGGGGCAGAAGCATAAAAAAGCAAAAATGTTAAAGAAACAAAAAAATACAAAACTGCCCCAAAGGTGCGGGGTTAGCTGGAAAAGATTAGAGGGTTTTGGGCTTGAATATAAATATGTTTCATTGTATCTGCAGAAAAAATTAAATTATGAAGATATGGTGGAAAAGTTGAATATTGCCATCCGGCAGTTTGCCAAAAAACAGATGTCTTGGTTTGGGCGCTGGGAAAGGCAGGGCGCGCGAATTCATTGGGTTGAAAGCAGGGGAGAGGCGGACAAGCTGGTTAAGAAATTTTTAAAATAAGATAGAGCCGAGCAATTCGACGCTATTTTGCCGCAAAGAGTTTACACAAAAAAACACCGAACGTTAATAAGCGCTCGGTGTTTTTAAAAATTTTACAAAATTCTTATTGCTGTTTTTCTTCTTCGGAAGATGCTTCCGCGCCGGAATCAGTCCCTTCGCTTGAAACATCGCCTTGAGCGTCCTGCTGTCCTTTTTCTTTTTTGCATTTGCAAAATAATTTGTTGAAAAAATCTGCTAAGCCCATAAATTTAAAAGTTAATGTTAATTAAACTATTTTTTTGAAAATTGATTTTTATAGCGACCTTTATGAAGTTATTTATTTTAAATTTTGTTTTAATATTTCAACGGCAATTTTAGGGTTGGCCTTTCCTTTAGTGGCTGACATTGCTTGGCCCACAAAATATTGAAGGACATTTTCTTTGCCGGATTTATACTGTTCAACTTGTTGTTTGCTTTCTTTCATTATTTTTTTAATTATTTTTTCCAGTTCAGCCGCGTCATCTATTTGCTCCAAGCTCAAATCTTTCATAATATGGGTCGGGTCGCCGCCGTTGTTATACATAACCCCCAGTATTTTTTGGCCTGCTGACGAGTTGATTTTTCCCTGATAAACCAGCGCTATCAGTTCAGCGAAATTTTCAGGAGTTATCTTTATGTCCTTAATATTAAGCTTATCACAGTTTAAGTGTTTAAACAACTCGCTAATCAGCCAATTGGAAGAAACTTTAGCCAGCTTGTTTTTTTGCCTTTCCCAGCCGTCGCCGGTGGAATCAATCCATGCGCGCAGTTCTGATATTACTTTCTCGGCGTAATCCGCCAAATTTTTATCACTGACCAATATTTCAGCGGTTTCTTGATCAAAATTGTATTGCTCAATAAACCTTTTCTTTTTTTCCGGCGGCAGTTCAATTAATCGTGATTTTATTTCTTTTATCCATTGCGCGCCAATTTCCAGCGGCGGCAAATCAGGATCGGGAAAATATCTGTAATCAGCTGATGTTTCCTTGGCGCGCTGGCTTACTGTTTTTGCCTTGTTTTCATCCCAGCCGCGCGTTTCCTGGATTAATTTTTCCCCGTTGTTTAAGGCGTTCTTCTGCCTTTTTATCTCATATTCAATCGCTTTTTCAACCGCTTTGAAAGAATTTATGTTTTTTAGCTCAACTTTCGGGTTAAGCTTGTAATTATTCAATGGCGTTATCTCGCAGTTTCCATTATACTCCCATTTGCCTTGTTCCTGCAAGCTTACATTTGCTTCGCATCTCATTTGGCCTTTTTCCATGTCCGCGTCGGAAATATTCAGATAGCGCAGAATTTGTTGGTAAGTTTGGCAGAATTTTTTTGCTGTTTGCGCGTCTTTAATTGTCGGTTCAGTAACCAGCTCCATCAGTGGAGTGCCGGCCCGGTTATAGTCTGCCAGAGAATATTTTTTGCCCGCAATGTGAGTAAGCTTGCCGGTGTCTTCTTCAAGATGAATTCTTGTTATATCTATTTTATCTCCGTTGATTTCTAAGTATCCATCATAAACCAATGGCAGGTCATATTGGGATATTTGGTATCCTTTGGGCAGATCCGGATAAAAATAATTTTTGCGGTCAAATTTACTTAGTTCGCTTATTTTGCAATGCAAAGCAAGACCGGTCAAAATTGTCCATTCTATGGCTTGCTTGTTCGCGACCGGCAATGTTCCAGGATGTCCCATGCAAATAGGGCAGACAACGGTATTCGCCCCGCACCTTTTGGGCAGTTTGGCTTTATCGCCATCCTTTTGATTACTATAATTTAAACTCTGCCCAAAAGGCGCGGGGCTCGGATCATTGTCGCACGAGCAGAACATTTTTGATTTAGTTTTTAGCTCGGCGTGTATTTCAAGGCCGATTATTATGTCGTAGTTCATAAATTTAATATTTTATCCATTATTTTTTTAATTTGTTTAAATAATTCTTTTTGGCCTTTGTTGTTGTCTATGGTAAAATCCGCTTTTAATCCAATTTCATGAATAGAAACCTCTGTAAGCCGCGCTTCTTCCGCTAGAAATTCCACGAAAGACAGCTTGTCTTCGCCTGCTTTTTCTTTTCTTTTTTTTGTTCGCTCGTATCTTGTTTTAATATCGGCTTTTACATAAATAAGATAAAAATTTTTGCCGTACTTTTTTTTAAATGGCTTTACATCGCCGTGCATCCTAATGCCGTCGGCAATAATTATGTCAGAGCCGTTTTTTTCCATATCGGAAATCAGGGCGTCTATTACCACTGACGGCCAGAATCCTTCTTTTAAAACCAGAGCCAGTTTAACTAAATTATCCCTGGTGACAGGAAGATGCAAATCTTCAATTGTCCTTCTTAAGATTTTTGAGGTTCCGTAATGGATAGCGCCGTATTTTTCAATCAAATATTTTGCTACCGTGCCCTTGCCCGAACCTTTTTCTCCTATTAAGCCGATTACGATTTTATTTTTCATTTTATTTTTTTAATTATATTTCCGCCTCGTCGCAACCTCTCCGCAGAGGACTGCGACGGTTTGCCTGCTTGTCCGTCGCAGTCCCTTTCCCCGCAAAAAGCGGGACAGGCAGGAGACTGCGACGAAGCGGAAGCGCTATATTTTATTAATTATATCGTTAATGTTTTTATGCAGATTTTTTATAGAACCTTCATTAATTATCGTATAATCCGCTATGGCAATCGGGCCGCCTTTGTCAGTGCCTTCAATTTCGGAATAGTCGCGGGTTTTAAATTCTTTATAATTTTTAATCGGCCTTTCTTTTTTTCTTTTTTTAAGCCGCTGGAATCTAACATTAGGGGAAGCGTAGACCGCGATTAATTTGAATGAATCTGAAAATTTTTGTTTCATGATTTTGTATTCATCCCAGCTATACAAGCTTTCTATCAGCGCTATTCCATTATTCTTTAGCGCTTTTTTGATTTTTGGCAGAGCCAATTTAGCGTAAGCTCCCATGCCTAATTCGGAGCGGATTTTTTCGCGAACAGCGCGCTCGTTTTCATAATTCAGCTCAAGCTCGTCTTTTTTCATCCGATCAAAAGTAGCATCGCCAAAATATATTTTAGGGCATTTAAGCTTTTTTTGCAAATAATTAACCACTTCTGATTTTCCGGCGCCGCACATGCCGATAACAGCGATTATTTTTTTTGTTCCGCCTTGGAGATTATTATTTTGCATATCTAATTCCCACAAATCAACAAATCTTTTCACAAATTTACAAATATCATATTTGTAGATTTGTAGTTGATTTGTAGATTTGCGGGATTATTTTGTTAATTCCAAAAATTTATATTTTATATTATTATATTCTTTTTTCTCTTCGCTGATAACATTTTTAAATTCTGAATAATCCGGAAAAAATGTGTCTGCTTCTGGTTTGTCGTTCACTATTGTTAAATATAATTTATCAGCCAATGGGAGCGCTTGTTCATAAATTTGCCCGCCGCCTATTATGAAGACCTCACCCCCCAGCCCCTCTCCTTCTAAAGGAGAGGGGAGTAAAGTATGGGAAGTTTTTTGTGCCTTTTCAATTGCTTCTTTTAATGAATGCGCGATAATGCAATTTTCAGCCACATAGTCTTCGTTTCTTGTAATAATTATGTTGGCGCGGCCGGGCAGGGGAGAGCCGATTGATTCAAAAGTTTTTCTGCCCATTATTACCGGATGGCCGCTGGTTATTTTTTTAAAATGCTTTAAATCATCCGGAATATTCCAGAGCAGTTTGTTGTTTTTGCCAATAGCTTGATTTTTGCCGATAACCGCAATTATTGAAATCATGATACAAAAGGTTGTAAATTGAATTAATTATTTTTTTTTTACGAATTTTTTCCAGTTATCCGTTGCCAATCCTCCAGCCGGTGTTAGATTTGCTTTAATTGCAGGGTAAGGATCATAATTTTTTAAAGTAGCATGTTCTGGCCTAAAATCGTCAATCTCCTTAATGTTTGGGTTAATTATCAATTCTGGAAAAGGTTTTGGTTTGCGCTTAATTTGCTCTTTTACCTGTTCTAAATGGTCTTCGTAAATATGGACATCGCCGAAAGTATGTATAAAGTCGCCTGGATCATTCCCCGTTACTCTGGCAATAATCATAGCCAGCAAGGCATAACTGGCGATGTTAAAAGGTACGCCTAAAAATATGTCAGCTGTCCGTTGGTATAATTGCAAGGATAGCTTTCCGTTTTTAATATTGCATTGGTACATATTATGGCAAATAGGAAACCTTGAAGCATCTTCGGGCAAGGCCATATCATATAGATATTCCGCGTCCCATGAATTAACCAAAGCATTATGGCAGTCTGGATCTTTGCGCAGTTCATTCACCATCCATTGTACTTGATCAATTTTTCGTCCATCTTTTGCCGGCCAATGCCGCCACATTTCTCCATAAATATGATTTAATTTACCATGCTTGGCTGCAAATTCGTTATCAGCGGCAATTTTTTCTATAAATTCTTCTTTGGTAAGTTTCGGCATTTCCCCTTCCTCCATAAGTTCACGATAAATTTTATACGGATAGTCATCCCAAATATGAACATTATTATCAACCAGATACTTTATATTGGATTGTCCTGATAAAAACCAGTATAATTCATATAAAACTCCTTTCCAATAGACTTTTTTTGTTGTTAGAAGAGGGAATTTTTTCTCTAAATTAAATCTAATTTGCCGGCCAAAGACACTATGAGTAATAACTCCAGTGCCTTTATCAGTTTGTTTTACGCCGTTATCAAGAATATCTTGACAAAGGTCTAAATATTGGTATTCCGGATGAGTGTTTTTCATATTTTTTATGTATTTATATTTTAAAAAATTTGACAAATATGTAAATTTTGTTTAAGGTATATAAAATTACTTAAATATTGCTATTTTAAAAATTTAAACAAAAAGGAGGGGGAATGGTGAAACAGAGAACTTTAGCGTTGATAAAGCCGCATATGTTTAAGAATATTAACAGTTTTGGTAAAGCTATTGTAGGGGCAATAGTTGATATTCAATCAAGATACCTTGCGTTAGGCATGAAAATTGTTGCTATAAAGAGCTTTGCCATTACTGAAGAATTTCTTAGAGAATTTTATCATGAACATGTTAATAAACCTTTTTTTGAAAGAGACCTTGTTCCTGCCATGGAAGGAGGTTTGTGTATTGCGATGGTGCTTGAAGATGAAGATGCCGTGCAAAAGGTAAGGGCTGTAAACGGAGCTACAAATCCGGCTGAAGCATTTCCCGGGACCATAAGACATCTTTATGGTATTCATGAAAAAGGCCCAAATAATGCGGTGCATGGCTCTGATAGCCCGGAAAGCGCTGAGCGTGAAATTAAAATTTTCAATTTCATTTAGTTAAACAACAATGAGGCACGGTGTGTATTCTTAATAAGAAGCACACCGTTTTTATTTTTTATATTTGAACCTCTTTTCTATCCGTCCCAACCCGCCCGCCCTGCCATTGTCCTTTATATTGATTTCCCTCGCCTAAAACTTCATGGAAAGTAATATGTACAACACGGGCGCCGAATGATACTTTTATATTTGATTTTCCTAAATTGCAAAGGCCAAAAGTTAATTCCCCGCAATATCCGGGTTGTACGATTCCGTTAAACAAAGCAAGGCCAGATCTAAATAAAGTAGTGCGTGGAAAAATAATTCCTGATAAAGTGGTTGGCAGATTAACTTTTTCCATGGTTTTAATAAGGTAGTATTTCCCGGGTTTAAAAATAAAATAATTTTCGCTTTCTTGTTTTTCTGGATTGTTCTTAGTGATTAATTTAACATCAGGCGTATCCCGTTCTTCCACTCCCAAGAAACCATCGCCTTCAATCTCGTATACTTCGCCCAAGCGCAAATCAAAGCCGGCGCCTTCCGGGCTGTTTAGCTCCCGATCGCATAAGTTTTCCACTAATTTTATTTCCTTCACCAGTTGGTGAAGTTTTTTTATGCCTAAAATCATATAAATATAATGCGAATCCGCGAATTATATGCGAATGCCGCAAATTGCGAATAATGCGAATTAATTTTTTACATCGCAATAAACTTTCCCATTGTATTTTTTAATTTTTATCCCTTTTCTGTCCGCTAATTCTCTCGCTTCATTTTCTTTTTCCGTGGATTTGCCGCCTTTTTTGATTCTCGCGTATTCTTCATAATAGATTATCTCTTTAATTCCGGCGTTATTTAAGGATTTCATGCAGTCGTAGCAGGGGAAGGTCGCCGTGTATAATGTCGCGCCCCTTAGCCGCCTGGTGTCTTGGGCATTGATTATGCCGTTGACTTCGGCATGGGCTCCTCTGCATCTTTTCAATTCGCCTGTCTGCGGGTCTCCGTCAACTTTGGCGCAGCCGACATCAATGCAGTGATAATCTCCTTCGGTAGGGCCGTTGTAGCCCAAGGATATGATTTTTTTATTGCCGTCAATAAAAACCACTCCTGCCTCAACGAACTTGCAAGCGGTTCTTTTTGACACTAAAATCGCCAAGTTCATGAAAGTTTCATCCCATGACAAACGGGATGTTTTTGGGTTTAAAAGTCTGCTCATAACGCATAACGCGTAACGCATAATCCCGCAATATCGCTTTGCTCAAGCGGGACAGGCGCGTAACGCAATTTTATTTTAATAATTATCGCTTTCTTATTTTAGCAAATAGTAAGAAATAGGGCAAATCGCATAATGCGCAACGCATAACACATAACGCATAACACATAACACATAACACATAACACATAACACATAACTCGTAACGGTGTAATAAAAAAACAATCCGGCTAGTGATAGCCGGATTGTTTTTAGAAAGCATTGTATGTGAATTTAAGCACTAAATCGTTATGCGTTATTTGTTGCGTGTTACGCGTTACGCGCTATGCGCTATGCGGATTCCCGGTCCCATGCTGGAACTGATGCTGACATTTTTCATATAAATGCCTTTGGAAGAAGACGGTTTTGATTTTTTAATCGTTTCAAGCAAAGTTTCATAGTTTTCCAGCAGTTGCCTATCGTCAAAAGATATTTTTCCGATTGCCACATGGATATTTCCGGTATCGTCATTTTTAAAGCTCACTTTGCCTTTTTTCAGTTCGGTGATTGTTTTGGCGGGATCTTGAGTCACGGTATCGTTTTTTGGCGAAGGCATTAAGCCGCGAGTGCCTAAAATTTTCGCAATCTGCGATAAATTTTTCATCATGGCCGGTTCCGCCACCGCTACTTGAAAATCCGTTTTTTCCGTTTTTTTGATTTTAGCTATCAGCTCCTCGCCTCCTACATAATCCGCGCCTGCCTCTTTGGCTGATTTTTCATTTTCAGCGCTGACAAAGGCCGCCACCTTGATTGTTTTGCCGGTGCCATGAGGCAAGCTCACGGTAGATCTGATTTGCTGATCGCCTTTTTTCGGGTCTATTCCAAGCCGAAAATGAACTTCCACCGAAGCGTCAAACTTGGTTTTTGATAATTGTTTGGTTAGTTCAATCGCTTTTTGAATTTCGTAGGTTTTTGTTTTATCAAAATCAATTTGAACTCGTTTCTCTTTTTGAATTTTTTTCTCTTTTTTTTCTGCCATATTTTTTCGTGGTGCGAGTGATATAATTTTAGATTTAAAATTTAAGATTTAAGATTGTATAATTAAATTTCAATCTAAAATCCGCAATCTAAAATCGTAAATATTTATATCTCCCACAAAATTATTATAAATAAATTTCTTATTTCTTATTTCTTACTTCTCACTTCTCACTTCTCTCTTCTCACTTCTCACTTCTCACTTCTTACTTCTAACTTCTTACTTCTCACTTCTTACTTAATCTCAACTCCCATTTGCCTGGCCGTGCCCGCGATTATTTGCATGGCCGCTTCAATATCATTGGCGTTCAAGTCCGGCATTTTTATTTCAGCGATTTCTTTCAGCTGTTCTTTAGTGATAGAGCCGATTTTTTCAGCCAATGGCTTGCCGGATCCTTTCTTGATTTTCGCGTATTTTTTAATCAGTTCAGCCGCCGCCGGGGTTTTCATGATAAACGAATAGCTTCTGTCTTCGTAAACCGTTATTTCCACGGGAACAATATCTCCCATTTTATCTTTTGAAGCATCATTAAACTTAGAGCAGAATTCAGCAATATTCAAGCCATGCTGTCCCAGCGCCGGTCCGATCGGGGGCGCGGGGTTTGCCTGCCCGGCAGTAATCTGCAGTTTTATCTTTGTGAGCACTTTTTTAGCCATATGTGTTAGTTGATTAGTTACTTAGTGATTAGTTAATTGGGCTGTGTTAAATTTTATTTTTTTTTATCCTAATTAACTAATTAACTAAGCCCTAATTAACTAATTTATATTTTCTTAATTTGCAAAAAGTCAAGTTCAACCGGCGTTTCCCGCCCGAACATGGAAACCAGAACTTTAATTTTTCCTTTAGATTCGTCAATCTCGGTAACTTTTCCTTCCAGATTTTTAAACGGTCCGTCAATGATTCTGACCGGAGAGCCGATTGAAACATCAATTTTAAATTTGGGCTCTTCAACTCCCATGCGCTTTTGCAGATTTTTTATTTCCGCCTCGGATATGGGGGTAGGGATTGTGCCGGTGCCGATAAAGCCGGTTACATTCGGAGTGTTCCTTACTACATACCAGGAATCGTCGGTTACTATCATTTCCAGCATAACATAGCCGGGAAAAATTTTTTCTTCAACGACTTTTCGTTTGCCGTTTTTAATTTTTATCTTTTTTTCAGACGGTATTAAAATATTAAAAATTTTATCTTCCATATCCATTGATTCAATCCTTTGCTTCAGATTCTGCTGGACATTTTCTTCATAGCCGGAATAAGTATGCAGAACATACCATCTTCGGCCTTGATTTAACGCTTGTTTAGACATAAATGTTAGTTGATTAGTTACTTAGTGATTAGTTAATTGGGTTGGGCTGAATTTTTTTATCCTAATTAACTAAGCCCTAATTGGCTAATTAACTATTTTATAATTAGCTCAACTCCAAAAGAAAAAATATAATCCAAGGCGCCGAGAAAAACAGCGACTGCCAAGCTGATTCCGATAACCAATAAAGTATAACTATAAGTTTCTTTTTTGGTCGGCCATGTCACTTTCTTCATTTCCTCAATTGATCCTGTTATGTATTTTGTCAGTTTATTCATAATAATAATGCGAACCCACGAATTTATGCGAATACTACAAATTGCGAATAATGCGAATAAAATTGATTAAAAAAACAGCCCTGTTTGGGCGGATTTTTCTTATAGTTATATAATACAGAATGATTTAAAATGTGTCAAGCGGTGTACGATTATAAAGCGTAAATCTCCGCTGTGGCAGAATCTCCAGATAGGGGGTTCTGCCGGTTAAAAAATTTTAAATAATTATAGTAGATTTTTCATACAGCATTGGCCAGCAATCTTGTCTCATGCGAAATTTAGTTCCGTGGTTATGTCCGGTACGCGCATCAAAATCTACAAGAATTTTACCTTCATCAAGCGCTTTCAAGAATCCTTTAAAGCTAAATTTTTGCAACATCATTACTTTTGTGTAGTGATAAAATTCTTTTTTACGTTTAATCTCTACTTCTGCCTGAACATAAAAAGTATTGAGTAATTTCGTTCCTGCTTTGTGTTCCAAATCATCAAAACCCCAATAAGGCTGCGGATTAAGTTCGTCAAGTCCGACATTCTTTTTTACAAATTTGAGCCAATCTTTATGTTTTGAATTAATGCTTTTAGAATCAAATGAAATTAAAATTTTCTTTTCCTTGCGATTAACCACAACCTTAAATCCGCGGTCACTTCTTGAGTTGCCATGAATTGTTTGGCGGAAGCTCTTTTCTCCTTTTGGATATTTCTTGTCGTCTTCTTGGTGTGCCCAGCCATACAAAGGAAGCAAAACTTGTGGCACAAAACGAATGGCGCGCGGTGACGGCTCCATATGAAAAAGCGTTGTGAGAGATGTTGAATTTAAACGCTGAGCTTTCAATTCCCACTCGGCGGCGTTTGGAATCGGCAAATTATTTTCTTCAATGCCGAGTAAATCCTCTAATGTATTGCCAATCCCGCCATGATTGCCTTTTCGCGCGCTTGGAATAAATCCAATAGCAGAGATTTCTTTTAGTTTAGTAATTAACGCTGGCTTTGTGTAGATAGTTGGTTTTGTCATAGTTAGAATAGTTTAGCTTGTGATTGATGAATTTTAATTCTTTTTTTTGCTGATTTGCAATACTCCGGCGAGATATCAATTCCAATATAATTACATTTAAAATTTATTGCTGAGATTGCCGTTGTTCCGGATCCCATAAATGGGTCTAAAATAATTTTTGCGTTTGTTGTGGAAACAATCCTGTCAATTAATTTGACCGGAAAAGGAGCAGGATGTCCGTTTTTCATTTCCTGCGGTATTTCCCAAATATCGCCATAAGCATTTGCTTTTTTAGCAAGTTGGAATTTCGGTTTGGCGATAAGGTAAATAACTTCGTAAGTCGGCAAAAAATATCCAGCATTAAAATTTAGTCCGCCGGCGCGTTTCCAAATAATAATCTGGCGAACAGGAAAACCACTTACAATATCTTGGCGGTCTTGCAGCAAACCGCCTTGAACACGCCATTTGTGGTTATAAAAAATAGCTCCGTTTTCTGGGATTAACCGCATCATTTCCATTAGACAATTTCTTTGCCACTCAACATATTCGTTGTGAGGCATATTATCGTTATAATGCGAATAACCTTTTTGTAAAGCGGCGTTTGCCCATTTACCTCCACGACCGTCTTTCATGCCGTTGCCAGTAGAATTTTTTAGATTATATGGCGGTGAAGTTATAACTAAATCAACCGAACCGTTCGGCATTTTTTTCATCACATCAATCACATCCCCGCAAATAATTTTATTTATAAATTTAGTAATGTCTTGCATATATAAAGTATAGCTTAAATATATGGTTTAATAAATCGTTTTCATGGCGAAAGCAACTTCTTTTTATTAAAAACAAGAAAACAATCACCCCTACATCCATCATACCACAAATTTAAAAAATTTTACAAGGTAAAATAAGCTGAAGTTAATCGTGTCCGTTGTGTTTAAAACAGCTAATATGCTATAATATTAATAAATCATAAACTTGTACCGCGCTCCGATGCGGTATCTAAAATCATAAATCTTAAATTCTTCTATGCTATCAAATAATTTTGTTTTTTACGGCACAAAAATTTTAGCCGAGTTAGTTAGGGATATCGCATTCTTCCCATTGTGGTGGTATACGACAGGACTGGTTAAAATGATTGGCTGGGCAAAAAGATTTCTTTCAGACCGGCTGAAAAGCTTGGCTCTTTTGGTTTGGATAAAAAATATCCATAGGCCGATGTACGGCCAATATGACTGGCAGGGGATTATGATCAGTTTTTTTATGCGGCTGATTCAGATTATAGTCAGGAGCATTGTTATGCTGTTTTGGCTGGTTTTTGTCGCGGCTGTTCTATTGTTTTGGCTGGCTTTGCCCTTGGCTGTTGTTTATGAGATTGTTTTTCAGATAATATAGTTTGAGTGATAAAAAATATCGCAATATAATTCAAATCTACAAATGCTATTCAAATGCTTCAAATAATAATTCAAATTATTTGAATAATTCGTAGATTTGAATTATACATTTATGGATAAAGTTGCACACAAGGAGTTGTCCTACAAAATAACAGGTTTATTATTTAAAGTTCATAAAGACTTGGGTTGTTCAAGGAACGAAAAACAATGCGCGGACTATTTTGAGGATTTGTTAATTAAAGAGGGAATAAAATATGCCAGAGAATATAGATTTGAGGATCATCAATATGGCAGAGGCAAGGTTAGATATATTTGCGATTTTGTTATTGAAGATAAAATTATTTTAGAATTTAAAACAGTAGATTATATTACTAAAAATGATTATTATCAAGTAAAACGATATTTAGTTACATTAAATTTACAATTAGGCATTATTGTGAATTTCAGGCAATATAGATTAGCGCCAAAGAGAGTTTTAAATAGTAATTTCCTAAAATATAATTCAATGCATTTGAAGCATTTGAATAATAATTTGTAGATTTGAATTATTTTTTTATGGACAATCAAACAGAACAATCAAATATTAAATTCATAACCTGCCCGGTCTGCGAAGGAACCGGCAGGGGCAAGCGCGGTTTGGGCTGTAGTAATTGCTCGGGCGCCGGGGTGGGCGCTTTTTATCGCGGTAGATTTTTTTATTATGGATTTAGATTAAGCAAGACGATTATCAAATTAAGCCGGCTGAAAAGGAGTTTTGATTTATTTTTTAATTTTCTTGTCTTGCTTGGCTGTTTGGCCGGCTTCGTCAGCTTGGGTTTTTGGCTTTGGCAGGCAGATATTTATAATGGAGGCAATATTTCTTTAGATTTTTGGCGCCAAAAGCATCCATTGATTTTAATTTTTTGGTTAAGCGCGGTTATTGATATGTTCGCTGTTTATCGGATTAGCGAAGACGATGTTTTTAAGCAGACAGTTTATTCATTTCAAAAAGACAATAGTCCGGAGCAAGCTGATTTGCCTGACAATTGGGAAGAATTGAAAAAAATAAAAGGCAAATTAAAAATTGATGTTTCCGCCGGCTTTAACAGCAATGCGCTGAAAATAATTGAGCAAGCTTTTATTTTGGCCAATAATTCACAGCACAGCCAAGTTAAGATAATACATTTATTTTTTACTTCGCTCCGAGACCGAGAGGTGTCCGCTGTTTTTTCACGGCTTAATATTGACGGAGCGAAATTAATAAGCAAGATAAAGAATCAATTGCTTGAATTGTCAAACCCCGCATCTGGATCTCTTTTGGCAAATCAAGAATGGAAAGGCAGGACAGTTGTCTCCTTAGACGCAAAAAAAGTTTTCATTGAGGCGTATATAGGCGCTTTGGAAACGGAACAGCACAAAGTAAAGCCGATTAATTTTCTTTTGCCGGCCATGGAGCATAATATAGTTTTGAATGAAATTTTATATGAACTGGAAATTGATAAAAATAAAATAAATAATGTTATCGCTTGGTTCAGAATAAACGATAAATTGGCGGAAAATTACAAAATTTATAAAAAAGCCGCCGGCTACAAGCCGGCTTCTACAATGGATAAAGCGTATACGGCTTTAGCCACGCCGACATTAAATCATTTTGCCTATGACAAAACAATAGCGGCTAAATGGGGGCGTTTGCCGCTGTGCGTAAGCCGGGACAAGGAAATAGAGGAAATTTTTCAAGCGCTTGAAAGCAATCAGTCCGGAGTTATGCTGGTGGGGCCGGCCGGAGTCGGCAAGAATACAATTATTGGCGGAATAGCTCGGCTGATGGTGGAGGAAAAAGTGCCGAAAATATTAAAAGACAAAAGATTGATAGAGCTGGACATCTCCCGCTTGGTCAGCGGAGCTGATCCGTCGCAGGCAGAGCAGCGGCTTTTGGTTATTATTGACGAGGTGGTCCGCGCCGGCAATATTGTGCTGTACATTGACAATATAGAAAATATAATCGGCATAACGGCAGGCGCGGAACAGAGTTTGGATTTGTCGGAAGTCTTGGCAGGCGCTTTAGAGAGAAAAGGATTCTATTGTATTGCTTCAGCCACCAGCCAAAATTATACCAAATACATTGAGGGAACGCCGCTGGGGGACGCGCTCGCCAAAATAACAATTGATGAGCCAAGCGGGGATCAGGCGATTCAAATAATAGAAAGCAAAGTTGGCGCGTTTGAGCAGAAATATAAAGTTTATTTTTCTTACAATTCCATCGCGGAGTCTGTTGAATTGGCCGGCCGCTATATTCATGACAAGTATCTGCCTGACAAGGCGATTGATATTTTGGAATTAGCCGCCATAAAAACCGCCAAGAAAAAAGGCGAGCAAGCGATAATCGGCAGTGAAGATGTGGCAGAGGTGGTAAGCGAAATTACGCGCATTCCCGTCACAAAAGTGACGGAGAGCGAAGGCAAGGATCTTTTAAATTTGGAAGATAAAATACACGAATGCATGATAAATCAGGAGGAAGCGGTTAAAATGGTGTCGGCCAGCTTGAGGCGCGCCAGAGTGGAATTGCGGGAAGGCAAGAGGCCAATCGCCAACTTTTTATTTTTAGGCCCTACCGGCGTGGGAAAAACAGAGCTGGCCAAAACCGTTGCCAAAGTGTATTTTGGCAATGAAGATTATATGGTCCGCATTGACATGAGCGAATACCAGCATCCGGACAGCGTCAAGAAAATGATTGGAACTTCTTCCGGCGTGAAGGGCTATTTAACGGAAGCGGTGCGCCAAGCGCCTTTTTCGCTAGTGCTGCTGGATGAAATTGAAAAAGCCCATCCTGATATTTTGAATCTGTTCCTGCAGGTTATGGATGACGGCCGCTTGACAGACGGCCAGGGCAGAACCATAGATTTTACCAGCAGCATTATTATAGCCACTTCAAATGCAGGCGCCGTTTATATCCAGGAGCAGATTATTGCCGGAGCCGGAATTGAATCCATCAAGCAAGCATTGATCAACGAGCATTTGAATAAATATATCAGGCCGGAATTGATTAATCGTTTTGACGGAGTGATTGTTTTCAAGCCGTTAAGCATGCAAAATGTGGTTGATATAACCAAGCTGATGCTTAATCAGATTGGCCGCCTGCTTGAAGGAAAAGGCATGAGTTTGCGTTTTGAAAATGAGGGAGTTGCTAAATTAGCTGAACAGGGTTTTGATCCGAAATTCGGCGCCCGGCCTTTGCGCCGGCTCTTGCAGGAGAAAATTGAAGACATAATCGCCAATAAAATTTTAGCCGGAGAGTTAAAGAGAAGGGATGTGGTTGTGATTGATTCTGATGCTAATATTAAAATAGAGAAGGCGAGAGAACTATAATCTCAAATATCAATTTATAAATCCCAAATTTCAAATAACAAATAACAAACAAATTACAATTTTCAAAATCCAAAATTCCAAATTTTATTACATTAATAATGACGCATATTATCTAAAAATTAATATTTGAAATTTTGGTAATTGTGATTTAAGATTTGTTTGTTATTTGTTATTTGGAATTTTGAATTTTATGTTTTATTATTTATCAATTTTTATTGCAACATTTCTGCTTTCAATAATCTTTACTTATTGTGTGAAGTTTTTTGCTGTCAGACTCAATATTATTGATAAGCCGGAGATTGAGCGGAAAATACATAAGATTAATACGCCGCTGTTTGGAGGAGCGGCTATTTTCTTGGCGTTTTTTATTATTTTGTATTTTGCGCGCGCCAAGCTATTGGCAGGGGATTTGGAAAGCCATCATTGGCTGGGGTTTTTTGTCGGCGCTTGCTTTTTAATGATCGGAGGCTTCTTGGATGATAAATATAATTTAAGCCCCAAAGTACAGATTATTTTTCCTTTGTTCGCGATTTTTTCAGTTATTGCCGGAGGAGTTGGGATTGATAAAATAACCAATCCTTTGGGCGGTTTGATTTCTCTTGGGCAATTGCAGATTCCGATTATGGCATGGGGGGGAGCTATCCGTTATTTTACGGTTATAGCCGATACTTTTACTGTTCTGTGGCTGATGGGCATGATGTATACCACTAAACTGCTGGACGGCGTTGACGGGCTTGTCTCGGGCGTGGCGGGAATCGGCGGCTTTGTTATTTTTTTATTTACCATGACAACCAAATATTATCAGCCGGATATCGGGTTGGCCGCGCTGATTTTAGCCGGCGCTTGTTTTGGTTTTTTGATATTCAATTGGCATCCTGCCAAGATATTCTTGGGCGAAGGCGGTTCATTGCTCTTGGGGTATATCTTGGGAGTGCTGGCTATAATTTCCGGAGGAAAAATCGCCATCGCGCTTTTGATTATGGGCATACCTATAATGGATGTTGTATGGACAATAATTAGAAGAATCATCGCCGGCCAAAATCCTTTTAAATTTTCAGACAAAAAGCATCTGCATTTTAGATTTTTGGACATTGGCTTATCCCAAAGGCAGACTGTTGTTATTTATTACGGCTTTTCTTTTATTTTCGGCATAAGCGCGCTGTTTTTACAAAGCAAAGGCAAAGTTTTTGTTTTAGCCGGATTAATCATTATTATGCTTTTTATAGCCGGCTTTTTCACTTATCTTGACAGAAAAAGAAAAATAATTTAGAATAGAATTACGGTTTAGTTATCCGCATTATTAAATTTATAATTAAATTTTATGACGCTTACACCAGAACAATTTAATTTATTGGCAACCAAGCAAGATCTTGAAAATCTTGTTACTAAAGATGATTTGGATAAAAAAATAGATAAAGTTCTCGCCGCGGTTGATGGAATCGCGAAAAAATTTGAAACCGCTGAGATTGAGGGATTGTCCAATCAAGTTGCTCATAATCGTTTTGAGGAGCGAATTAGCATACTTGAAAAATGTAAAACTATATGACGATTACACCAGAACAATTTAATAAATTAGCTACCAGAGAGGATCAAGATGCGCTTAAAAAAGATGTTGAAGAAATTAAAAGCGATGTAAAACAAATGCTTTCTACGCTTGATGGCGTTGCTAAAAGCTTCAAAGATCATGAAATTGAGCATATTTCCAATATAGCGGCGCATGATCGTTTTGAGGAGCGAATTAACATACTTGGATTCTAACTTCTAACGCAACAGCGTTGATTAATTAGTTGGTTAAAAACTTCATAAGGTTTTTGGAAGCCGAGGACTTTTCTGGGACGTCCATTTAGAAGATGCTGAGCTTTTTTCACTTCAT
>Ga0180732_1000921_pt1 | contig 20705 bp, 24 predicted proteins | sample KR11_01MetaG_FD_148674 | JGI IMG/M metagenome (GOLD analysis project Ga0180732, IMG submission 148674) | Groundwater microbial communities from the Olkiluoto Island deep subsurface site, Finland - KR11_0.1 MetaG | ecosystem: Environmental > Aquatic > Deep subsurface > Groundwater | place... | reverse complement strand
GATGATGTTGCATAACGGCAGACTGCTGCTTCGTTTGTTGTTAATGAGACTGTTGTTGACGCTGTGTATATTGTTCCTGACGGACTGCCTGCTGAACGAACTGGTGGAGTTGTATCGATTGTGAAATTTATTGTTCCTGTACTATAATTTCTTCCATATGTATCATTACATACAAATTGTATATTGTGATTACCACTTGCAATTCCAGAAATATTTTGATATTGATTACCCGTTGCATTTGTCATTGTTTGATTTATAGTTGAATTCATTGACAGACCACACCAGCTTGCTTCTTCGCTTGTTGTTATGTTTGCCCAAAATGGTGAGTTATATGTTGTATTTTGTGGATACTGAATTGTTATTGTCATTGGGGTTTCTTCTTCGAAAACTGCTACCACACCAAATAAACTTAAGTTACCACTATAGGCGTAGTTGTCTACTTGATTAATTTCAGATGAAAGATAAATCCAGTCTGTTGAATATGTTGTATTATATAAATAAATACCAAGATTAGATTCGTTGAATACTTTTGATTCATTATATGTTAGATTCAAATAAATCCATCCCACTGTAAGCCCAGGACCAACCGATTCGTTTAATATGATATAAGAATAATCTAATTTCAGAAGACCGGATGTGTTAGCTGGAACATTTATATCATATACTTCTCCGAGTATAATGTTGTTAAATTTAAAATTTACATCTGTTAAATTAAAACTATGGTTGTATACTGTTGAATATTCTCCAATTAAATCGTTCGTACTGTGGAAACCATCAATTGTTGTATTCCAAACTCGATTACCGATATAATTGCTATAATGTGTCCAATCGTGCCAAAATCCATGAGGACCACCCGATACATTATTATATCTAACTGTTTGATAACCTGGGTCATGCAATCTGATATTATTATATGCATTATTTTCAGCTACATTATAATCAACATATCCATCATAACTAACGTGTATCCAAATTCCAGCAGAAGACCCAGGATTTGTAGTATAACGTATTGTATTGTATGATACATTTATTTTACCCTGTGGTGAAGTTGCTGCACTGTTTTCTACTGCTATTCCATTCAGTGTATTGAAACTTCCAGTATTATTATATATAATGCTGTGATTTGAACTCCCACCTGTATCTGCAATATCAATTCCAATGCCACACCAATCTACGCTATTGAATTGAATTATTGTTGACTGTGAATTATAAATTTGAATTCCTGTACCGGGGATAGAATCTATATCATTATACTGTATCGTATTATTTACCGAGGAATCTTCTACTTGAATAGCATATGTATCTAATGAATCAAAAGTATTATTTGAAATCGTATTAAATGTAGATGATGTAACTATTCGTATTCCAAAATCCAATGATGCGAAAAATTCATTTTCGACTATTGTATTATAATTTGCCCCATCCATTCTTATTCCACTACCCGAATTTGAAATATTATAAAATGTATTATTAGATACAGTATTGTGATCAACACCAAATATTCTAATGCCAATCCCAGAAATCGTATCATCTGTAAACGTATTATTATTAATTATATTCCAATTAGAACCTGTATCCAAATAAACTCCTACACGCGATTCAGTTGTAGGTAACATTGAATTATTTTCTATTAGATTGCTTTCAGCATTTGTATAGATATCATAATATGCATTCGTATAAAATAAATTATTTGTTAATGTATTATTGTTAGAAAGTGCGTGTATACCATCTCGTGTGCTAAAATTAAATGTACAATTATCAATAGTTAAACCGTCTTCATGAATAACTATTCCATAATAACCACTATCGATTGTAGTATTTTTTATAGAATCAAATGCTGAAAAGAATTCTACACCACGCTGATAATCAACGTTTGCCCAGCCAGCATATTGAATATATGAATTATTTATAATAGTTGTGGCAGATGCAATATCTCCTATCCAAAAATCATTACCGCCGCTTGATTTATATGAAAATATTACAGAATTATTTATTGTTAGATTGCCCGTTGAATTTATATAACCACCACCGGCAACTGTTAAATCAAATCCAATAGTAAAGTTTTCAAATGTGAGGTTCCCGTAGTTTATTATTTCGCCGACTCCGTCAAAAAAATCAGTTACATATATTACCGTGTCATTACATCTTAAATTCTCACCAAGATTAATCACTATACCCGAATATAATAATCCTACCTCATCTGTTATATTTACTCCGTTTGCTGTAGCGTTTTGATAATAACATTGATAAAAATCTGCATATCCATTAACAGACAATAACATGATTGCAAATAACATTACAAATAATATTTTCTTCATCTAAACCCCTTACCAATAATTACTTTAATCCATTAATAAACTTTACTTTAACTAAATAAACACTTCTAACAATCCGCCAAATATAACAGCTCCAAACGCAAGAGCTAACATTATCAGTGAATCTTTGAAAACTAATAAAAATTCTCTACTATTTAACTTCTCACGTATAATGCCCACAGATAATATACCACCAGCTATTCCTGCAAAGAAATAAGCAAATATCTCAACTGGCGCGTGTGGCGCAATTCCTACGGATTTAAGGAAAAAGTCATTATATAGTCCTTGGCGAATAAATGAAGCTAGATATATTGCAAGTATTGAAGCATTCCAAGATAGTATAAACAAAGCTCCAGTTCCTATCAAGAAAGATAGTAAAAATGAAAAGAACATAACTTTCATATTATTCCAAACTATTATCTCAAGAATACTTGGTGATATTACAGCTCCTGTAAATGAAGCAGTTGGTGGATTAATTGCATTTATTGCTCCTATTTGTTGTGAGAATGATTGTTCAATAAATACACCTGGCGCGAGTATAGCAACGAAAAATACTGCTAAAAAACTTCCTACGAAAAACATTGTAAATATTATTATAGTTTCATCGTGCCGATCCCAGAAACTTTTATTTATCTTATGTTCGGCTTGTTCTCGTTCTGTTTGTTCTTCTATTCTAAATATTTTAAACATAACTGGTGAAATCGTTACTGTAACTAGTAGTGGCATTATTATGCCTGCATATTCTGGAAAAATCATATATGAAACGTAGATACAAACTAAAGTAACGATCATGCTGAGAAATAACATATCAACCGGTTTACGTTCTAATGTCTTAGCGCTGAATATCGATTCCAATACCATAAATTTAATTGATTTAGACTGAATATAAAGATTTTTATTTGACTGACATACTCCCACTAACGAATTGGTGGGATTCTAAAGTTACTTGTGGATTTGCAAGCATTGCTTCTTTAGGGATATCAGTGTTCCCTTTCAATACATCTCTTTCTGCATTGAATTTAGATATGCCTTGTTGATGTAAATACGCAATATTAAATCCAGCATTTACATCGGCATTCTCAACTGTTCCACAACTCTTGCAATGAAACAGATTTTTATTCCTGTTTGCATTCTCTATATGACCGCATCTGCAACATCTCTGAGATGTGTAGTATGGTTCAACATAGAAAACAAATATTCCAAGCTTTTTGGCTTTATATTCTATCATTTGCCTTAACTGATAGAAACTCCAAGAGTTCAAAGAATATTTTTGCTTTCTTCTTGATTTTGCTGTTTGTCTTATGCCTTTTAAATTTTCCAATACTATTTCTCCTTCTGACTGTTTAGCATAATCAATAAGTTTTCTGCTTATTTGATGATTTATATTTTTAATTATTTTACTTTCTCTATTTTTTATTTGTTTAATTTTCTTAAACTTACCTTGCTTTTGAAGTTTTCTTCTTATTTCCTTATATTTATTATGAATATGACTACAAGACTTTCCAAGCTTTAGGACTTTTCCATTTCAATATCAGAGGCGACCAAAATATGTTTTGTTGTATTTAAATCGACTCCAATAGATGTTTTTGCACTAATTGGTTTTGGCTCTTTGTAACTAACAGAGATATACGCAAATTCTTTTCCTATTTCAACTTGATTTATTTTCTCAAACTTTTTATCAAAATAAATATCCAACCATAGTTTTAAACATGGAATATAAATCTTATCATCTTTAATTTTTATTCCCTGATTTGGAATTGTTAAATTGACAGATGATATTTTTCTTAACTTCTTGTTCCTTGAATATTTTCGAAGAATTTGATTTGATATAATTGATTTCAAACCAATATGCTTTACATCCTTGCTTGAAATATATCTATCAATAAGAGAATATTCAGACTTATTAATGATGGAATATCCAGCCACCTTTTTTGCTAAACACAATTCTCTTTCAAAATCTTGATTATGTTTAATTTTATATGTCAATATCATATCCTATCACATTGTTTTTCAATGTATTTTTTATCCCATATATTTATTATTCTATTTAACGCATTCATTCCATGACTAAAATTCTCGTGCTTTTTGTTATAATATATTTATAAAGTTATTCAGGATGTCTGTCTTTTTAGATGTTAGATTTAAATTGTTCAAAACTATACACTTTATCATGAACTCATCCGTTACCTTTATACATATAAAAACATTTAACCTATTAGGAAACTCTTTGTGGCGAGTTATATGACTGACAGCAAAAACTCTATGAAAAGATTACCGGCAGTCGAGAAACAAATATCTACTATTGATTCTAAGAGCGATGTGCGTGTGAGAATTCTAGGCACAGTCATAGGAAATGATAATAATTCAATAATGATTGATGATGGTTCTGGGAAAGCTGAAGTTTTATTCGAAAGTCCAATTGAATATATCAAAGAAGGACAATTCATAAGAATCATAACACGCATTTTACCAACAATAAGTGGATTTAGGTGTCAAGGAGAATGTATTCAAGTACTCGAAGACTTTGACATAAAGCTATATAAAGATTCAAGAAATATAATAAGCAGGTGATATAATGTTCAATGCAGTTACTTCGGAGCCAAAAATACTAAGAGATAGCATAGATACTATTTCTCAACTAATTGATGAAGGTATTTTTAAATTAAAAAGAGATGGAATTGAATTGATTGCTACAGACCGTGCTATGGTTGCTGTAGTTGAATTCAAATTAGGCGCAGGAGCATTTGATGAATATGCCTGTGATGAAGATAAAGAAATCGGAATTAATCTATTGAACTTTTTAACAATTCTTAAAAGAGCTGGACCAGATGATAAGTTAAAATTACAATTAAAAGAAGATGAAAAACTTGAAGTTACCCTAAAAGGCAAATCAACTAGAAAGTTTGCAATTCCTCTATTAAATATAACTAAAGAAGAAGTTCCGCCAGTAGATCAATTAGACTTCAGCGCGTCAGCTGAAATTAGATCTGGAATTATAGAACAGGGTATTGCTGATGCTGACATAGTTGCAGATTCTGTAATGTTTGAACTAGATGAAGAAAAATTTAAAATGTTTGCAGAAGGCGATTCAAGTAAATCAGAACTTGTTTTAGAAAAAGGAAATGAATTTCTAGTTAGTCTTAATGCAAGACAAAGTATCAAATCAAGATATCCATTAGATTATCTTAAGAAAATAATTAAAGCATCAAAAATATCTGACATAACTAAAATAAATCTTGGAACAGACTATCCAATGCGAATAGAATTCATGGGAGATAATATTTCATTCAGATGTATTCTCGCCCCGCGCGTGTCGGAAGATTAATATGTCGCAAGGCGTTTCTGGCGCTGGTGTTGGAATTATACTAATTAGAGATGATAAAATACTTCTAAGAAAACGTACAGACGATACGTCTAAAGAAACTTCTGAATTAAAGGGTGAAGGAATATGGACTTTACCAGGTGGAAAAATTCATTTTAAAGAATCTTTTAAAGATGCTTTGATAAGAGAAGCAGAAGAAGAAACTGGAATGATTCTTAATTGCTTTGAAATAATAAGCGTTAGCAATGATATTGTTGACGAAAAACATTTTATTACTATCGGTGCGGTATCTGATGAATTCGAAGGCGATGCAAGTGTCACAGAACCTGAAGAAATAACAGAATAGAAATGGTTTTCTCTAGATGATTTACCTAAAAAATTATTCTCTCCTAGTGAAAAAATAATTAAAAATTACATGGAAGGAACATTCTACAGAGATTAAAAATTATTTAAATTTTTCTAACTCTTCTAATGTTATACCATATTTTAAGAAATATGCTTCATCTGTACTATGCTGAACATCTTCAGCGATTTTTTTATTTGGATAAAGACGAACTGCAATTTTTCTAATCAATGCTCCTGTCATACCTTTACTTTTAATTGTTATCTGATGATCACGATCAATACCGAGCTCTTTCCATATAGCAATTGTATTTAGTATAACATCATCATCAATATCTATTTTTCTAACTTCATCAGTATGGAATTCTCCAATTCTTTCTGTGTAACTCAAACTACCAAAATTCAGTCTGTTTCCAACTCTACTGAATTTTCCAATACTATCTGGTTGTCCAGCATATGGACAACGTGCAAATGACTCTAAAATAGTTTGTAATGTTTCTGGACGATATATTCCTTCTCCCATAGGACAAACAATTAAATCAACATTATGTGAATAGCCATCAACTGAATGTGGAATATTTACTTTTTCTTTCTTAACGAAAGCATATTGTGTATTTTCTCTAAGACCATTCATTATATGTGTTAATTTACTTGCTGGTTTTATTTCAGACATAATAATAAGTATACACCGAAAAGGATTTAAAGCCTTTCATACAAAGCAGAAAGAATAAATGGAAGTATAATTGTAGCATCTCCATCTACAGTTGTGTATCGTGCATTCTCTCTTATCTTACCCCAGCTTACTGCTTCTTCTAATCTAGCGCCGGAAAGAGAACCATCATATTGAGTAGCAGTGGTAATAAAAACTGCGTAATCTAGACCTCCTCTAAATTGCGAATGCCATATTGTGTGATGCTTAGATATTCCTCCTCCAATCATCAATGCTCCAAGTTTAATATCGTTTCTAAATACTGAAGCATTAAGTTCTTTCTCATCATCTAATATATTTAATTTAAAATCATGATTCTGTGCAAACCAAACTAAATTAGTTCCGAACGCCCCATCTGTGATTCCTGGCACATAAATTGGAATGTTTCGTTTAGCTGCCTGATGTAAAATAGAACCCTCGTCCTTAACTCGCAAACCAAATTGATGTATCAGTTCACGACCTGACCATTCTTTCTTTTCTTTATAAAGCTCTTCCAGAATTGGATTCATATTTTCTTCAAGCGGTTCACCATAACTCTTGTTTGGAATAAGAATATTTCCTAATCGATTGACGCCTTCCTGATGAAGTTTATTATCATCTAATTCAAATGATCCTTGATAATATTTTCCACCCCATGCACGCGCAAGGTCATGGTCTAAAGTTCCACAAGTAGTAACAATAATATCAACCAATCCTTTTTCAATCATCTGAGCAATTATTCCACGCATACCAGTTGATACTATACATGCTGGGAATGATAGAATCTTAATACATTCGTCTTTGTTCATCGTTTCTAAGATATTTACAGCTATAGATAAATTTTTAGCAGAAAACCCACCACCTTCTCCCATTTTGTCAACTAACTGAGAGAATGTTAATTTACCTAATTTAATATCTTGAACTTCTTTCTCTAACATAAATTGATATAGAAACTTAATGTTTTTAAACCTACTCCCTAGATGGGTAAAGAACGTATATACTATCAATGTTGGCTTTAACATCTTATGTTAAGAAAAATAGTGTTACTTTCAAATTGTATTCTGAACGCAAACACCCAGTCGTCTAAAGAGTTAGTTAAGTTCTTTACAGAATCAGACATTGGTATTGTACAATTACCGTGTCCAAAGTTTAGATTCGAATCAAATATAGATAATAAGAAAAAATGTTCTAAACTATATAGAAACTACTGTAAAGAATTATCTACAAAAATAATGTGTGATGTAGAAAAATATTTTGAAACAGAATACAATGTTCTAGGAATAGTTGGTATAGAGTTTTCAGCAAACTGCGGTGTAAACAAATTTAGCAACGGTAAAAAAGGCTGGGGAAAAGGAGTGTTCTTTGAAGAATTGGAAAAACAAATGGAATTGAAAAAAATGCAAATACCATTTCTTGGAGCAGATATGAATAACGTTTTTAGTACAATGAGAAAGTTTCAAGTATTATTGAATAATTCGTGAGGTGATAAAATGGTAACAAGAGTAGTAAGAGATAGCAACGACTACAGAATCGCTGTTGTCGAATCTGATAACAATAGTGAGTTGCACGATAGAATACACCATGATACAGAACTTGGAAAAATGATGTATGACAATAAAATTGTGGAAATGACCGGAACTCGCGCAGAATTCATGAAAGATGATATGAGAGAATATGAAGCAGCGAGCAAGATTCGTGAAAGCACAAATAACTCAAATACAGATAGGTCTCGTGCTGAAGAGAAATTGGATTCAATTAAAAAAAAATATGGTTTTTAGGTGATGTTATGAAAGTTAATCAGAACTCGAAAGATTACATACGAACAGAATACACGGATAGATTATATGGCAGTGATAATGAAACCGTGCTTGAAAGGAGATTTGAAATACGCGGAAGTGATGAAAAGGTAAACGCGTGTGCTGGTTGGATAAGAGGGCATCTATTACCATAGGTGATATGAATGTCAAAAGCAGAAATCGTAAGCAGAGCAAAACTCAGAGAGTGGAATGGCGGAGCGTCTTCGGAACAAACAATTTACACCGGTGCTTCGAATAAAAAATTAGCAGATTCTGTTTCAGGAAATTTAGTAATGACATCTAACGGAACATCTCAGTTAGCCTATGAGGCGCATAAAAGAAAATAAACAGGAGGGGATTAAAATGCAACATAAATCAATGGTTAATATATTTTCAGGTGGCGCATCTTACAAATCAGGACCAATAAAAGCAGCATTCATCGAAGGTAATGGTTATGCATCGTCTACAGATTTACATAGTTTACAATGCATGTCAGAAGGTCTGACACCAGCAGTTGGCAGAAACAATGACAACGTCTATAAACTGATAGCAGGTGATTAAATGTATACCACATCAGTTCATACGAATATGAATATCGATTCGAATGGAACTAGAATAAAATCAGTCGATATATGCGTAGATGGTTATCGCGACTCTCAGAGATTAAATGAAATGGGTGGAATATATACAAAAAATATTACTCAAGACGAATTTCAGAGAGAATGCAACGATAATGGGTATCTTGAAAGAACGTGGAGAAAACACATGTGGGATATAATGTTCTATCAGATGAGATATCGACTCGGTAGATGGAAAAATAAAAGAATATAACGCTCCTTCGGGAGCATATTCTTATCATAGAAAACAATATATTCAGGTAATCCAATTGTATGTTATGAATAATCCTTGGAAATTCCTTAAAGATGAGATAGCAAGTGAAGTAAAAAAAATCACGAAAGCTGATGTTTTTAGTGATATTGAAGAACCCACTATGCCTGATTATGGTGATTTATCTTTACCATGTTTTAACATGTCTAAAAAATTCCAGGCTTCTCCAACTGAAATATCTGAAGATCTTGCGGGACGCCTTAAAATAAAATATATTACTAAAATAAAAGCAATCGGTCCATATGTTAATTTTTACGTAGATTGGAATGCTTTCGGTAATGACATTCTGAAAGCCATTACCAAAACTTATGGTAAAAATAATATTGGAAAAAATAAAAAAGTCATGGTAGAATTTTCTGCAGTAAATACTAACAAGCCTTTACATATTGGCCATGCTAGAAATTGTGCTATTGGAGATAGTCTAGCTAATATTATGAAAAAGGTTGGTTACAAAGTAACTAAAGCAAACTATCCCGGTGATATTGGCCTTCATATTGCTAAAACAATTTATGCTTACAAATATTGGTTCAATGGTAAAAAACCTACTGGAAAAACAGATCATTTCGTTGGAGAATTATATACACTATTTGAAGAAAAAATGGTAGAAAATCCTGAGCTAGAAGAAAAAGCCAGGGAAATTCTAAGAAAATGGGAAAATGGTGATAAAGAAATAATTAATATATGGAAAAAAATAAATAAGTGGGCAATAGACGGTCAAGAAAAAACATACAAACGTCTTGGAATTAAATTCGATAATGTAATGTATGAAAGCCAATTTACTGAAACTGGAAAAGATTTTATACCAAAATTATTAGCAAAAGGATTTGCATTTAAAGGCGAAACTGGTGAAATAGTAGCAGACACAGAGAAGTTTGGTATACCTAATTTTATTATTCTAAGATCAGACGGAACAAGTCTTTACCAGACTAAAGAACTAGCTGTTATAGAATCTAAATTTAAAAAATACAAACTTGATCAATCTATCAATGTAGTAGGTCGTGAACAAGAATTATATTTCCAACAAGTTTACAAACTTTTAGAATTATTAGGATCTAAAACAGCTGGGAAATCACATCATCTAGCTTATGGATTAGTCATGCTACCAGAAGGAAAAATGTCTGGAAGAAAAGGCAAAGTCGTATTTATTGATGAATTGCTTGATGATGTCAAAGAAAGCATATACAAAGTAATTAAAAATAAATTCCCTAAGAAAAAGGCGGAAGATATTGCTGAAAAAGTTGCAATCGGCGCAATAAAATATGCATTACTGAAACTTTCTCCAGACCGAAATATCATGTTCAATAAAGAAGAGATAATAAGATATGAAGGAGATACCGGACCTTACTTACAATATACTTACGCGAGAGCAAATTCAATATTGAATAAAGAAAAAATAAAAGGAAAAATTGACGCGTCACTTTTAACAGATCCAAGAGAAATAACATTATTAAAAATATTAGCAAAATATCCATTAGTTTTAGAAAAGTCGGCAAGAGATATGAAACCAAATTATCTAGCAAACTATTTGTATATGCTTACTGAGAATTTCAATAACTTTTATCAGAATGTCCCAGTTCTAAAAGCTGAATCAGAACTAGTAAAAGCTAGGTTAAAACTAGTTGAATCAGTAAAAACTGTAATTGAAAGTGGATTAAATCTTCTAGGAATACCAGTCCTTGAGAAGATGTAGTCTATTTCTTTCTTTTTTCCATTGTCTTAAGAAGCTGCATACCGAGCTTCATTTCGTTTTCTACGTTTTCAAAATCTCCTATCATCATAATCACGCATACTTTAACAACGACTGAATTTTTTCCAGTGAATTGTACATATTATTTAAATTAACTCCTATTATTGGAACTTGGAAATTTTTCTTATGCATTAATTCTTCTAATTCTTCCATAAGAATTCCTTTACCAGGTGAGTGTTTTGTTCCGTTTTCTATTTGATGGACACCGCAAGTTGAAGACATTTCAACTCCAATAATTCCAAGAACTTTATAATTTTTTTGTAAATATTTTTCAATTGATTTAAGAATGTCAGAAGAAAGATTAGTGCAGTATTTTCGATATTGTTTGTTGTCATAGGCAGATTTTTGTTTTAGTTTTCTGTCAAGCCCGCCATTCATTTCAATTTGGGGACACGGTAATTGAACAATGCCTACACCAGATTCTGCAAAAATGTCCATAAGCTCTTTAATCATACCAGGATATTTCTCGGTAGAAAAAGCTCTTACATTTTGATTGAGCAGACAATGCGAAACGAATACTATTCTCTTGCTTCTTTCCATAGATAACCACAAACTCGATATATACATATTATACGCGATGATATTTAAACGTCACTTTATAACAGTAGTAAAGGCAGTCCAAAAGACGACGATTAACGTATTGGGGTCGAGAATATAAATTGTTATATTACTCGTTGAATATGATTAAATAGGAAAGGTTTTTAAAGATTAGTTTAGTACTTATTATTAGGTAATAAATAACTTATCGGTGTAAAGTAATGGAATATTTCGATATAAAAAAACTAATCAGTGAAAATGGTTGGGGCGGCGTTAGTGTTATTAGTCAATTACAATATCTGAAAGAACACGAAATTAAATTATACGAATTAACTTCTAGAGACGACATTGTTAAAGCTACGAAAAATTCCGTAAGTTGCGCTAAGGAAGAAGTCATAATACTTGGTGGAGATCGAGACGACGCAAGAGATCCAGAAGTTTCTGAAATATATGCAAGAAAGGTTCCAGAACTTGGAAAAGAAAATATGAAATTTATGATGAATATTGAAGGGTGGAATTTAGAAAATGCTAAAACTATACTTAATAGCGGTGTTTCTGTAAGGCATGTTTCAAGCGATGTTCGAGCTGGTGTTATAGACGATAACATGTTTGCTTTCTATAGAACCTCAATTGATCCAGATTATACTAAATATGTAGGAACAACACAAAGACAAGATGAAAAAATGAAAACAGTTGGATACATAACAGATCATAAACCATTTGTGAAAAAAATGAAAGCATATCTTCAAGAAAAATGGGAAATAGCAACACCTGCCGAAGAAGTTATATCTAAAATAGAAACATTAAGAGAACCTACTCAGGAATCACTTTAATTTCTTCCACCAATTCTCAAAATTATCCTTAAATGATTCTACTAAAACAGGATTTGTAAATATCATTAATTCGTATCTACTCTGCGGTTCAGCACTAGGCACGCCAGTATGTGGAGTATTATAATTTCCTTTAGATGTTGTTTTTACTGCTATAGATGCAATTTTACCATCTATCACATGTCCACGTAACGGACGATCATAGCCTAATTTTATCTTAATTCCAATCTTTCTAGCAGTCTCAATATTTTCAGCCATCTGTTTAGTTCTCGGAGTAAACATAATTGCTCTTATTGAAACTCCTTTTTTCAAAACATTTTTAATTATAACCATATGTTCTGTTAACCATGACATATCTCCTGAGAAAATTAGAATCTCTTTCTTCGCCTCTGACTTCTGTTCTTCCAGTACTTTAGTTACATTTCTTCTTTTGTCGGTTGACCATATCTCGTGTTTCTCTTCCCTTACTTTAACTTTTTCTACTCCTGATAAAATTTTAACAGAACTTTTTACACGATCTCTCATTTCAGTTAAACTACTGTCAAATTCTTTCTTTGTAGCATCTATGAAATTATTTAATGCCTTATCAATCTCAACTGCTTTAAATTTTTTAGGTCTTGATTTTGTAACTAGAACAAATCCTTTCTTCTGCAATTCGGTTATTGTATCATAAACTCTTGGTAATGGTATAGAACCTGCTTCTGAGACATCTTCTGCTGTGCAAACGTCTAATCTTAACAGTGTTAAGTAGGCTCGTGCTTCATATTCTGTCATACCAAATGATTTCAATGTCGCTATGAATTCTTCCATATTCGTTCACCTTTTTAACTGTAAAATAGTTAAATCCAAAACTATTTAAATGGTATCTATACTGGGTACATAGGATTTAATAGTCTGCGATATAATTCTAATTATGAAATTCAAATTCATTGAACATACGGCCGATGTAGGTGTAGAAGCTTACGGGAAAAATATTGAAGAAACATTTGCCAATGTAGCATTAGGATTATTTGAAATAATGTCAAATACCAAAAAAATTAAAGACACGAAAATGTATAAAATAAAAATAAAAAGCGAAAATATTGAAAGTTTACTTTATGATTTTCTTGAAAAATTCCTAATAATACATGATATTGAAAATGCGGTATTTACGAGAGTAGATGTGAAAAAAATAACTGAAAAAGACGGATTTGTTTTAGAAGCCATTGCGTTTGGAGAAGAATTCAATCCGAAGAAACACGAAAGCAGATCTGGTGTTAAGGCAGTTACGTATATGAACATGTCAATAAAAAAAGAAAATAATAAATATCGCATAAATGTTATTTTAGACATATAGAATTTATCAATGTTTTGGGTATCATATTATTTTAAATTTGCTTTATTTTCTGGTTATAAATTTGTTATTTTTTTCTCTTTAAACTTTTTCTTTTTCTTAGGTTTTGTAACTTCTGGTTCTCTCAGCTTCTCATATTCCTTTTTTATCTGCTTTTTCTTGTTGTATTTGTAATACCAGTATCCGCCTCCGACCAGCAATGCGACCAGCATCCATATTACTGATATTTCTGGCAGTTGTATTGGTATGCTTCTTAATGCGAGCTGAGACAGTTCATATGCTTTATCATAACCGCAGTTGAAGTATGCTTCTCTGGCTCGGTCTAATAATAATTGAGCTTCCTCTGTGAATGATTTTGATAATCTTGATTCGGCCAAGATTATTGAATTTAATGCTGTTTCCTGAGTTGGCGATGATTTGAAACCGGCTACCATGTATGGTGTACTTGTAATGCGTCCACAGATTTGATTTCCGATTTGTGTTACATTTGTTAACTGATTCCATTCGCCGTCAAATGAATAAATAGAAATTGCTCTAGTATCAACAGTAGTTGTATCGAAACATAGGTAAGCGTTGTCTGCTGTCACGTTTATTTCAAACGCCTCAAGATATGTTTGATTACATAATAATACTTTGAATTGATTTGGATCTATTGCCGTGACGTTATATACAATTACACTGTCTCCGAAAACAGAAATGCACAATCCTTCTGTTACTTTCATACACAATCCACCAGATGGAATTTGATAAGGTCTATTCAATGGAATGTCTGCTATAGATGTTTCTGTTCCTGTATCTGATGGATCAGTTGTATCTCCTGAATCGGTGTCATCATCTCCTGTTCCTATTGATCCAGTATCTCCAGTAGTTGTTACAGTTTTAGTGAAACTGGTTGTATAATCATCTGTATTGTAATTTCCAAACGTATCGTTACATCTTACGTAATATGTGTATGTTCCTGGCACGATTGTTTCAACTGGCCACGAGTGGCTCGTACTTGATGATGTTGGTAATAACATTGATGAATATGGTATTCCTGATGATGTTGCATAACGACAGACTGCTGCTTCGTTTGTTGTTAATGAAACTGTTGCTGAGGTTGAATATATTGATCCTGACGGACTGCCTGCTGAACGAATTGGCGCTGCTGTGTCTATTGTGAAATTTACATCTGTATAATTCATATTTCCAGCTGTGTCGTTGCAAAAAAATGTTATGTTATGATTTCCATCTGATATGTTTGTAATGTTTAGATTCCAATTACCCGTTGAATTTGTTAAGGTTACATTTGTCGTATTCGAATCAATGTCGGCTCCGCACCAATCTACAGTTTCATCTACTGTTACATTTGCCCAGAACCAGTTTGTTGCATAAGTCGTGTTAGTTGGAAACTGGATTGTTATCTGTGGATATCCTACATCTTCAAACACTGCGAAGATTGAAAATGAAGTTATGTTTCCATAAACATAATTGTTTGTTGTATCTACTGTTGATGATATATTTGACCAAGAGGTTTCATCATGTTCCCATAATCTGATTTTATCTTCGTCTGTTGATTTTGATTCATCATATGTAAGATTTAAGTATATCCACGAATCTGTTGATGTGTTTGTAATATTTAGATATGAATCAAGCGAAATTAATCCAGTTGTATTAGCAGGTGGGTTTGGTTCATCCTTTATTGTAAAGTCTACTCCATTAAATGATGCAGTTGTATTGTTTATACCAATATTTGTAAAAATTGCTCCTGCTGAATTAATATTATAAACATCATATGTTGTTGATCCTGTTATACTATTATTATTGAAGTACATAGGAGTACTGATATCATTGGTGTATATTGCATAACTGGAATCTTCTATAACATTATTATCCAAATACATATTTGAAACACCATCTGAAATTTCGGAATAATATATTCCATAGGTGTTCGCAGATATATTATTATAACTATTGTTAATGTTATACATAGACGATATATCTCTACCAAGTATACCATATTCGTTTGTTGTTATACTATTATTCATGATAAAAACCGAAGACCACGTGATATTTACGCCAGCGCCTGTATTTTGTGTTATATTATTATAACTAATATTGATATAATAATTATTCGGACAGTTTTTTGACCCATCTGCAATGATTCCTATACCATTATTATTATAATAAATTGTATTGTTTTCAATAATATAACGATCATTTCTACAATAAACTTGTATTCCATATTCCGTGGAATTAAATATATTATTACCCATCACTCTAGTATCCTGTGTATAGTCGTCTAAAAATATTCCATTCTTGTTAAACGATATATTATTATCTTGTACTGTGGTATTTTGGTTTGCATTGTTGATATGTATTGCGTCGTTCTCTACAGTTCCGTCAAATGTTATGGTATTTCTCTCGATTGTTGTATTTGTATTTTGATTATATACATATATTCCATAATTGTCCTCATTCACTATTGAATTATTAACGATATCAACAAAATCGCTATCTGTGACAACAATAGAATAACTATTGTTAAAGAATGTATTGTTTTCTATTAGTGAATTGTTTGAAGTAACCAACCACAGTGCATAATTAGTATTATTGTAAATAGTATTGTTTACTATTATCGAATCGTTTGTGTATAGAAGCAAGCCTTTGTTTATAGTATCAGAATACCCACAACCACTCAGATATGAATTTTTCATGCTGAATTGATCTGCTTCAACTTTGAACGTATAACCAAGAGTTATATCATCTGATGTTATATTTGTCTGATTATCTATTATAAAGTTTGAGCCTGCATTTGCTGTTATGTTTCGTGCTCCATTTGCTTGTTTTGACATTGCAAATATAATACTAAAATTGTTTAATGTCAAATTACCACTAATTAATATATCTGCTGACACCAATGCCGTAGTATCATTGCAAACAATATCATTGTTTGAATCAATAACTGGCGAAGACGATATGTTATACCCAAAATTGTCTTGGTCATAACACTCATTAAAATCCGCAAATCCATTTATAGATAGCAATACAAAAATAAATAATACTAAAAACATTATTTTCTTCATCTAAACCCCTTACCAATAATTACTTTGATTCGTTAATAAACTTTACTTTATATTATAGTTATATAAAAACTTCCAAAAACGCCCCAAATACAACAGCTCCTACGCTCATTAAAAGCATTATGGCTGCTAAAAATCAATATATTTTTCATATAAATTTATAAAGGAGGCAACATAATGATAAATATGATACAACTAAAGAAAATAGACGATGTGCATTGGCAGATACCAATCGGCAGCATACCTAACATGCATGTACCTGGAATAGTGATTGCTTCAGACAAACTGATAGAAAAAATGAAAAATGATAGATCATTAGAACAGATTGCCGGAGTCGCAACATTGCCAGGAATATACAAACATGCAATAATCCTACCGGATGGCCATGAAGGATATTTGGTTAATTAATTTTAACTGAACCTTAAACGGCTTTCCGATTGGCGGCGTTGCTGCTTTAGACTTTTACAAAGGTGGAATAAGTCCGGGTGGAATTGGTTATGATATTAACTGCGGCGTGAGACTGCTTAGAACTAATCTGATGTTCGACGATGTAAAGAATATAATTCCAAAACTAGTAAATGAAATGTTCGTAAACGTGCCGTCTGGTTTGGGTTCTAAAGGTTTGGTAAGAGTTAAGACACAGGACGAGTTTGATAATCTTTTAAAGCTCGGCGCTAAATGGGCTGTTGATAATGAATATGGTTGGAAAAAAGATTTAGAACATCTTGAATCTAACGGACAAATGTTAGAAGCTGATCCAAGATTTGTCTCAGACGATGCTAAGAAACGCGGCATGCCGCAGTCCGGCTCGCTGGGCGCAGGCAATCACTTCCTTGAGATTCAGAAAGTTGATAAAATTTATGATATTGAAACAGCTAAAGCATTTGGCATTGAACGCGAAGGGCAGATTACTGTAATGATTCACACTGGTTCTCGTGGGCTAGGTCATCAGGTCTGTTCAGATTATCTTAGAAAAATGGAACGAGCCTTCCCTGAAATCATAAGTAAATTGCCTGATCGAGAATTAATTTACGCGCCAGCTCAATCGCAACTCGCAGACGAATATTTCAAAGCAATGTCTTGCGCAGCAAATTTTGCTTGGTGCAACAGACAGATGATAGTTCATTGGGTTAGAAAGGCTTTCCAGAAAGTTTTAAACCAGTCACCCGAGTCTCTCGGTATGGATATAGTTTATGATGTTGCTCACAATATTGCCAAAATAGAAGAACATGATATTGACGGGCACAAAACTAAAGTCTATGTTCATAGAAAAGGAGCAACTCGAGCATTTCCTAAAGGTCATCCTGAAATACCAATGGCTTACCGAAGCGTAGGACAACCAGTTATTCTTCCAGGATCATTTGGAACCGCGTCTTATATTTTAGTCGGAACGGAAAGGGGTATGAAAGAAACCTTTGGGTCAACTGCCCATGGAGCCGGTAGGGTTATGAGCAGACACGCGGCGCTGAAACAATTCAGTGGCGATAAAATAATATCTAATCTTTCAAAAAGAGGTATTTTTATTAAAACTGCCAGCAAAGACGGCGCTGCAGAAGAGGCCGATGCTTGCTACAAAGACATCGACGAAATTGCTAGAGTCAGTCACGAGGCCGGAATAGGAAACCTTGTCTGCAGATTAGTCCCGCTCGGATGCTGCAAAGGTTAATTCTAATAGGTTTAAATTGTTTTCTGTTCTAAATAATATTATGAAAGGAATTAATGTGCACATGCTTAAAAATGTTGTTTCTGAATTGGAAAAAAATGATTATGCAAAACTTATCAATTTCGAAATAAATGGACGCATGGCTAAAATAGAAACTGAATTTATTCCAAAAAAAGTAGCAGGTACAATTGATTCTTATCATAAAATTGGTTCTGAGATTACTCTATCATATTATGGAAAATTATCAACAAGTGGAACCAGTCGTCATATAACACCAAACGTAATGCATCATACATCTAAATTAGCCGAAAACCATAATGTACCTATAGAACACATATTTCTCTGTAATGAAACTAAAGATTTGTACATATCTGGGCAACCAAGTGGAATATATATTACAGGTACAGAAAATGACTTGAAAATAAAGGGAGAGACTCTAAAAAAAACCGTAGCTCCGTTTATTCCGAAAAATAAAAATAATAAATTTAACTGTAGTAATGATAATTTAACTATTTTTACAAAAGAAAAGAATACTCAATTTAATGGATATAACATTGCAATGGGAATAGCAAATGGATTAGTTGATAATAATGATTTCAATATAACAAGTTTAGATAATAATTATACTAAAAAAATAAAATATACTGGAGAAAATAGTATCACTAAAATTTTACATTCGCCTCTTAAAAATCTATTAGAAGTTCATATTGATGATATTCTTTTAGATCGTAAAATAAAAATTGAAAGTTCTGCTAGTATAAATTTTAGAAAAAAAACAGTGAGTATAAAATCACCACTAGGTTATTTACCAGAGGCAATTTCTAAAATTTCTAAAATATATCATGCGCAAGAATAGATAGTTTGACTGTCGTAAATCAGTCGTTCAGCTGTTCTATCATCTTAGATATTTCTATAATAACTTCTTTTTCAACATTAAGTAATGTTTGTTTATCCTTCTTTATAGAAGCTGGTAATAAATTGCCACCAAACAGCCTTACTGCGTCCCAACCGCGCTGTCTATAATAATTAGCTATATCGTGGGCCATATAATATGATCCTCTATTTCCGATAAGATTATCTACAATTGCGCAATATTCTGCAACTGGAAATCCATCTATTTCCGTATATATCAAATTACCAAGTGCTGAATTATTGGCAGGTTCTTTGTACCAAGTGTCTAAAATATTAAATGGTGCTACTGTTCTAATTATTCTTTTATTAGACATAGGACCATGTGTAACAATAATTTCTTCCTTTTCAAACATTATTTCTTCTGATGTTGTAAGCTGTTTTTCAAAATCAGGACCTGACATCTTTCGATATATGTCTATAGCTTCAGATCGCCCCAAATCACTATAAGTCTGTTTTGTTGGAATTGCAATTACACAGCCAGAGCAGCCACTTGGAGTTTTTGCTATCTTAGTCATCATAAATCACCTTATCATTTTTTTCTTTGTTAACTTTTCTTTGTTAAAATACTCTGACAAAAAATCTATAACATCTTGGTTAAGTGGCTCGTCGGCATTTAAACAACCTTTTCTACTTCTATTATGATATTCTCCTTCTTCTTGAAATCTACTGGGTTCAAAACCTCCTTTACTTGCAGATTTAATACTATCTACATTAAGTCCTATACTTTCAAAAACCTCTTTTAGGCTATAATTCTTTTTGAAAATGTCAATTGTTTCTTCCAAATTAGGCGATGCTACCAAATATGTAGCAACAACTGTTCTGTCTCCATAACCTTTCTTTGCATTATCATACCCAGAAACTGCTAGTGCTTTTACTTTTTTAGTTCTTAAAGGATCTACTTTTATAGGTAATTCTACTGTACCAAAAACATCACCAAGACTGAGATAATATACATCAAAACTATTATCATTTTTATCGTATTTAAAATCTTTCAATTCTGGAAAAACATTAGTTGCTAACTTATAACCTAACTGTTGTCTAGCATCATCCCCCCAGCCCAGTAGTCCACCTCCTCTTTTTTTCTGTAAATATGCGTTCCATGGCGGAACAAATATATTGGTATTTTCTTTCAAATATTTTCTGATATCATTTTCACGATCTCCGATATCATGAGGATCAAATGCAACATTCTGGTCTGGATATATAATTATTGATCGAGAAATAGAGGTACCTAAATAACCAGAGCCATTATCTATCCAAACCTGTGTTT
>Ga0180732_1000920_pt1 | contig 20716 bp, 39 predicted proteins | sample KR11_01MetaG_FD_148674 | JGI IMG/M metagenome (GOLD analysis project Ga0180732, IMG submission 148674) | Groundwater microbial communities from the Olkiluoto Island deep subsurface site, Finland - KR11_0.1 MetaG | ecosystem: Environmental > Aquatic > Deep subsurface > Groundwater | place... | reverse complement strand
AGATGATAACAGGATTGAGGGGGCTGTTTACTCAACTTCAGGTTATGGCGGTTATCTTGAAACTGGAACTTCTAAAATGCCTGCTAGACCCTATTTCAAGCCAGCCTTAGATATGAATTTCACTCAAGAAAAGTATGCCAATAAAGTTAAGGAATATCTGAAATGCGATTAAGGTTCGTTAATTCTTCTAATTGCACTTTCCAGGGAAATATGTGAATAAAGTCTTGCCCATCGGTTATCACCTAGAAGTTTGAATTGGCTGATGAAATAATCATCTTTTTTAATTACACGGTAATCAATAGAAAAATTCTTAATATTAGTCTTGCGTAATTCGTAATAAACTTTCATAATCTTATTATAAAACAAATATCATCAAATGTCAAGTGTTTTTACGAGACTTTCAATAAATATTTTTGAGGTAATTTATGAGTTTACCGGATACCAATGCAGTTATTTATAAATATCTAACTACCGCTTCTCCTGCGACTAATCCCTTATTGGCATTAGTAAAGACTGGAACTGTGACTAGAATCTATTGTCCTCGTGCGCCTGAGAACGCCGCTTTGCCCAACATTACATTCTTTACCAGGGGCGGGACTTCTACGCCTTACATTCCGGATATGCCGGAACCTAGCATTCAATTCGACTGCTGGGCAAAATCATCAGCCACAGAATTGGGGAACATAATAGCTAGGAGAATATACCGGGCTTTATATGATAGTTTACAGGGTATACAAAACATTTCAGTAACAATTGGAGGTACTCCGTATGTGATTTTATCGGCTATTGAGGAAGTACAGGGGCAGGATTTGGTAGATACAGATATTCCGGGCAGATTCAGAGTATTAACCTTTTTCAAATTTATGTTTAGGTAGGAGGAAATTATGGCAAAAACAATCGCAAATATACTAACAGGGGTGGCCACTCTTTATGTTCGTCAACCCAATGATGCAATAGCAGAGTGGTCAAGCACACAGTATCATCTCGGGGATTACTCAGTCAAACTCTATAAAGACGGGTCAGGGAATGATGGGAGTACACATCTTGAAATTATCCCTCCGGCTGGTACGACCATGACATTGTGGACAGCGGGCATAGCTAACAACAGCTTCTGGCATAAATGCTCGGTTGTAACTGCGAACTTTATCCAGATGGAGTTCAGATTTGAAGATCCGAATAGTACCGCATGGGCTGAAATTACAGCCGTTCCCATGCAGGCTCACTTGGGTACTGATATATGGACTCAAGAAACACTGGTTCCCGCCGATTTAACTTATGGTTATGGCGGACGTACTGAACTTGATACTCCATTCTTTGTGTGGGGATTAGCTACAGCAGGTAATGCTATCGAAGCTGCTATCTCGGCACTGGATGGGGGTGCTTGTGCTCCTGAAGATTGGATTTTAACCAGAGTCCGGCTTGAGCTTTGGGAAGCAACATCTGCCAGGACTGCTTATGTCGACACCGTGAAAATTATGGGTGTGACCTACACAGTAGAACCCGGAGGAACCGCACCTGCCATGTCTTTGAGTTCTCCTTTTGAGGAAGTTGGTTATACCGAAGACGGTGTAACTATGGAATACTCAGTAGATCAGGCAGATATTGAAGTCGAAGAAGAGACTTTTCCAGTAGATAATGTCATCACCAAAGAGGGGGTTTCAGTCACTTGTAATATGGCGGAAAGTTCCTTAACGAATATCAATAATGCTATGGCAGGAGCTTCGTTAGCCGGAAATATCATCACGCTCGGTGGTGGTAGAAATAAGAAGTCGAACATCAAAATCGAGGGAATTACACCAGACGGTAAGTTACGAGCTTTCCACTTCCCGAAAGTCATCTCATCCGGAACTGTCAGTATGTCCTACAGGAAAGGGGTGAAAACCATAGTCCCCATAACTTTCAGGGCTTTGCTGGACGATAATGGCGTAGCTTTCAGAATGGTTGATAACGTAGTGTAACGCACTAGGATGCAAAATTAGACTATCAAAAGGGGAGGGGTGCTATGTTACCCCTCCCTAATAAAAGAGGTTATATGAGAACAGAAGAAGAGAAGGTTTTACAATCTCCGGTTAAGGTCATTCTTGGAGGTAAGGAATACGAAATTAAACCCTTACCGATTAAATATGCATTGCCTTGGTGTAAGTCTGTTATCAAGGCGACTATCACGGGGTTAATGGCAAATGCCAATGTGACTTCGGAATCTCCTGAAAGATTTGATGCCGCTATGAATGATCTCTTAATTGAGAGACCTGAAAAACTGGTAGACTTATTCTTTGAGTACGCCAGGGATTTGAACAAAGACGAGATTATGGAGACGGCTTCACTGGGTGAGATAATGGATGCCTTTGAAGCTGTTAAGGAATTCGAGTCACGTTTTTTCGGCTGGGCAATCCGAAGCGCAAGCAAGATGGCGACGCAACAATAGGGCAACTGTTTGAATTCCTATTAGCTGAATGGCATATTACGCCTGATTACATTTCTAACAACTGGTCAAATGAGTTACTAGAGGTTATGGTTGATAAACTCGTGGAGCGTAAGGAGAAAATCAATCAAGCACTTTCTGGTAATGCACCTAAGTCTATTAGTAATGATCGTGTTGTATCGGACGAGGCTCTATTTAATCAACTAGGCAGAAAGATTAAGAGGAATAAATAAATGGCGATTACGATTGGCGATGCCCTTCTTAAGTTGGGAATAGATAAGGGTAATTTCGATAAGGACATGAAGTCGATTGGCGACCAAATCAAACAACACCAAAAAGCTATTGCTATTGGTATGGTTGCTATGGGTGCTGCTATAGCCGGTGGACTCGCTATGGCACTTAAAGCCGCCGCTGAAGAAGAAGCGGGGATTAGTAGACTTCGGATAGCTATGGGGAATGTTGGCCTCTCCTATGACAAAAGTGGTGAAAGCCTTGAAAAATGGATAAACGCACAACAGCAGTCAACAGCCTTTGCTGATGACAAACAACGTGACAGTCTATCTAATTTGGTTGTACTGACAAAGGATTTAAATAAATCTCAAGGTCTCCTGAATACTGCTATGGATGTTGCCCGATGGAAGAAAGTTGATCTTGCTACTGCCAGTGATTTACTGATGAAGGTCTATGCCGGTGATATGGGAATGTTGAAGCGGTATGGAATCATCGTTAAGGAAGGGGCAACTGCAGTAGAGGCTTTAGCAGAGATCCAGCAGAAAGCAGGTGGACAAGCGGAAGCCTATGGTAAAACAATGGCAGGGCAAATGGAACTGCTCAAGAACAATCTAGGTGATGTTAGTGAGGCCATTGGAGGCGTACTTATCCCTATAGTTAAATCTCTGTTTGATAAGATTATGCCTATTATAGAAAGTATCAAGAAATGGACAGGGGCACATCCTGCTCTAACTAAGGTTATCGTCCTGGTTACGGGTGTTTTAGGAGCTTTGCTTATAGCATTTGGAACTTATATTTTAATAGCCCCCAAATTAGCCATAGCAGCCCGACTAATAGGTGCTGCCATGCACACAGCATTGGGACCGATTGGACTTGTTACACTAGCTATAAGCGCATTGATAACGGTATTTTTACTTATGGCGAACTCGCAGGATAAAGCTACTGAAGCTGCCAAGAAACATAAAGCGGCAATGCTGGAACAAAATGCCGAGTACCAAAAAGCTAAAGCTCTGGTTAGCGTCTTTGATGATAGAATTAACGCACTTAATGACCGTCTCCAAGAATTACAGTCTGAACAATCAAATGCTACTCGCAATAGTGCTGGCTTCAAGGATGAGTTAGAAGAGTTAAATGAAGAACTGGAAACTCACAAAACCGACCTGGAGAAAGCTGAAACTGAATTGGGTAAGATTCAGGAATCATTCACTTTGGCAGAGAAAGCCGTCGCAGGCTTCGAGCAACAGATAGCAGATGCTAACCGTGAATTAACAAAATTGACCTCCCCACGACTTGAGGGTATGCAGGAATTTGAAAATCAGATTTTTGACATAGATCAACAAATTAACAAATTAAGACTCGAAAAACTACTAATAGGTGGCGATACTCCTGCGCTTGATGAACAGATAGATAAATTAGAAAAGCAAAGGGACATACTCCAGTTACAAAGCGAGATTAAGTTTGACCCCATGATTCGCTCGGCACGTGAAGCGGTAGAGACCATACAAGGGATGAATGTCGAGACGGCTCCCCAGACTGTGATGGATAGAATCGCAGAATTAGGGATGATGATCAGTCCTGAAGGGATATTGGGGAGAGGGTTATCCAGTGCGCAAGCCGCCTTATTGGAACAGAATCAAAGTCTCATTGACCAGACTGCAAATGTCAAAGATTTAACTACAGAAGTAAATGCTTATCAAACCAGTATCGACGACCTGAATAAGACAATAGCTTCATCTATTAAGTCAATAGCGCAGTCGATTATTGCTGCTGAGAATGCAATTTATATAGCAGAACAAGAAAGAGCAACTAGGATGCAAGAACTTGAGGCGATAGAAGAAGGTCGTATTAAAACCGGACCTTTTCATATAACTCCGGCACCTCCGCAAGAACCTTACGGAATAGAGGGAGGTACTTATGATCCTGAAACGATGACAGGATGGGCTAATGGGGGCATTATATCAGAGCCTACCTTGTTATCTTCTATGAAAACTGGGCTACCTTATGCCATCGCAGGGGAGTCAGGCAGGGAAAGGGTATCACCCATGTCAAGCCCACAGACGGCCAATATTATAGTTATGTTGGACGGGAGAACAATCGGGAAGGCAATAGGGCAACCGTTAGTAGATGAGATACGGGTTAGAACCGGAGTGAGAATATAATGTCCATGTCAGTATTTATTAACGGGATTTGGATTTCATCCCCGTTATATACCCAGAGAGATTCTATCTTTATCGGCAAGCAAGTCGAGGAACGGTCAACCGCCTCATTTATTATCGTGGACGGGAATGGTACGGAGACTTTTACTCGTGGTATGCCTATAATGATAACCCGCCCGTGGGGGCTACCGCCGTTCTTTGTAGTAGAGTTTGCAGGCTTCATTGACACAGTTACTAAAACCAGACTCTCTCCAACTTCTGGGCTTTTACATGAAATAATCTGCATGGACAATCACTATCTAATTGACAAAAGACTGGTCGTTAAAGCCTATTCGAGTCAGACATTAGCCTTCATAGTCAATGATATTTGGACTGATTATTTACAAGCAGAGGGGATTACTATCGGATCTATCCAGACGGGACCGACTATTGATACGGCTATCTTTAATTATGTTAGAGTCTCTGAATGTTTTGACTCACTGAAGGAATTATCTGGTTATACCTGGTTTATTGATGAATTAAAGCAACTGTTCTTTATCGAGAGAGCAACTTATACATCTGATTGGGATATAGACATGGTTACACATCACCCAATCAAGGGTAGTTCTTATTTAGTATCTGGTAATCCACTCTATAGGAATACACAATATAAACGGGGTGGGAAAGGCGTTACCTTATTACAGACTGAGCATTTTACAGGCGATGCTACTGTTAAGGCTTTTACGGTTGGTTTCCCAATAGCACGGGTCCCTGATGTCTGGGTAGATGCTGTTGCCCAGACAGTTGGAATTAAGGGTATTGATTCGGGACTTCCTTATACTTGCTATTGGAATAAAGGCGATGCTACTATAACATTCGATGTCGCACCGGGGGGCGGATTAGATATTGAAGTTCAATACTACGGTCAGTATCCGTTAATCGCTCGTGCAGTTAATTACGGGGCAGTGCTAGATAGACAAGCAGTGGAAGGATCAAGCGGAATCGTAGAAGAGATCGCTTATGAGGCACAACATGATTCCCAGGCTGCTATATTAGAATCTGCTAAAGCCACGCTTACAACCTATTGTCAAGAATCGGACAAATACATCTATCAAACTTATGAAACTGGTTTACGGGTCGGACAACTACAAAAGATAACCGATACTAAATACGGATTGACTGCCGAAGAGATGCTTATTGAGTCAATCACAATTACACCATCAGGTGAAACAATTTACTATGATGTTACGTGTGTTTCGGGGGTGGCTTTTGGGTCTTGGGTGAGATTATTCACTAGAATTCTCACTAGACAGGATAAAACAATTCAGATCGGGGATGAATTGCTTTTAGTATTACTTCAACAGGTAGAAATCCTACCATTAACTGAGGCTACCAATATTCATACCGATGCCTTCCCGCCTGATGTTTATAGATGGATAGCTACCCCGCCCGCACAAGGCGCAGGACATCACGTTGCACACGAGGCCTTAGCATTAGCAGAAGTTACAGCAATAGACAGCCATGATACAGAGGATTATTATTGGGATGACCCTGATATGAGATGGGACTTTTTCACATGGGCTTAGGAGAAAATATGAAACGAATTGTTTATGCATTGATTGTTTTTCTCTATTGGTTATGGTATAGAGATTTCAAAAGGGGGGAAGAATATGCCCATAATATTCTTGTTATGGGATTAGGTCGGTGGTTAAAAAGACTTTTTGAATTTGAACAATTACCACTTAAGGAAAATTGGAAACTCACCGCCAGACATATTAAAACTGGTGAGATTATAGTCAAAGAAGGACATAATCTCATAGTCAATGTGGGTAAATATCTAGTTTGCAGAATGTTAATTGATGAGGCGGGTTATGATACTGGATTAACTTATCAGGCGATTGGCTCGAATAATACCGCTCCAGTCTTAGGGGATACGACTCTAACGGTAGAATCAGCCAGGAAGGCGGTAACATCCAAGACCAGAGTTAATAACGAAATAACCTATTCCACCTTTTTCACAGCAGGTGAATCCACTTATTTTATAAAAGAGGCGGGAATGTTCGGTCATTCAACAGCGACGGCGGCGGCAAATAGTGGTGTTTTATTCTCACATTGGCTGGTGAGTTTTGACAATACGGGTGGCCTCTATGACATTACACTAGATTATGTTCTCACGACAGGATAGGAGAGATTTATGGCAATAGCTATAGGACAACAAGGTAAGGCGGCAGATGTTTTAGAATTAGGCACTTACTCTCCCTTATATTCTCAGGGCACTAAAATACACCCTTGTATTGTGAGTGATTTTACCGTGGGGGTGGAGGGTACAGGCACGGCTACTCAAGCGAATTATATGCTTTTAGGGACTGGCGCCACTGCCGCAGGCAGGGGTTATGGTTATAGAACACTTTATTTACTTAGTGATGTTGCCACAGATACCTTAAGTTGGGATTTAGAATTAAGATTAAGGGCGGTTATAAGCCGTATATCTTCAAGCGCCAATATATTCGCTAGGATGCAGATTAAGAATGGTCATACGGAAGCCGATTTAGGGGCTGTTGGTATTGGCATATTGATTAAAAATTATGAAATCTTCGCCGAGAGTTATGGTACAGGAAGGGCAGAAACTACTACGGGAATTACAATGGTTACTACTGTCCCTTACACAATAGACATCATACATAAACCTGCTGTTGGCGTGTACTTTTATGTTAACGGAGTATTGAAAGTCTCGCATACGGTAGCTGCCAATATCCCGTTAGGAGACATATCAAACCCCAGACTATCATTCTCAATAGATAATCAAGCTGACAACGCTACAGTATACCTGTCCATTATGGATATGCCTATAATTTGGCAGGCGAGTAATTAAGGGGTAACAAATGGAATATGAGTTTTCTAGGGGATTAGAGTCTCACGACATCATGGAGAAACTATCTAAGGTGTTTGACACTTCTGGGTTAGCTATTGAAAAGTCTCCAGAAGATGTTATAACTGTTATTGCCCAAAGTGGCAAATTATCATCTACTGACAAATCAAAGCTTGAAGTAGAGATGAGACTAATTGGGTATGAGGTAAAAAGTAATGTGTCTAAAAGCTATCCTAGCAGCACTATTTAAGAAGCCTCTAGTGGTAGTGATTCCGTCCGAACCGCCCGTAGAGATATCATTGATAATACCGCATTACCCGAAGTTATTTTAAGGGGGATTATATGAAAATCGAATGGGGGAAAGTTCTAACATCTAAGACTTTATGGCTGAATGTCTGTGCTTGTATTATTGCTGTCATTCAAACTCTGTCGGGTGAGGCGTGGTTCGATCTGGAGTTACAAGTACTTATCCTGGCTATACTCAATGGTCTCGTAAGATTCTTGACTAGTGATTCTCTAACAAAATAGGATAAGGAGTGCAAAATGACTGCTTTGAATTTAGAGGCTAAAACAGATAGAGAATTATTGCTATTGACTGCGCAGCAAACAAATGAAACCCAATCAGATGTTAAGGAATTAAAGGGCAGGGTAGAGTTTATTACCAATGACCATAACAAGTTAAAGCGGAACTTCTACATACTAGTCGCTTTCCTCTGCGGTAGCGGTGTTTTAGGTAGCAGTCTATGGGCATTTTTAAGATAGCTACCGATAGGAATATAAAAAACCTAATCAAGCGCATGATGAAGAGAAAGCGCAAACGATTAGGTCTTAAATAAGATTACAACCAACCCCCTAGTACCTCCCTGCTAGGGGGTTTTCCTGTTATCCACTATATGCTTTGCATACTCATAAACATTTCTTTTTAATTTACTTCCACTATCCACCATACAGATTACCGTCTGCGTTGTTGGGTCTACAAACATTCTTTCTTTGCAAATAGGGCAAATCCCATAAAATTGACCATCATCTATTCTGAGTTTTATATATTTACTAATAACTTCCACAATATCAACATCATCTATCATCATATTCACTCCTGTAACGCTCTGTAGTCAACGATGAATTCCCTAAACAATTTACCCTATAGATTCTACCACTCTATCTCTATACCCAAGCATTCAAGTAGTTCCGCCATGCCGTTTGCTATCCTGTCCATAGTGTCATCATCAAAACCTATGTGGTAGTTTCTATCAACTGCATGGAGATACTCATGTATTAGAGTCGCAGTTTTAGCTTGCTTACTTAGTTTACGGTCAATAACTATTTCCGATTGATGAGGGCGATATTCGCCTGCCCTATCCCTCTCAATCAGTAATCCTTCAACTTGCTTAAATTGATATGTTATTGAACCGCACTTTAGTGTCTCTGGTATTTTAACTTTCATTTCGTTAGTTCCCTCCTAGGAATATCTGTATCCTGCAACTCTCATCACAACTCATGTCGTTGTTGAAGTCTGTCATTATATATTTAACCTTACTGATTCTAAACCAATAATCCTCTTGTCTCTCACTTTAAGAACTAAGAATCCCAACTCAACAGGGTCGTACTCTCCAATCTCAGCATAACCTGATATACCATCACCGTATAATCTTAGAAAAGAACCTGCATTACCATACCACCTAGCGTCAGGATGAATATACTCCCCATTCTGTTCGTATCCTGTGTATGCCTGTTGAATCTGTTTACCGTTATCCGTGAGATACAACTCCGATTCAGGTTTACATACTAATAATTTGTGGGTATGATGCTTGATCATCACAGCACAATCACCTGCCTTGAATTTAAGGTGTCTTTTGAGTGTTAACTGTAGATTGGTATATCTTCTTTTAGGATCGTCAGCCGTAGAAGTGATATTCTTTCTGCCGTGTGTATCAAACAACTTATACATTTGATTGCCTTTCTTATCTACTACTGTTAGTTTTGCAGTATAGGTTCCGTAATCAACGCATAACCGTTTGCATAGTTCTTCAGTTAAATCACCGAACCTCCATAAAGACCTTTCATGGTTCCCCATCAGCATATACAACAGTAAATGTTTGATAAGTTGTCTATCGGCTTCTGCTTGCTTAACTTGCTCTAACGGTAACGGTTCACTTAATTTCTCAGGAGAGAACCTTTTATCATCAGCACAGATAGCCTCAATGGCATCACCTCCATCAATGCCGTAATTGTTTTTACAACCATCATATTTATGTAGCATCATGTGTATAAGTTGATTCCATCCTGTCTTTGTAAATAAGGCCGAACCTCTGTGTTCATCTCCGAACAGAAATAAATTGTGCGAATCAGGAAGCTCTTTGGTTATTAACTGCACTTTACACCCCCCAGTTTAGATTCTAGTATCCTATTCTTTTCTTCGAGAGTAGCAACCTGCCTTTCCAAGCAACGTAACCTCTTAATTAAACCGCCATTTGTAAAATGTTTACGCTGGGATGATAGTAGTTCCAAGTTTTCAATTCTATTATCGTCCTTGATACCATTTTTGTGGTGGACAACTTCCCATGGAAGTAAACATCGTTGTATATGTTTTGCCATTACAAGCCGATGCTCCAATACTTGCCCTCCCTTACTTACCATAGGATGAAAGAAGTCATTGGGCTGGATAGTAATAAGAATATAACCTGACTTGTGATAAGACCTGCCACCTTTCCAATGAGAACTCTTTTCTCCATAAAGATGTATAGCCTTTAGTCCACAACTAAGACACCTTTTATATTTGCTCTGTCCATTTCTCCCTGTTACCGATACCCATCTCTCCTTACCACAATCAACGCAAGCTTGCCACGTGTACCTGTTCCTTCCGATTCTTCCTATATCAACAGCACTTGCTACTGTTCCTATTTCTGGTAACTGTTTAGTTAATAGTCGCATAATGTAATACCCCTCCCTTTTTATGAGTTCCCGATTGGCAAGCGAAGCAATACTTTCCTTCATCCTCTATTAGTGGGCTTAAGCACTTGTAACACAAATGATTAAGTAACGCTTGTTTTCTCTGTTCTGCATTCCTTAAAGCATATTCTTCTCTATGAGTTTCTTTATATTTCCTGCACCTCACAATATGTTTAGCATAATGAACTATGCATAATGACATCCCGTTTAGTACAGGCCTAGAACAGTCGTGGCATAACCCTAACACTTTATGTTTATCTCTAAACCTTTTATGCCTCCTACTATCACTTAGTCTATGCCGTAGGCTGTTCATTTTATCACTCCTGCTTCCTGTAGTTCTAAGGATGTGATTGGTTCGACTTTGTATTCGCATGGGTCGTACATCGCCACAATCTCAACTGGTTTATCTTCATACCAGACAGTAAGTCCACGCCTTTGTGCCTCTAATCTCTCCAGACAAGCACCATCGGAGTATTCCCAGTTCTTCAGCATATAGATAATGTGGCACTTGGCGAGTATCTTTAAGTCACCCTTTAAGAATAAGTCTGGATTGCCAGGCATTAAGGCGGAGTTCAAATGTGGGCATATCGTGGCGTACCCCCGTTGCCATAGTTTAATTGCCGCCCTTCTTGCCTTGTAGATGTTCCAGAGCACCCCCAGTTTAGTTCTCGCTCTGTACTTCCCGCTGATAAACACTATCTGTCTTTTCATTTCCGCCTCCTTACTTCTACCACAGCTTCTAATACTGCTTTAACAGTCAATCTTGGTACGGTTTCTGCGTACCCCTTCTCTTTATATGTCTCATTGACTCTCTTATGTACCTTATCGGTTAGATTCTCTATGTTCATATAATTCCCCTAGTTTTATACTTCAATGGCTTCCTTATGGCTCGTACGAGATTCAGTGATAGACTTAGACCATCCCTTGAGGTCTTTATGGATGTTCTGAATTTCAACAACCATTTGCTTTAGGTCGTCTACCCAAGCATCCTTAATCTTACGATCGACAACAAAATCCAACGCACCCTCGATTGTTCCGTAGTATGCAAGACTAACCCAATATTCCTCATCATCCTTTTTCTTATTGAACTTCCGTTCTTGCACAATGACATTCAGTTCATCAACTATTATCCGGTATTTCTTTTTCATTTCCTCTCCTTTATATGATTTCATACGCTACGATATTTACTGTGTCGCCCACCTTAAAGATGTTAGCCATGCCGCCGTTACAGCAAATCTCAGCACCTTCTCCCTCTATGACATAAGTAACCGCCCGTTCTTTGGTAGTAACACCCAGCACGTGAACCTGTTCATTATTCTCAATGCCATATCGTTTCATTATCTCGCTACCGAGGGTGATACTACCGAGGCAGTTGATGTCGCACCTCGTAATCATAGCATTAGGTATCTTAGCCCGTTTATATATCCTCATATTTATACTACCTCAAGTGTTAGATTTGGATACCGTTTTCTAAAGAGTTTAACCTTGCGCTTGGCTTCTGCTGTCCACGTTCCTTTGACCTCTATGACTGCGACAATCCAATAGTTTACTTCTTTGCCCGTTTCAGCATCCACCATTACATCTAATGTATATGTCATAAAATCAGCCTTATAGGTAGTTACCGGGTCATTCCCCACAATGAAAGGTACTTGCCTAATCCAGAAGTCAATCTCGCCAGCTATGATCCTATTGTCCAGTTCTTGTGCGTATAACATTTCCTTCTTTGAGTCGTATGTAATGCCTTTATAGGTTCTGTCTTCTTTAGCCGATACGTTGTACTTGTGGACTTTAGTAAGTTTCATTAATTCCTTGGCAGGTTTCATGGTCGTTAAGTCACTGTTAAACGGTATTCCTCCAATCTTCAAGTCTGGATTATCCTTTAGTTTCTGTTGTAATTCTTCCTCATCCCAGTTCATTTTATCCCCCACTCCTTTAACTTGGCTTGCCACTGTTCCGTAGAAATAGCGTAATGCTTCATTGTACCTTCTGGTAATTTGGAGACGGGCGGGACGCTTCCTACCCAGTCCACTACTTCCTTGATGCCAGCCTTGAATATAGCCCTATCCGCATCAGTTACCGTCCATATGTAATCACCCAAGTTCTGGTCTTCCTCGGCTAGTGACAATCTGATACATTCCGCTATTATTTTATCCATGTTTCCTCCTTACTAACGAACTTCATTTCCTTCTCCATCTCCAAGCCATAAATCCAGTAGAGTGTAAACAGTTGTGCAGATACATATACATATCCCCACTTCAAACCAGTTCATAATTTCCACTCCTTTAATTTGGTTTTCCAATCTCTTTGATTAGGGAATGGTTTATCATATCCACCTATAAAATCCACTACTTCCTTTCTGCCTTGTTGGATTCCGGCTATAACCATGTCCTCAAAGCTTGGTTCATATCCAAATTCGGCTTGCCTTTTTACCTCACTTTCAACTATTTCTTCGGCTTTCATACTATCCTCCTGAAATTGGCTTTTGCCATGGCTCTTTTACTATCATCCATTGAGTATATTGAACCGGTTGACGTATCCGGTGAATATTCTAAGCCCTGGTCATTATTCAACACAGCCAACCCTTTGTCTGCCATGTAATTTAAGTATTTTCCGGCCTGTTCTCTAAAAACATCCTTATCAGCTTCTTCTAATTGCAACCATGTACGCCCTAACTCAGCAAATTCATAGGTACTGAATAACCATATTGCAGTACTCTCTACCGCTCGCTTGTATTCTTCACTGTCTTTGTTCATCTTGGAAACACCCTAATGATTTTCATTTAAACACAACCCTACTACCGCACCCAATAATCTAGCTTTCATATCATTACTTCCATAAGATATTTACCTATGTATTCTGTGTATGCCGGCGGAATGGCTTGGGTTAATTCTTGCTTTGTCATCCAATCTATTCCCATTTGTTCTTCAGCATATTTACGATTCGGGAAATGACCCACTGGGCTTATTACTTGCCCGGACTTTACTGGCCTACCTACTCGTACTGGTTTCTGATTTTGCGGAAGCAACTTAAAGGGTAAATTAAAATTCACTTCAAATAACCTTGTCTTTTGTAAATACAACCCAAACATAGCACCGTTTAATAGATACGGATTTACAAGGGGCGAGTTCTTCACGTTCTCTATAACCCAAGACTTACCAGTATCTTGCAATCTCAATCTAATCGGCTCAATTAAATCAGGGTATTTATAACCAATCTTCCGCCAATACCGACAGTTTTTGCTATATGCCTGACATGGCGGACTAGCATGGTAAGCGTCAAACCCCTCAAGGGGATATGTAAGAGCATCAGCCTGGTGAAACTCAAATGGAAAATGTGGTTGCGGTTTAATATCTACTCCAACAACACGGAATCCGGCTAGGTAGTATCCCATTCCTGCCCCACCGCCTCCGGCAAAAAGGTCTAAGAGGACTGGGCGTTTTGCGTAATCTTCGTTCCCTGAATCATCCCAGTCAAAGTAAGTTCGTAATGATGGTTTGCACAGAGAAGACGGAAGTCTGATGCGTTTTCTTGAATGTATTTCAGGTGCCGAGGGTGGCGATAGGGCTTCCCTCTCGTTGTCGGGATATAGTCTATGTGCAGCCAGTTCGGATTGTTCACTCCGCATACTATGCATTTGCCCCCCAATATTCGTATAGCTTCCAGCCTTTCGTTATGGTGCTTATCTCGCCATATACCAGTGTTTTTGACCAGACGATTCTTGTTATATTTCTCCATAGCCTCTGGGTGGGCTTCATGCCAAGCCAATGTCTTTTTAACAATCGCTTTCTTGGCACAAGACTGAGAGCAATATCGCCGGTTATTATCACCCTTGCCAAGAGGGAACGTCTTTCCACAAAGTAAGCAATTCCTCTCTTTAGATAAGCCCAGTCGCAACCTTTGCTCAAACCTAGTTGAGCATACTTTCTTTGTCTTACGTTGAGCCTCAACTTCTTTGCCACAATACAAACATTTAATTTTATCCATACTTTATTATAGCACAAACTATTTAGTATTGCAACAGCACCACAGAATAAATCAAGTAATCTAGCTTTCATCTTAACCCCATCTGGAATTTACCATGATTCAAGGTACATCTGATATTATGGCATTGCAGTCTATCATCACCCTGAAAGTCTATAATGGATAGAGGTTGCCCGCACATTAAACACTTGCGCCCGCTCTTCTCGAATTTAGCAATATTGGTTATGTTCATACTATATGGCCTTAACGATTCAAAATCTAATACTGCTTTCATTTTGCCTCCAATAATTCAGGGTTTTCATAGATGTTGCCGATGACTTCAACCATGTTCCAATCGTACCAAATGTCTGGCGTATAGCGTTTATCGGCAGATTTGTCTTGGCAAAACTGCCCATCATAGAAAACCACGTTAAAATCTATAGGGTGGTCTAGGTATTCATTAACATACCTAACAATATCCCCCTCATATATTTCCTTGCCTTGTTTGTCGAGCAAGCCAGTAAATTGCATGAGAACCCATCCAGTTTCCTCTGAACCGTCAACATTACCAAACCCACTATGAACACCGAAACTACCCAGTAATCTCTTGTCCAGACTTCCACAGAAATGAAGTCTTAATACTCCATCATCGTGTTCATCCCATGACAACTGGGATACGGGGTACATTATTTCTTCGCCAGTATCCCAAACCCTAAACTTAATCTTTCTCATAATACCTCACTTTCATTCAATATACCCACTACGGTTACACTCAGTACAGGGTTTCTGATACCGCCAACCCTTCCCGAAGCAAGCCTTACACTTATAGACTTCTCTAAGATTGATAATTTTTACTCCATTACGTATGCCATAGGCGAAACTTCTACCCATCACCCTTGCCCTTGATTCCTTTATCTTACCTAGTGTTAATAGAACCTCATCAACAGATGATTCGGGCAACGGGTCTAATAGTATTTCCAAGTCAGTGAAGTCTTTAGTAAACTGTCCACCCCTACCAGAACTAGAACCACTCGACTTCTGTATAACTGCTACAATAACACCCTTGCCTACAGCTCTTTTCATATCCTCTGATAACCTAGAGATTAGGTATAACTCGTCTGGTATATTTATCCAGTCAATGATATTCATTCTATCCTTGACAATATGCTCAACGTAATCATCCCTAACAGGTAATAGTGTAAACCTATCACCATCTTCGTCGTACCATTTTACCCAGTCCATAGCATCTATTCTGTTAAGGAATCTAGGTGTTGGTTCACCGTCTACTGTTGTATATTCATTCCCCATTAGGACGGGGTTACTGTCTATATTCTCACCAGCGATATTCATAGCCAATGTGGTTTTACCATAATTAGATTGTCCTGCTATTAATATTAAATCGCCTTCCCTCATCACAATATCTTCCTCCCAAGGCATAGGCATTCTTGTCTCTGAGTCACAAGGGAAATTAACACTGATTGGCGGCCGGCGCTCCTTACCGAATACGGATACAGGTTTAACCTGTGTAACAACCTTATATACACCATCTCTTTTACCAGACTGCCGTACTACCCTCGATACCTCTAGTTGGTACAGGATATTCCTAATGGCATCCCAAGACTTAGAACCCTTAACAATATTGAGGTCTGACCTTATACCGTTAAGGTTTACTTCTCTGCCTTGCTTCTTTAGAAGATACTCTCTTATTTCGGAAGTCGTTATTTCAGCCATTTAACACCTTTATAGTTGTAATAGTTGTATAGTTGTCTTTTATTTGTGATAGTTGTAAAACACCCTATTTTGAGGCTAAAACCGATACAACTATGGCTAATCATACTTACTTTTACCCTTTTTCTTTTGGAGGTCTTTTAGCTTGTTATCCAAGTACTTAAACCTGCCCCTCATTTCCATTAAAACCTTATTGTTCAAATCCTGTTCTATGGGCGGTTCATGCACATCTTCGGTTTCAATGTTCACAACTTCCGCAGTTTGTGCATTTTCCCTGTCTATCGCTTCAAAGCTATAGTATCTATCTCTACAAGATTGGGGTCTTTTCCTGCCCCAATTAAATCTCATGTCATTGTGGAATCGCTTAACGATATCCTCCTGGTATTCCTTTAGAGATTTAAAGACAAGGAATTTTGTCATACCCTGATTTGCGGTTCCCGATATAGTAATTATATCTTTCATTAAATGCCCCACTCCTTTAACTTGGCTTGCCATTCATCTTGAGGTATTGTTATATAAAAATAATCGTCACTTCTTTTATTTATCCAATCCACTACTTCTTTGATACCTTCCGCTAAACCTTCTGCATGCCCATTATAGACACCACATTCATACGCTTGCTGATTACCATATTCTATACCATCATTTAATTGCATAATCGACTTGCAGGGGATTTCGCCATTTACTATGATTTGCCCGTCAACAAAAAACTCTACACAACCAATATTGCTGATGATGTCTCCATTAAGTGTCACAGCTCTAAATTCACACTGTTTCATTTTAAAATCTCCCCTAGTTTAATAACGAACTCACCACCGTTTTCTTCTATCCCCAAACACTCAACCATCATTATTCTTGATGTTGGTCTGTAACCATTTCGGAAGTGGATAACATCAAAGCGCTTTCCTCTTAATCGTTTTATCCAATATGGTTTACGGTCTCGGTATTCCTCTGTCTTTTCGCAACCGGCTATCATATCGAACCATTTTTTATGGAGAGTCAGATACAATACTTTCATCCCAACCCCTCCTTTGCTTTGGCTATTTGGGCTTTGGAAATAATAGTGCCTCTAGGAACATACGTACCATAGTTAAATCCATATTTATTAACCGCTTCAACCATTTCCTCATCCGTCAGCTCTATCCCCTCAAGGTAGGTTTTGAATAGGGATAGGATAAACTCTGCTGACCTAATAGATGAATCCTTTTCAGATGCAGTGCAATCCTCATAGGGACAATTCTCTGCGTGTTGTCCTACTTCCCTTGCTATCTGCCCTCTCAATGTGTTATCCATCTGCTTTTGTTCGGTATCCCTAACAGGACAGTCAACACACTCAAAGTCAGCACACCACGAACTCCCCATATTTTTACAATCTTTATCCATCTTTAGGCTCCTTATCTGGTAGTGAATAAACAGGTAATTCAGTACATCCTAAAGCATCTCTTGTATAGTGTATATGCTTTTCAAGTCGCTCAATTCGTTTTTCTAATTCATCTAGTTTATCTGCCATCTTTAGACTCCTCTTTATTGGGACTGGGGAGGGCTTACTTTCCGCTTCAGTTACCCTTATCGGCGTCTAACCCATACGAGTTATCCTTGCCCCTCTCCAATCCTGTTTACCAGCCAGTAGGTAGTTTGCCTCAAAATCGTTACATCTATTGGTCGCTGGTTCACGACGAATTTCACGTCGCCCGAACACGATAGTCCCTCATGTAACCCTGTGATTAGTTCCCAATCCTTCCTTAGCCCAATGTTTCTTTCGGGTGGCTGGCTTCGAGCTTGGGGCTACTTTCCGCTTCAGTTACCCTTATCGGCGTCTAACCCATACGAGTTATCCTTTACCCCTCTCCAATCCTGTTTACCAGCCAGTGACCAGCAGATACCATGTAACTCAACCTGTGATTGAGACTAGGCATCCAATTTGTCCTCTTTTCCGCTTGCCCTTTCGTTACCTAGAGGGTGGCTGGCGTTGCTTGGAGCTAGGGATTTGCACCCTAGTACTGGGCGATTAATTCGTTTATACACTGGCGAATGAATTACCATGTGATGAGGCAAATCCGTTAATTCGAGATTTTCTAAACGATTATCTAATACGTTCCCATTTTTATGATGGATGTGTTCAGTGAATAATAGTTTCCTGCCCAAATGATTTTCCATCATCTCACGGTGTTTATAAATCCACCGTCTAGTCGAATTGTCCCACCTTCGTTCATAATCATTCATTTTTATCCGCATATATACTCCTTATTCCGCCACTCCAAACTACTTTGTCTGGCTAAGATTTGAACTCAGTATGGTTTAGGGCTGTACGCTTGTCACCTTCTCATCTTCTATCAGAATCATGCCACGTTTAGTCAGGGTACAGCGCCTGTCGACTGCCACACAACATGACCACCAGACATACAACTCTATTCTTTTTACTCCCCCTTTAAAATGATTCTTTAGGTGTTAGTTTATCTTCAAATGGCCGTATTCTATCGCAGTAAACTTGGTAGTTCTCAGGAGTTAGGCTTACCAGTAAATCGTTTAACGTCTTACCTTCTGCGCCCAACTCTTCTAAGGCTGTTCGGATTATTACATTCTCCCAACCTGGTAACTTCTGAGCAATACCGGACTTCAACATCTCAGCCAGTTTAGTTATGGAGTATGTCTTTGTACTACTTGGGGCACTAGGTGGCGTAGATTTGGATTGTACGGCTTCTGGTATTAGTTTGGCACATAACCTATCCCTTATCCAATCACGCAAACCAACTATTTCAGGTTCACCGTCTTGTAATTTACCAGCTATCCATAATTCCGTTGTGTATTCTGCTGCCTGTTGCGATTCAATGCTCAGTTGCTTTACCCGGTCTTTTTCTGCCCAATCTCCCTTAGTCATCTCATTATCAGAGATGGCCTTGGCTTTTGAAGTAGTTGATTTATCGAAGTCAGATTCGGGATTGCCCTTTTTCTTGGCTTCGTTACACCAATAGTCACCATTTTTATGCGCATACCAAACCTTCCCTTCCTTCTCAAACTTCTTGTAGGTACATTCATGCTCGTCACAGTAATGAGTCGATTCTTCCATTATGCTCCCTCCAATAATTTTAATAACGTGGCAGATTGCCATTGTTCTTCACTAGCAGCAGCCCCAGCAGCCCAAGCGGCATCCCAAATAGCAGCCCAAGCGGCAACCCAAGTAGCAGCACTAGCAGCAGCCCCAGCAGCTGGATTTTTTTCTGACAAGAACCGTTTAGCAGCCACAATCGCCAAACGTGGTCTCTTATCATCAGGGTATGCTTCTTCAAAGATATGCAATACGTGTTCAGCGCAACAGCAAGCAAACTCAATTAATAAGTTCCCTGATGGCTCAAGCGTTGCACGGAAAGACCAGATAGTATCGCTTAAACCGTTAGATTGTAATACCTTATCTAGTGGGATAGGTTCGTTTTTACCGTACGAACGAACTCCCCCCATTGACTTAGCGAGCTTTTTATAACCATCGGTACACGCTCCTTTTTCTTGTAATTCATGGAATGTAGTATGTAACATTATTCCCCCTCTAATATGTCTTGTGCTTTATTTTCTGCCCATCTTAAAATGTTTACTGGTACTTTAGTGTATGGATTACCTGAATAGCCAGCTTCCATACAGAACTGTTCGACTAACTCTTCAAATTCCATTATTCCCTCCTGCAATTACATTCGGATTCTTTCTGCCCGCAACATTCGTGATAGACTTCAGGCTTAGATTTATAGTGTTTATCCCAACATTTATCACACAGAGTAAATGTAGTTCCACCCTCATCTCTAGTGCGTAATTTCCCGCACTCAATACATGGGTATATCCTATCGCTGTCTTCTTTCGGACATTCAGACTTCTCCTGTGTATCAAGTGTTTGTGTTACTGATAATCCAGATGGTTCCCTTGGGGATTTGCCTTGCTCTAAATTAGCTATCATCCATTCTAATGCTACAGAATCCTTTTCTTTGAAGTTCTGACGTAGACATTTCCCAATCTCCCGGTAGGTATCGGCTTTGGATTCAGATTTATCAGGTAAGGGACACCAATCAGGGATAGCATTTGTATCCTTTATATAACCACAAGCCTTTGAACAGAACAAGAAAGCCGAACGAGAATCCCTACTGCCATAAGGACACCGGACACAATTCTTGATTTCAACTTCTAATAGTTTCATCTTTAATCTCCTGTGGGGATTTGCCTTGCTTGAGATTGGCTATAAACTGTCTGAATATATCTTTAGGCATCCAATAATAATCCTCAAAATAAGCCATCACATCGGGGTCGCACCGTTCTAATGCAAACCGTTTCTCTAGCCACTCTCCGATCTCCCTATAGGTATCGGCTTTGCAGACTTTCCACGTTAGTTCGGCTGTTAGTTTGGCTTGTTGTTCTAATAGCGAATTAAATGATTTCATAATT
>Ga0180732_1000919_pt1 | contig 20767 bp, 29 predicted proteins | sample KR11_01MetaG_FD_148674 | JGI IMG/M metagenome (GOLD analysis project Ga0180732, IMG submission 148674) | Groundwater microbial communities from the Olkiluoto Island deep subsurface site, Finland - KR11_0.1 MetaG | ecosystem: Environmental > Aquatic > Deep subsurface > Groundwater | place... | reverse complement strand
GGTAGCACCACCAGTATTAACCTTACCACCACCGATAGTTTTATCTAATATGGGGTTAAAGGTTTTTGGGCCGCTCTTACTAAGAATAAACATATATTCAAATTTCTGTTCATAACGATTGTGGTTCAAAGGGATGCCACCTAACTTTTCATAAATCATAGTATCGTGTAAATTAAATCCTATCTCCTTAAAATAAAGTGCTTGCTTAAATGATGTTCCTGTTTCACTTCCTTTAATTGTAGCATCTGCCACTACCCAAACTACTACACCACCATCTTTTATAATTCTAAATAATTCTTTAGCAATTCCTTCAAAGTTAAAAGTATATCCTTTATAATCTCGTAGATTGTCATATGGAGGAGAAGTTAAAATCATATCAATACTCTTGTCAGGTATATCTTTCATCACCTCTAGGCAGTCCCCTTGATAAATTGTGTTTGTTTCTAGTGTCATTGCTTAATCCTCTTACTCTGCTTAAACCTGTGCGCCGCCTTGCGCTCCCTCTTGGGGTCGTCCCGATTGGAGTCGCGGGCTAGGTGTTTTTTGAGGCGGTGGTTCATTTTAAATTATTCAACTCTTGATAAATAAACCCCTATAATAGCACCCGCTAGAAAAACCAACTCAAGTGTCATCCAATAACTTATAATATCGTGTATTAGCAGATGAGCTAAAATACTTCCCGTCAAAAGTATAGCTAGGATAGTGATTGAGTGGTGGATGTTTTTCATTGCTTCAAACCATCAAGATGGGAGATGAGGTCGTTTATGGCGTATGTGTAGCCAATCCACTCCTCATATTCAAAATCTTTTTCTCTGCCAGATATACCACGACTTTCCGCCCACTCCCGCATCGCCTCTCTGTCTTGGGCGCGGAGGGTTTCAATGGCTTCAAAGCATTCTCTGGAAGATAAAGTTTGACCATCTTGGATTTTATCGCCGTCGAGATAATTGGCTTCAAAAAATTCTTTGGCTTCTTGTTTTGTTAGGTAGGGCATAAGGGTTATGTTAGTTGGTTAGATATTTGGCGATGTTGGCTTTGACTTGGTCTCGGCAGGCGTCATATCCGATTCCTTCATAGATACTTCCAGCTAAACTACTTGTTCCTTTGGAATATTCATCGGGACAAATCCCCTCCAGCGCGTCTTTGATGGCGGAGGCGAGGAAGTCCTTAATCAATCTAAGTTCTTTGTCAGAGTCAGTTATAAAATAATTATGGCAATCGTGTTTTGGAAACTGCTCGTCAAATTCTTTTAATTTTTCTTGTAGTGTCATATTATTAAATTACTGATAAATTATTTTGGTTGGGGGTTAACTGATTAAACTCTACTGGGGGATAAATTATCAAGTGCCTCTAGTGTTCCCTTCATTTGCGGTATTTCTTCAACTTCTATTTCATTGTCAAGTAAGTGTTTTGATTCGTAGATGTTGCCAATGACTTCAATAGTTCTTTTTATCGTTGGTTCTATTGCATATCCCGCAAATTCAAATTGTGCATAATCTGGACTGTAAGAAACTTTTCCTTTTGTTATCGGTAAACTATCTCCTAATCCAATATTTCTTTTAAATCTTACAACATCCCCCTCATAAATCTCTTTGCCGTTTTTGTCTTTTAGACCTGTGTATTGCATAAATATTCTTCCTCCAATTTCGCTAAATTCGTCATTTATCTTCCCACTTATTCCACAACACTCCGATGGGTCGCGGAACATTTGTTTGTTGTCCCAAGTTCTAAATTTAATTTCTCTCATACTTTTATTTTAATTGGCTGATAAAATCACATTCTTGGTAGGGGGTGGTGGGACTAATTCGGGTTATATCCAAGACCAGCTTGGAACTGGTGTCCGTTTTGAACCTTGCCTTTATGTAAGCTATGGTTATCGCCCATACGCTAGGCAAGAATAGTTGATAGCCGCCACCTCCTACCGAGGATGGGACGATTGCTTGCTCGCGCCTGCCATTGGATTGGACGCCGCACATAGTTATATCCAATTTCAACTATGTTATAAGCAGGCACCACTGGCAGGAGTAAGCAAGCAATCTGATTGTCAATGTCCCCTTATTCGTCTTATTTATATCGGGGACTGCGCTTGCCTATACAAGGTATGGTGACTAAGCCACTATAAGACCAAGCGCGTGGGGGCTAAAAAATTCTTGCTGTGTATCTTCTAGCAAATTCTTTACGATTTTCAATAATCTCTTTACCTTGTCTTTGTAGCCATTCACATATCCTCTCAACTTTGCGTTTGTCTAATTCTGAAATACCATAAACTGTGAGTATAGCTATTGGTTTTTCTTTTTTCATACTTTTATTTTAACTATTTAATATATTTTTAATTTTCTGCTTAAAAACAACATTTCCTTCGTTATCTATTGTCAATATATCTTTGTTTAGAAATTCTACCTCTAAACTATTGTCTTTGATTTTTAGTTTTTTTATTGCCTTTTTAAATGTTTCCAAGATATTGTCTGAGCGCGTGGGGGCTATTTTATTTCAATGTCTGGGATTATCACGGATGGTTTGAATATGACCTTGTAGTGATAAACATCCATAGTTTTGCCCTCTAACTGCTCAATGAAGTATGTGACATTGTCTGATAGTCCGAGGAAGTGTTTTTTATAAGCGTCCTCGCCAGTTTTGCAGGTAATTGAGATTTCAGTTGAGGTGCGGTCATTTCCTAGCGAACATCTACCCTCAATAGAAAGCAGATAATCGCCTGTAATTCCGTTGTAGAACACCACCCGCCTTTCAACTCTAAACATATCTGCGTCTTTTGACAGGCGTTGAGAGGCTACATCGGCATCGGTGCAACCAGTCATTGTTATCATTAGGACAGCAAACGCAATTACACATCCGGCAATGGTCAAAAACTTTTTCATTTTATTTATCTTATGTTAATAAACGCTATTGCCGAAGCAATAAGGAACGCTGCGAACGAGATGATGAACAGGACTTTGTAATTTGTTGGTCTCACCTTATTTATATTGCCCCGAGCTAACTGGACAACATATCCGTATGTGAAATCATATCAGCCACCAATTCATTTAAATTTCTGTGTAATTCTATGTGCCTTTTTTTATGCTCTTCTTGTTCCATATTTATCTCTTATCCTCAACTTAAATTTGTGAGGTTAATTTTATCCCCCGTATCGCCTTCGGCGCAAAATCAATCATCCCATCCTGCTTCATCGCCTTACAGATAGTCCGCAAGTGGCGTGGGGAGAGCCCGATGACTTTTGACATTTCTTGTTGGGTTGGCGAAAAATTATTGCGCCCGATGTAGCGTTTCAGGTATTTCAATATTTGTCGTTTGCGGATTTCTATAAAAGTGCGCATAGGGTTAATCTAAATTTTCAATTAGTTCTAACTTTTCCTCTAAATCAGTGGTGTTTTCTAGGATTTCATCCCGTTCATCGTCTTCTTCTAAAAAATCACTTAACCCTAAATCTTCGGCTTCCATTACTTCGTCCTCTGACAATTCTATATCGTATATTTTTGTCATCCTAGTTAATCTTTAATAAGTAAGCAGACCCAATTCTCGCCAATTCTGTCGGATACCACGCCTCAAACGCTGTCGTGATACCCTTATACTCCCAGTAGCGCCATAAAATTGACCGGAGTTTCTGACTTGGGCTTGGTTTCGCCTTCCCCTCAACCTTTGGCAAGTCTGGTATCAGTTCCGCGACCTGCTGGGGCGTTATGGGTTTCTCAAGTTGAAAAAACAGGTAGCCGAACTGGTCGTAAAATCTCATTATCCGCGCCATTTCCTCTACTGATAAATTTTCGTTTGTGTCAATATGAAGGCGCAACTGATTACGCGACATTGTTTTAATGGTGGTGATAGTCGCGGGAATTGTTAAGAGGGTTTCCATAATCTATTTTTTCTTAACTCCATTACAATGATATTCGTTGGCTTCCTTTTCCAACTTATCTATTAGAGGTTTATGGTTTTTGTAGTTTTCTTCACTTGTGTATCTTAAATCTATTCTTACACCATCGCCAAAAGGATAACAACCTTTTACTTTGAACGACTTGGAACTTTGTTTTAATATCTTTAATTCACCGCTACTTTCTCCAATTTCCACCAGATAATCACATACAAATACCACATTTTCTATTTTTCCTAATCTATTGTCAAACATCCTCATCATACTTATTAAGTGTTCAACTTCTTGTGATAATTTGCTCATAATAATGATTTAAAATCTAATAAAATTACTGATAATCAAACATATCCCTGACATCTTGCTCGCTTAAATCGCCCCACCATTCTTGAAAATGGTCATCTAGCTGGTCATCAAGCACGCCCTCGGCGCAATGTTCGCTGTGATATTCTTTGAGTTCATCTTCGTGCTGGGAATATACGCGGTCTTTGTAGTCGTCCATATAATTATTTTAATTGTTTTTTAATGCTCTCTATTTGCTTGATACCCATTTCAAAGCCCTTTAGAAGTTTGTCAAAGGCGCATTGGTCTGGGTAAAATCTTATAATCACAAGTTTTTTCTTAAAGTTTGGCGAAAATCCCACATAATCCCACCACTTGCGCCCGCTCACTAGAAGGTTCATCTGCACCTGCCACCAATACTTTTTGTCAATCTCGCCACCGAGTAGGAGTTTGAAGTAGATGAGGTTGCTGTGGCATTTGATTTCAATGCCCCCGTCTTTTCCCACCAGTCCGTCTGGCGAAACACCGACATACTTATTCATTTCAATAAACCCCACCTCTTTTACTTTAACCTTATTTACCCGTGAATACTCGGCTCTCGCTAGTGGTTCAAGTTCCGTCCCTCTATCCATATCGCTGTTAGTGTAGGTGTCGTCTCGCACCGAGGCGTAGTAGTTAGACATTACTTGGACTACATAGGATTTCAGCCCGTCTCCTTGCGCTTGAATGGCTTGGGCATTACTGCCAGTAAGTTTTCCCTTGCGACATTTCATCCACTCGTCACTACCTTGTAAGCATTTGTGGATTTTCATATTAGAAAGCTATCTCCTCGCCTTGATATGTTTCTCCGCCAACTTCTGGCGCATTTTCAGAATTAAATGGGTCTAATCCGTCAAACAAAGCATTCAAATCAATTTTACTTTCAGCGTAAAATCTAGCGATAGTCTCATTGATGGGTTTGGGAGGCATAGGAATAACTGAATATCTGGTCTCCAATTCAGCCCCAGTCCTTTTAAGATTAAGGTCAAAATTTTTAGGATGCCCCCAGTTCTCATCGCTGTGAAGTTCATAAATAGCGGTCTGGATAGAGTTTTGGGTAATTTCCATAATTTTAATGGCCTCGTCCCGATAATCCCATATCACAAACGCCCAGAAGGGTTTGGCTGGTTTCTTGGGGTCAATACTATGTTCTGGTTTGTCGTGCGTCCGCACTGGTTTTTTATCTGACCAATCCAGCCAACCGACAATAGCGTCAGACAAAATGCGAAATTTGTTGTCGCCAATCGGCAACTTTGACGGAGTAAAATACTTGGACATTGAGACGGGTTTGGAATACCCGTCAGGTAGAAAGTTTGACATAGAATTATTTTTTAGTAATAAAGTTATACAAATTTGCGATGGCGCGCTGTTGCGCCTTGATTACTTTTTTTACCTGTAATTCTTTGAGCTTTTGTTCCAGCTCGCTGGCTTTACAGGCGATTACGAAGTTGTTCATATTTTTTGTTCCTGTCATTCTTCCGCCCCCTTATCTGCTTGCGCAGGGAACTTGAGGCGGAAGGATAATAATAAGTTGTTGTCTAAGTTTTCAACGAGCGTCATTTCGCCCTTCACCCTCTCCGCCAGTCCTTCCGTTATTTGGGAATTAAGCACTAGGGCTATTACCCGTTTGGGAGGCGACCAGTAGGGATGGTTGGGCTATTTTCAGAGATTAGCACTCTGGCAACTTCCCACTTGGTTAATTAAAAGTTTATCTAAATATTTTACCTATGGTTTTATTCAGATTGCGCCATTTTGCGTTTAAAGTATCAGGTTCGTTTGCGCCGACATATCCAGTCGCCTTTTGAGTTTGATGAAGTTTCAAAATCTCAACAGCTTTCTCGGTTATGTCTTGCGCATAACTTCCTTGACCATTCATTCGACTTTCAACTTTAGTGCCTGTTTCTTTTAACGCCAATTCTTGTGCCAAATGATATATAGACACCGCAGTCAAGTTTTCTGTTTCTGCATTGTAAGTCATTCTGTGAAATGAACTAACCTTTTGGGCGTGGATGCCCAAGTCGGTTAGAATATATCCAAACGCTTTAGCAATTTTACGAGCCAACGCTGGGTCAATAACCTGTCGGCTATATTCCAACATCAACTCCAGTGCTTTAGTTTTAGTCATACGATTTTGTTTTTTAAGTGGGAAGTTGTCAAAGAACATTTATGCTCACCTATACATTATACTCCCTTTATATTTCCCTGTCAAGTTCCCTATGGTGCTGGGTTGGTTTCAGTGTTATCCACAGGTCAGTTTTTCGGGTCCCCCAACATTGTCGCACCGCTTGGGATGTCTTTCAAAGAAATTATAATGGGGTCTTTTGGACACTTGTCGTCAATGTAAATCGTTATGCGCCGTTCCCGTAAAAGTCGCCACAAAATCCGGTCGCCGTGTTGGGGTTTGATGTCTGACTTATCAAACTTATCATTTAGGATTTTGAAAAGTTTCCACGAGATGTTGGGGTCAAGGTAATAGCGGGTCATTGTAAAATTCTAATAGTAAGCGTGCGCCTGCCGAATTGTATCGCCTCGGCGCGGGTGGAAAATAGGATGTCAAACTTCCCGTCATTTTTTAACGCCATTCTGTCCTCGCAAGTGTAGGTATTGTCCCGTATCTCAATCTTTGTTCCGAATGGATAGCGTCTTGGGCAGGCGATTGCGCCCAAATAAACCTTTTTACCGCTAGCCATTGTTTCGGGGTCGCTGTCTGTCTGCGATAATTCCGCTGAATAACCAGAAATCTCTGCGGTGATAACCTCTACCGCACCGCACGCTGGAAGTTTTGGGATAAAGGTGGGGGTGGCGATTATTGTGCCTAACCAGATTATTGAAAAAAGTATTGTCATATTATATTAGTTTTAATTCTACTTCTTTTACTTCCGAACCGCCCCTAAATCTTGCGTCTGAAATAGCATCTTTCTTTCTAGGGTAGATAGCCCAAACTCTAACCGACTGCTCTTTTCTTTTATCTTCTGGGTGCCTTTTATCGCAAGTATAGCAAAATCCAGCAAATGAATTATTCTCTTTTTCCGATAAATGGTTATATGGTTTTATAATTACTGCCCAAAATCTTTTTTTCATATTACTTTTAATTGGTTAACTTTTGCTTAAACTCCCCGCCTGCATCGCCGACATCGTGGCATATCCGCCTTTGAAGTCCAACACCACAAAGGGTGCGCCCTGCTCTTGGGTGCGCTGTTGGGCGTCTTTTATGGCTTCGTCTCGGTCGTGGAATATACGCATAACGCAGGCGATTTGGTTTTGGAGGTCTCGGTGGGTCATATTTGGTGTTTAAAGGGGCTTATTTGAGCGTTTGGGTGTCTGACTACCTTTTTTAGCTTTTCGTTGCGCTACGGGGCTGTGAGAGGTCAATAAACGGGTATTTTTTATCTTCTTCCAGTTTTTTATATTGACGATAGTCGCCTTGGGGTTTTGGGTTAAGATTTCAAGGGCTTGGTCTTTGTAGGCAAACATTTCTTCGCTGGTGTAGCCATAACGGGTAAAATCCACGATTTCCGAAAGGTCAAAGAACCTATCACAGCAGTCCACTACTCCACCACACTCCTCGGCAATAAAATACCAGTAGGCGGTGCGCCCAAAGTGGCGATTTACGAATGCTTGGACAAGGTTGTTGGTGGCGGTTTCCCATAGTTTAAGTGTTTTGGTCATAGGGTTATTTTAATTTATCAATGGGAATGGGCTTGCGCTTCAAAGGTTTGTTCTTATGCCACGCGCCTTTCTCGCTTTCCGCCAACTTGGCGCTTACCCGCGGATTTTTGTCGTTTGGGTTGCGCTCTTGGTGCCTCTTTAACTGGCGCGCTTTGTTAGAGTTTGAGACGGACTGGCCGGTGGGGTTCTTTTTAGATTTCTTTTTCATATTGTTTTTGTTAAATTATTAAACTCCATTACCCACTTTTTACCTCTGATAACAGGGTAAGCGGCAATGGTTTTAATAGCAGAGTGGCTTACCGATTGTAGTTAGGAATTATCACCTCAAGCTTTGTCCACGAAGTGTCTAACCAGTCGTTATAAACCAGTGAATACTCTGGCGCAAATCAGATGGGGCGGTGTGAAAGTGGGCAACACATTTCCCGCCCTTTCGCATCTGCGTCCGAATATCACTTAATGTTTGGCGGAAGTGTTTTACTTGCTTGCCTCCCGAAAGCAAGGTTTTCTGTTATTGTTTTTAGATTAGTTTCTCGGCTATTCTATTATCAATCAAATTATTCCACGCTAGTTTTATATTCCAAGTATTGCCCCATCCCTTTTTAGATATACAGGTTGATATAAATCCACCAAGATTATTTATGTATTCTTTTAGTTCTTTTGACTTTACCAGATATAAACTTGTTGGATAAACCTTTTCTATATCATCCCAACTACCATATAAAATCCAATCTTTTTTGCTAAAAAACCAACCAAGTTTTCCAGTTTTCATATCTTGTATTATTTCAAGCAAAAAATCGTTAAAATTTCCAACTCTAACTTTTTCATCAACCAATTTATATTGTCCAGCTAAAACTTCTAATTCAACATCCCAGCCAATTGCTATTTTGCCGTCTATGTTGTCTCTAATTAGTTGCCAATTTTTTTCTCTATAAAAAGGTATAAAAAATTCAAAGTGCTTTTTTCTTTCTAAATTAAAGTATTGTTTAGTTTCTTCTTGGCTCATATTTCATTCCCCCAACTTGTCCATCCATCTTTTTTATTTCGCGCGAATAATTCCATCTTATTATAATTAGGATAAAGCTTTTCAATAATATCATAAAATTCTTTTGGTTTTTCAGAATGTCTTGATGATTTTTCTATGCTCTGAACGCTATCAATGCTTTGGATAGTTATTCCATCACAGTTAGGAGAGCAAGTTCCTTTTCCTGCTATGATTAAAATTTCGTGTCTAACAGATGAATAGTGTCCCATATTAGGTTTTATTTTATCCCATATCAAATTTGTTTTATATTCAAACCCCCAAGCTTCTAAAACATCATTCATCCAATTAAGTTTAGGTGCTGTAATCCACATAAATAAAATACAATTTTTATCAGATATTTTTTTAATTTCTTCACCAAACTTTTTAATTTCTTCTAAATCCATAACTGGATAATTATTCTCTGGACTTCTTGTCGCCCCACTTGATAAATCAACATCGTAAGCCCAAGGAGGGTCGGCATAAATAACTTGATATTTCCCCTCTGGTAATTCTGGTGTAGGCAACTTTTTGATTTCTTTTATAATATCTCTTACTTCACGACTACTTAGATTTTCTTTAACTGCTTTTTCTAATAATATATCCTGTTGTTCCTGCGGAGCAGACGCAATTTCGTGATGACAACTAAAACTTAAATCATCTCGGCGCCGAGAGATTTCAATAGCCCCAGCAACCCATTTATAATTCATAAGTGTTTGGACTTCTAAACCAGTTTCTTCTACTGCCTGTGTGTATGTTTCTCCGTATTTTTTTTCTCCAAAATTTAACCAATCACCAATCCAAAAACCAATAGAACCGTGCATAAGTTGAAGTTGTTTTCCTATTTGTTGCCATTCTTCAAAAGTTAAATTCTCGCTTAATTTTAAACTATTCTTTGTTATTTCGCACTTGTCAATTTTTACTAGCTCATTCATAGATTTATATTATAAAAATTAATAAACAAAAATGGAGTGATTACTCACCCGAGCCACTACGCTCAAGATAATCACTCCATTTCTGGCAATTAACCGAATTGTAAATTGTAGTGATTTGGGTGATAATTTTCATATCATTATTATACAGAAAATCCATTTTAGAGTCAAGTCCTAAAAGTGGATAACTTGTTGATATGTTTTTAATAGTGTGTTATACTAAAATCAATCTGGTATGCGGAAAAGTGGCCAAGTATCAGAAGCTCTTTAGAATATTTTTCAAACAGCAGAAAGCCCCAATCATCACCAAATGCTGGGGTTTTTTGTTTGCCAAACTATACATCAAGGCGACCAAACTACTCATCTAAAGCAAAAAGACACTCATAATTGGCTAAAAATTGCCAACACAAGTGTCTCTTGCCGTCCAGTCGTTGTCCGCACCCACTCCGCAGGCGTATCAACGGCTGGCTCTCCAGGCTTGCGCCTTCATAGTATTATCGCCACCTGTTCAAGATATGCCCTTATCTCTTGTTAGTCCCTAGGGGATAGGAACAGGGGGCGCGGCTCACCCGTTAAATTTAGCGACGGGTCGCAAGTGGCGCGTAGCGTTGCCACGACTTCAGTAGTGCCTCTTCACAGAGCCGAAGGTCTGATTTATAATCTGAAGTCCGTAATTTAATTATAACACAGGTTCGTTTTTTTGTTTAGGTTTTAGATACGACCAAAGAGGGAGGACAATAGTCGCCAGTGCCGACAGACCCTCAATTATACCCATTATTGAGTCAAGGGCTACTTCTGAATTGAACACTGGAATTGCTATGGAGATTATACCACAGAGTGACGCCCATAGACGGCGTTGTTTCAGGATGGTGATTAGTTTGTTCATTTTGTTTTTTTATTAGTCCACTTATAAAATCTCAAGAAAAGTATTGCTCCAACTATTATCAAGAAAATGATAAAGTTTGGTATCATAAATTGTGTTTAAGGATTAAGCGAAAATTCGCCGTCAATGCGCACGGCGTTCCAGTCAATCTTGCCGTCTTTCTGAGGGCAAGGAAGTCCGAAATTAGCGCAATATGAAATCATTGCTTCCTCTGAATTGACAGGCAAAGCGATAACAATATCGGGTTTGTTTTTAAGTTTTAGGATTTTCACATTAGACATTGGCAAATTTTTATCTGATAAAAACACGGCTATCTTTAGTGCGCAGTTGATTTTGTAGTCCCTCGCAAGGACTTTATCAAACGGCGCATAACTATCTCTGATGTGATATTTCTCGTCTATTGAGGTCAGCAAAAAGGCGTGTTCGTTTATGCGGTCGCACGCTTTGACATCGCCAGTATTCCAGCCCGGGCAAAATCCCCCCGCTAACTGAATTGGTGCTTGTTTGAGGTTCTTTTTAAGCGTTTCAAAGTCAGTCGGCACAAACTCATAGTTGATTTTAAATATCTTGAAAAATACATCAGAATACTTTTTCACCAAGTCCGCTGGGATTTCTTGGTAGAAGTCATCCCAGTCAAAGACAGGGTCTCTCTGGTCTCGTGGATAACCCCAGACCCTCTCTGGCACGGCATTCTTACGGGCGCACTCTGCCACGACATTTAAGGAATTGCCAGCGTGTGTCGTGCCTGATAACTTCGCCAAAGCCCTGTCGCTTAAATTAAACTCTTTATTTTCAATATCAAAGAAATCAAGGAATAATAAACTTTCTTTTTCAGTGAGGGACTGATAGCGCAAGGCAAACTCTGTGGGGTAGGTTTCTATTAAGTAGTTTATGCCGCCTTCTATGGCTTCATTACAGGAGAAGGAGGCGCAACCCATACTGTCCAAGTAGACAGAGTGTTGGAGTTCGCCTTTGTTTAAAAATTGAGACCAGTTGGAACAGCGGTCGGGAATTATCAGAGCATTTTTACCGCCAGCCACATAGTCGGTGTCTTTTGGAATTGTGGGTAATAGTCCAGTTAGCATATTATTATGCGACGCATACAAACGCGTCAGGTTAATACTTAAAATCTCATAGGAGAAATGATAGGGGTTTGGGGTTTTCCGCGCCCCTATCGTGCTTAAAATGGGCAATTCTGCCCTTAAAAGAGCATTGGCTCGTCTGGCGGAATTGATAGCGCTCCTTTACACTGCCGATGGGCGGTAATCAAGAAGTCCATCAAGTCAGCCAGCGTGCCTGCTTCTCGGTCGTGGAGCGCCTCAACAATGTTAAGCAGAATTACTGGCTTGGGTTCATCGTCCAGTTTAATAGATGCTCCCAAAACTTTTCTGCTCGCATCATCTACCACGAGTTTAATTTCCCAAATACCTTTCATTTTTTCCTCTTTTCTCTGACCTTGATAATCAGCAGTTTAGTTATCTTGTTGGCTTTCAGACAGTCCTCGCAGATAATCGCCTCCGCTTTATCAATCCAGAGAATTGTGTGTTTGCCATCTTTTACGGATTGTCCGCATAAATAACAAGTTTCCATTTTTCCTCCTTATTTTATTTTAGAAAGAGCGCCCTTGATTTCTCCAAGCAGTTCTATTTGTTTCATATTTCCTGAATTGATAGCATTAACCACACGGTCAAAGCCACCATCTAATTTATCACCTATATCGTGTAGATGATTTTCATTTAGAAGCGTGAGTTGTTCTAATGTTTGTTTGTCTACGCCGCTATTCTTTTTGCTCTTGAGATAAGCGAAAAACTCGCGGATGGCGACTAAAAAGATGATTGCGACGGCTCCGAGTTGTAAGTATTCTGGGTTCATTTTTGTTTGATTAGTTCTTCCATAATTAAATTTTAAAAAGGTGGCGATAATTGTTCGCAATTCATTATTACGCTATAACGCCCACTATTTATGCTTCCAGAAACTATTGTCGTGCTATAATTTATAGTTCCGCTTTCAAGTTCCATACATATAACTCCTTGTATAGTTCCTAATGTTGTTAATGATAATGCACTGGAAGAAATAGTTTCTGTTAAACCAGTAAATCCAATAGATGTAAAATTAACTCTTATGCTTCCAGCAGTTCCATCGGCTACCGTGCAAGCCATATAGTATGATATTCTGTATAACGCACTTCCTCCAGTCATAGGAGTATAAAAGGCCGTTGATGATAATAATGTTCCGCGATTAGTATAAACTATATTTTTGCCTTTTGTTTGTAAGCTAACTCCGTGAATTCCATCAACCATATCAGCGTTAAGATTTTGATTTACCGTTGTTGAAGCAACTGTAATAGGAGCTGTCCCAAATGGAATGGTTGAGACAAATCTTGTTCCAGTTATAATTTCACCACCTATCGCCCCGGTCGTTGTTAGAGAATATATGCCCAAATTAACTGCCCCAGTCGCTCCTGAATATGGCACATACGAACCAGATGAAGGCGTTTGCCAAGTAACCAGACCAGCCCCTGTTTTTGTTAAAACCTGACCAATAGCTCCGCCAGAAGTCCAAATTAAACTATTAGGAGCGTCTGAATACATTACTTGCCCTTGGGTAACAGCATAAAATGGATAGATATTGCCACCTACTTTAAGTTGGTTAGTCCCCAAATCCACATTAGTTGTCGCTCCGATATAAGGCACATAATTCTCCAGTGTAGTTGCGGAAACAAAGTCAGAAGCGTGCAGGCCGTCTAATAGGTCAGCATTTAAATTGGTATTAAGAAATGTTGAAACACAGGCATAAGGAGCAATAGCCGAAGCGGTGGTAATTGTAGAGATAAAATTTTTGGCAGTTATATTTCTTGTTCCAAGATTAACATTAGCGTTAGCGCCACTATATGGAACATATCCTGCCGTCAGAACAGCGGGTGTAACATAAGAGTTAGTGTCTATTACTACCGTGCCATTTCCACCGACATTAGTGACTTTTAAAAATCCTGGTGTGTTATAAGCGTTAAATCTTAATCCTCCTGTATCCCCAATTCTTAAGTATTCCGAAGTTCCAACCATTAACGATATTGGCAATGGCGATGTTCCAATTCCTCCTGACGATGTTTTAATAAAAGCATAATTAGAGCCGCCGATATTGACGCCCATTCCTATACCATAATAATTAACGCCCGATGTATTTCTGGTTGTGAAGCCGTCTTGAAGATTTTTATAAGAATAAATTGTGTCATTACTTTTTAAACCTAAATCAAATATAGGCGTGCCATTGATAATTGATTGCGGAGTAGTTTGGTCAAGGTGCAGAGACCACGGGTCATTTTCAAGACCGCCAGAGATAAGAGCTTCTATTTTGTCATAGACCGCCTGTTGCGAAGGTGCGACATTGGTTGATAACGCCCAAGACACACCATAAGCAGTATTGCTTATCATTGCGTTTATTTTGTCATACACGGCATTTCTGGATGGTGCGTGTGTGGTATCGGTATCCCACGAACCAGCATAAGCAGTATTATCTACAAGCCCTGTGATAGCGTCAAAGCGTATCCAGTCGGCGGATGAGATGTAGCCAGCCAAAGAAGCGCTGGCCTGGGTCATTGAACCAGTTAGAGCATTGGCAGCCAAAGTCAAAGTTAAAGGCGCAGTTCCGCTGGCAGATAACAAGCGGTAAGTGTAGCCATCGGTAAAGTTTGAATAATTGGTAGCCGTGATATAACCAGCTTGCATCGCTGACGCTTGGTCTATTGAACCGCTTAAAACATTAGCCGCCAAAGATAAATTAAGCGGGGCGGTATCAGAGACGCCAGTCAGTCGGTTAGCATAAGCGCCCGTCAGTAATATGTGGTCAGCCGAAGTCATATAACCATTCACAGCATCGGTAGCTGCCGCCATACTTATAACGCCAGTGGCGTTGTTATAGGACACAGGGGCAGTTCCTGATAAAGCAGTCAGGGCGATAAAGTTAGACGGATTTGTCGCGTGATAGAAGTCAGCGGCTAAGTGTCCGTCAAGATATTCGGCGTTTAAATTAGTATTCAAAGTAGTGGAGGTGCAGGCATAGGGTGAAGTGCCTATTGCTACACTTGAAACGAAGTTTGGAACAGTGGTCACGCCTGTTCCGCCCAAAGTGACATTTGGAAGCCAGGCATTAAGTTCAGTATATTCTGCCAAGGTCAAGTGATAAAACTCTGCCACCGTGCCACCCTGTAATCCAGCCAAAGAGTTATGAGTTGAATTGACCGAAACCTCCACAAAGTTAATCGGAGTTGTCCATTCGGTAATTGCGTCATTGGTGCAAAAGAAAATATGATGTCCACCCAAAGTTCCATTTAAAGGAATACATTTTTTATTAACTATCTCAGCTGCCGAGTTGGCATCAGTTGAACGAGAAGCCGCGTCTGCCGCAACAGCAGTATAAAGTCCATTTTCTGTGGGGTCAGTTTGGTCTTTTAACAAAACTCGGTCTCCAGTAACTAAAGTGTATCCGTCAATAATATCCCCATCTTCCAAAGCAGTGGCTATCACTACATTGGCAGTTGAAGCAACAGCGACATTATTCCAAAAGACACTCGCCACTAATCCATCACAGTAATCTTTAGTCGCTAAATCAGAACCTGCAACGGGCATTTGACCACCGACTGTGCCAGTAAAAGCCCTTGCCCCACTAACTAAACTATATTGAGTATGAACATCGCCAGTAGTCAAATCAGCTAAGGCGTTATGTGAGATATTGCCAGGCACGACATCCACAGTCGCACCAGCGCCGATTAAAGCACCTGCCCCTGTGCCTCCTATGGTTATTTTATTTGAACCAGCCGTCAGGTTGCCAGTCGTGGTAATCATATTCAAGAAAGCATCGTGGAAGTCATCCCAGTCGTCACCATCCAAATAACCATCTACTCCGCTTGAAGCGACATCTATTGAACCAGAGAGAACATTTGCCACCAAAGATAGATTTAGGGGCGAGGTGTCTAAAACGCTATCAAGGCGATTAGTATATCCTAATTGGAAGTTTGTAAAATCCGCGCCATCAAGAAAACCATCCACCCCACTACTGGCCTGCTGGACTTCTATTCTTGGCACTGCCCCGACAACAACGCAGTCAGTAATAGTTAAGATATTGCTACCAGCACCTTCATCTAAAGCGTGTAGTGTTGTCAGGTCAATCATATTTAAAAAGGCGTTGTGGAAATCAACCCAATCAGAAGCTGAAATCGCCCCAGTAGCAAAACTATCGGCTATGGCTAAACTTAATTCTTGGGTGGCGATTGCCAATCCGTTGACGTTGAGCGGGTCAATGGTCACGGCATTATGCGTGGCGGCGGTTATCAACCCCGACATCGTTTCTATCTTGTCCCTGATAGCATTCTTACTAGCGGCGTGGGTAGTGTCAGCGTCCCAGCCACCTAGCGAGACATCAGCGGGGTCATAGGCGTTGTCAGAGATAGCCGCAACACCAAGACCACCAGCCGTTGAGATAATTTCTATTTTCTCATCGCCGCCCGGGTCAAGTAAGTTAAAAGTAATGTCAGTGCCAGCCGCGAGTTTGCTTAAAAGATAACCAGTAATCGTATCATTCGCCGAGACCCTCGCCCCGTCATAATCAAAATAGACGCTTTTCTCGTCAGGACTGACTTTGACGACTTTGCCTGCCATTCCAGCATAGGTAATGGGAGTGTCAGTCAAGGCGAGAAAATCGCTAACTCCGCCACCACCACCGCCTCTGCGTGCCATTAAACCCTGTAAATTAGGGGTGTCTTTTAAAATGTCATAAGACAGGCGGTCATCGCCCTCCAGCACTGAAATCTTGGCGACTATCTCTTGGGCGGTGTCGGGCGAGCCATCTTGACCTTTGTCTGGCTTGCCGTCTTTGCCGTCTTTACCATCAACTCCGTCTAAACCATCACGCCCGTCTTTTCCGTCATCACCCTTGTCACCTTTCTCACCTTTCTCGCCTTTTGCGCCATTGTCACCCTTAACAAAAGTGATATTTTTTTTAGAAACAGCGCTTGACGCCGCCTCTGCCATTTTATCGCCAAAGGTCTCCAGCGACTTCTTCAAGTCAACATTTTGAGTTATCAAAGCGCCCAAGAGTGGCTCGGGGTTGTTCTTTTCGTTTTGATGTATCATCGCCTCCAAGAGCGCGTGGGTCTCTTGATTGGCTTCGGAGTTTTGGATGATGATGGCTTCTAGTTGTTTTTCGGTGTCCATATTGATATTTTTATTGGATTGTGATATACTGATATTTGTTATTCACTATTATTATGATTCAAGTTTTAGCAATTATTTTTGCTCTGGCGGTTGGTTATTTCTTATTTGACCGTTGAAGTAATGCTTTCGCCTCAATGAAAGGTGATTTAAACTGACCTTGTTGTAGGGCATTAGCTAACCACTCACCGCCTAACATACCAACAATACCTCCAACAACTGGAGCATTTTTGACAGTGCTACCTATAACCGCTCCTATCGTTCTCATAGCATAATTCCCCAATCTACCACCTACAACCGCGGTGCCATTCAATTTGTTGGCATAATTTTTAGCTGCCAATAAATTTCCTTGTTCAAATAACAAAGTCCGCACTGCCATATCTGGCGTGGCGCTATAAACTACATCTCTAGCGGCATCTCCCAAAACTCTACTAGCATCGTGGGTATCTACTTTCCAATCTCTATTGGCAATTTTTCTTATATTATTTATTTCTGCTATATCTAAAGCGTCTCCGTATGAATTTTGGAAATCTTTAAACTTTGAGTTTATTTTATTTATCGTTGATTGAACTTCACCAGATTGACGAAGTTGTGGGTCTGCTTTTGCTCTGGCTATAACTTCATTTCTTAAATTTTCAAGTCCAATTTTCTGTCCAGTATTCTTTAGAGTAGTATCAATAATTGCGTCTATATTTGAAACTTCTGTTTTAATTTTTCCTAACGCCCCTTCACCAGTTTTATAACTTCCCATTTGTATTTTTCCACTCTTTATTTCTGGGGTTATATTGTATTTACCAAATGTATCAACTGGGGTAATGGTTGTTTTAGTTCCGTCTGGATTAGTAATTGTTTTTGTATTTTCTGTATATGCCTTGTTAACTGTTTTATATCTATTTTGTGTTTCAAGCCCAGATTTTATTTTTTCAGTTCGTAAAGTAGCAACATCCTTTTTAAATATATCTGGCGTTTCTATTTTCTGGTTTATCTTGCTTTTTTTATCCCCTAATTTACCTTTTAGCATAAGCCCATACGGTAATAGCTGAAACGGGTCTTCTGCTAAATCTTTTATTCCTTGGTAAATACCTTCTCCAACACTTTTGCTTTCAATACCAGCACTAACACCTTTTTGAACAAAACCAGGGGCTAAAGTTTTATAAGTAGCTTCTGGAAGCGCAGTCCCTAATTCCTTAAACATATTTACACCCTTTGATTTTTTGTTTTCTGCTAACTGTCTTTCAAGTTGGGTGGTATCTTTTCCCTGCGACTTTAATTCTGCTATTTTATTTTCTAACTGAACATTCATTTTTTTCAAGTCATTTTGCGATTGCTCCATTGCTGGAAAATCTTTACTAGCACCGACTAATTCTTTTCCTAATCCATATACAGCTTTTGGAACTCCTATTACTGGATATGTAGCAATATCAAAGGCATTTTTTCCAAGAGATGTGACTAAATTAGCGGCGGTTGCTTCTACTGTTGGCATAATACCCTTAACTTTTTCTAAATCGGTCCTAACTAATCCAGTTTTTTCTAGTATATTCTGCTTCCTTGGTATAGCGGGCTGTTGTTGGATTTTAACAGAAGCCATAGCCTCTTCAAAAGACATTTTTGGCTTAATCGTTTTAATATCGCCGCCAGTTGATGTCTGACTTTTAACTTTTTCTAGTGCTTGTTGAAATGTTAACGCCATATTAAGCAAATAAATTATTTAGTTGTGTGCCACCCTCTCGTTTATACATCCCGCTTATAACCTGTTTTTTTTCTTCATAAGATAAAGCGTTCCATTGTGATTTTGGCATATTGATATAAGTCCAGCGCGGTTTTCCACTTGCGGTTGTAAAACCTATTTTATCAATGACTTTGATAGTGGTATCAACTGCGTTTCCGAGTAATTTGGCGGTTTTGAGATTGCTATCTGGGAATTTATCACCAGCGACATAATCAACGCCTTCTTTTAATCCAGCGAGTTTGGCTATATCGGTTGTAAAAGCTGTTGGATTGTTGTGTCTATCAGTCCTCATAGAGGTGGGCTGATTTGTGTCGCCCCCAACTTGGTTAAAATTTATTCCAGCAGCGTCAAGCATTTGTTTCAACACATCTTCTCCGCCAGCTTGTCTTACGGCTTCTGAATAATCAGATGGCCATCCGTCTGGAGGATTTGTGTTATACGAGTTTTGTATATTTCCTCCAGTTGTTGAAGTTTCGGCTTGGGTATAATCGGTTAAAAACATACTCGGGTCGTTAATTCCCATTGCTTTCATTTTACGGCGAGTTTCGCTATCAAGATTATCATATTGCTGGCTAATAGCCCCGTATCTTTGATTGATTATATTTTGAAATTCTTTTTTAACATTCTCTGGTAATTTACCACCGCCCTCTCTGAATAATCCGTTAAATTTTGCCAAAGCACCCAAAAACAAGTTTCCAGATGAAGCACCCATTGCGTATTCACTCTCTCTAACAACAGAAGTCGGGTCTAGTGCCTTCATAAAATCATAAACCAAAGCCACATCTTGCGGGCCGGAAATTTTACCCTCTGACAATAATCTATCTATACCAAGTTTTTTATTTTGAACTTCGTTATATTGTTTAACGATAGGAGACGAGTCAAATTTTGCTCCTAGATTATTTCCTATTGATACCAACGCTGGGTCAATTCCCGCGACTAATGCTTTTTGGGCGAGAATTTTTCTATTATTGTCCTCGTTTTGGTATTGCGTGAACCAAGTGCTTTTATCTCCAGTTCCCTTCCATCCTTTTTCAAGAGCAAAATTATATTCTCCAATTATTCCAGTTCCATATTTTTCTGATATTGATTGCGTGCTAGCACCACCAGTAGCAATTAAATTACCTTCTGCGTCATATCTCATTTGACCTTCGCCAAGAGTAAATCCACCTTTTTCCGCCTCCTTATCCGCCGCCTTTTTCTGGCTGTTATACTCCGCCTTCAACATTTCAGGAGTAGAGCCGATTATTTTCGCCCACTCTGCCCATTTCTCCTCAGGGATTATTTGCCCGCTATCTAAAGCACTCTTGGCGGTGGTTTTGACTGAATTTTGTATGCGTTCCTTTTTGGTCTTGTAAAACTCTACTAATTTATCAGCACCCTCGCGGACTGCTTCTGTCTTGGCTTTAATTAAATCATCGGCTTCTTTTTTAGCAGTTGAGTAAATCTGTTGTATCTTAAACGCCTTTTCAGCGTCTATGGCGCTGATAACCTGCTGATTAGCAGTTTCTACATTCGCCGTCTGTGCCTCGCCAAAATCACTGCCTAGAAGCCCTCTACGGGCTTGTATGGCGCTACTAGACCCCAAACGACCTAATCCTGCCTGTCGCGCCTGTTGGTATTGTGTAGCGTAAATAGAATTGAGAGTGTCAATTTCCCTTTGATACTGGTCTAGTATATCTTGGCGGATTTTCGCCTCATCCACGGATGAAGTGCCTGCCGCCTGTTGTTCCGCTAAAAGTTGTTGTCTATCAAGCGCCGCCTGTTCCTCTGGTGAGATAGGTGTCGGACTTCCCCATATATCAGTGGGCGTCTCGGCGCTTGCAGTTGGCGGTATCATCGGAGTGTATGTAGGAAGTGGAGTAGCGACTGGACTAGGTGTTGCCATGCTAGGTGTCCAGCCATAACGCTCTTTAGCGAATGCCAGATTAGCCACATCGCCTGCGTTGGTTATTTCGCCATTGGTATAAGTAGCACCGCCCAACTGACCAGCGGCTACTCTCTGCGCGGCGGCCTCTAATTCGGCTATCTGTTGAGGCGTTAGTTGTGCGGTAGGTGTTGGAAGCATATCATTTTGTTTAATTAACTATTTTATAAATAATCTCTTTTCTGCCGACTAATTGATAATCGGC
>Ga0180732_1000918_pt1 | contig 20770 bp, 37 predicted proteins | sample KR11_01MetaG_FD_148674 | JGI IMG/M metagenome (GOLD analysis project Ga0180732, IMG submission 148674) | Groundwater microbial communities from the Olkiluoto Island deep subsurface site, Finland - KR11_0.1 MetaG | ecosystem: Environmental > Aquatic > Deep subsurface > Groundwater | place... | reverse complement strand
TATCAATTACATTTATTTTTTTCTTATTTTTTTCGGGATTTGAATTTACTTCATTATTATTCGTTTCTAATTTATTTGTCGGAGATTTTGATTGTCGTGAACTTTCATAATAATGTCCCCCACGCTTTCCTTCTTGAAGTCTTACGTTAGGTGGAGCATCGGAAGGATTCTTTACATAAACTTTAGCTTTTTGAATTTTTGTACTATTAAGTTTTATAGTCCAACTTCGTATTGCATCTCCCGTTTCATCATCAAAAGATATAATTTTCAAAAATTTGGCTTTCGATTTATCGGTAGTGGAAAATCCGTTTTCATCAAGATATTTTTCGGTTTTCATTTTAACCACTTCTTTATTACATATTTCTTGAAAAATGCAAACTTCTTAGGATGTTTTTGATTAAAATCGTTTAATAATCCTTGTCGCCATGGACTATTAATGGGTGTTCGTAAATATCTATCCATTGATTGATAAAATTCTGCAAAACACTCATTATAATTTCGACTTGCGTATTCATTACCTTGAAAACTTTCTGTTTTCCAAATATCTATCCATTCATTACGTAAATTATGTGATTTTAATTCCGTCTTTCGTTTTGTTCTAAATTTTTTCCATTCTTTTATTTCATCCGGATGTAATTCTATCGGATTATCACGTCGTAATCGTTGTTCTAATGCAAATAATGTATTATATCCCTCATCATAATATTCTAATTTATTTCTATACATATCTTCCAGTAAATTTAAACTTCTGGTATATTCTATATCATCCAATATTTTTACAATATGTTCGGTATCAATGGGAACATTATGAGTTTTTAATATTTCAATCATTTTATTATATAAATCGATATTTTTAATAGTTTCAAATCCTTCTATGGATGGATATATTCTTATACCCTCTTGTTCAAGTAAATTCTTTTCAACAAAATGTCCCACTTCATGATAAACTATGTTTCCAACTGTAAAATCATCCCAAAGTTTAATCGCATTTTCACCGTAATGTGCACTACCACCATATTCAGATTGATGTTCTTGTCCCTTTATATCTTTCCAAGTAAATGGGTATCGTACGGATTTCCCTAAAAATATTATATTGGGTTTCTTTTTTAATGATGAAAATTTAAATGAATCAGAACATTTTAATATTCTATCGGTTATATCACTTGGTAAATCTTGAGGATTAGCTTTTATTTTAGCATTTTCAAATTCGAAAGTATCATATTTACCATCAAATCCTTTATAATAACTTCCGGATTTTAATCCTTCATAATGTTGAGGTTTGACTTGTTCAACTTTGGGTTCGTTTTCTTGCGATGTCTGACCACTTTCATAATAGTGTCCACCACGTTCACCTTCTTGTACTTTTACGTTGGATGGTGCATCCGAAGGATTTTTTACATAAACTTTTGCTTTAAGTATATCTATGTCTAAAACTTTATGTCCATGATTTTCCAATTCTCTTACTTTTTCATCAACTTCGTTTTTATCATGCGCGCCAACAAAATCTTTTTTACCCTTTTTGTCTTGATATGTTACTCTATAAGACTTTTGTAATGTTTTTTGTTTACGATATAACCGAGTAATAATCGATAAATCATCATATCCCCATGAAGTGTTTGTCTGCATATTAAATCATCCCCATTGTTTTCAGGATATTTAAACGTTGTGATTGAAATAATGGATCTTTTTTATCATCCGTGTAAAAATACCTATGGGGAAATGCCGCACCTTTACCACCATGACCAATTCTACCGTCTTCTGCGATTAATTCGAGTAATACCTCAAAATCAAAAAGAGTATCTTGATCTTTTTCAAAGTGTTTCATAATATATTCTTCATATTCTTGAAATACATGGTGCAATCGAGCTTCATCTTTTTCACTATTTGGCGTTATTCCGGCTTTGCGATAAGTTTTTATGTGTGAATATTCGTGGGAAAGACTTCCAATTTTTCTATTTTCTAATGTCATTTCTTTGATGTCATATCCTACTTTTTGACACTCATTTTTTGTCTCTTCTAATACTTCTTTATCAAGTTCTTCATTATTCGACATTAGATATATTGTATCCCCACCTAAATAACAATAGGCGTTAACGGTTTCTGACCAATACGGCACCACCACAACTTTTTGATCTTTAGGAATACCGGATTCTTTAATCCAATATTGTACTTGTTCTTTTGTTGGTGGCGGTAAAGCTTTAATTTCGCCTTCTTTAGAAAAAGTTTCGAGACTATCTAAAATATTTTTATCGTTTATGTCGCCAGATATTATAGTAATATTGTCTTCTTGTAATTTTGACGAAGATTCTTGAGATGTTTCAGATGATTCGTAATACTTTCCACCACGTTTACCCGTTTCAACTTTTACACCTTGTGGTGCTTCGTCTGAAGTTTTAATATAAACTTTGGCTTTCAATATCAATATGTTAACCATCCATTTGTTTTCGGCTCAATTAAAATATCCATATTTCTTTTAATTCTAATCTTATTTACATGTCGATATTTTCTATGTTCTTTTACTCGTATAAATTTAAGTTCATGTCTAAAATAAAATGGATTAATATATTTCCAAGAATGAATAAAACGTTTTCGTTCTTTTGTTAATTTCTTTACTTTTTTAGGGATTTGATACCATCGAATTGTATTAGACATATTCTACATAATTTTATAATGGTTTTCATTACATATATACTTTTGTACTATAAATCATCGGAGTTATAATAAAACCCATCCTCGTCTTCTCTTACTTTTACACCCTTTGGGGCATGATCTGGTCTTTTTAATCGTACTTTAGAATGTGATGATGGTTTATTATAATTATCTTCAGTATTATAATACCATCCACCTTCCGAACCCTCGTGAACTTTAACTCCGGCGGGCGCATCACTTGGTTTTTTTACGTATGCTTTTGCCTTCTTAATAGATTTACTTAATATGTTTTTGACTCTATTAATATCCTCTTCTGTCGGTTCGCCCATTAAACTTATAAAATCTTGACTTTTCGCAATTTCCATTATGATACCTCTATTAGTTTTATTAGTATTTATATGTTATTATAAACTCATATACACAACATCTGGCTCGCCTATCGTCCAATTTTTTTCTCTTTTAACTTCTTTAAATCCAAATTTCTTGTAATAATCGGGTAAACCATAATTTTCATTCGAACGTTTGTCGAAACAATCCAATCGTCTTCCCCCATTTTCTATTGCCGCAATTAATGCTTTTTTACCTTCACCATTTTGTAATGAAAATAGATTTATAATTTCATCTTTATTTAATGCGACTCCTGCCATTTTATTTGTCGTTAAATATGTTTTTATTCCTTTTTGTTTCATTTGTTCGGGAGTATAATCAGACAAGAAATGTCTCATATTTTGTGGTACTTTACTTTTTATAGATTCAAATTCATGAGGATCGACTTCTTTAATTTCGTGGGAAATTGATAATGATTCTTGTTGTCCACTTTCGTAATAATGTCCGCCACGTTTACCTTCTTGAAGTTTTACACCTTGTGGTGTGTCTGAAGGATTTTTAACATAAACTTTTGCTTTATGTATTTTATTCGCTTCAATCGCTCTTAATTGACTATTAGCATCTTCTTTAGATCGATGGGTTCCAAGTCGTTTACCAACTTCGGAATAAACACACCATTTTTCGCCACATTGTCGAACATATTTTAATATCGGATTTTCGTATGATTTACCAATATTTGGGTTTTTAAGTTTTTCAAATGCATTTTTCATTTCATTAATTGATTTAACTTTACCACTTATAACCGGATTACCACCGCTTGAAATATCATATGTTATAACCTTTTTATCTTTTAATTGATTCCATTGTTCATCGGTAGGATTTTGATTAATATCCATTTCTATAAATATACCGTCTTTTGTAAATGAACGAATTCTTATTGCATTAGAATCTTTCATGAATTCACTAATTCCCCCAGAAGTTAATTCACGAACTTGTTGATGTTCTTCTAATGGTATCATTGAACCATCATCTAAAATAAATCCGATGTTTGGTATTTTTGAGGTTGTTCCCCAACGAATTTTAGCTTGATTACTTAATTGTTGAATACGTTTTGATCTTGTAACCGATTGCGTGGGTAGAATATCCATTTCTTCAGTTTCATAATATTTGCCGCCCCTTTCACCATTATAAACCTGCAATCCACTTGGTGCTTCGGATGGCGTCTTAATATATACTCTTGCTTTCTTTAAAGTATCTTCCATTTTTGGAAGACCTCTTGTTTTACTATAATAATCGGGGAATTCATTTAAATGAGCTAAAGCGATTTTTGCGGTCATTTCTTCATCATCATTGGTAATGTTTGTTTCGGGATTCTTTTTTCCGTGCTCAAGTTCGGTTTCCAGACCAATGAGGAATTCTTCAATATTTATTTTGTCCCAATTAACTTTTAATTTATCTCCAATTCTTTTTGCATCTTCTTTGGGAAAGGTGAGGGATTTGGCGAGTTTGTTCACGTTATCTATCAAAGCCTCTTGGTTAGCCGGGGTTTGCACACAACTCCATTCCCAAGATTCTAAATCAGTTAATATGTTATAACAACCGTTTAAATCACAAATTGGGGTCTTAGACCCCGCCTTTCCACCTAAACTAAAGCCAGAATACCCCCCTTCCTTCAATGTCTCCCAAAAATCATCATCGGATGGGTAATTTTTGAAAATTTCGGCGGTTAAGTATAATCCAGGATTTCCACTCGGTGCGGTCTTGTACTCATACGCAATTATTCGTCCCACTTGATGATTAGAATGTGAATCGATAACGGGTGCGCCTCTTTTCATCATTTTTTCCATTAATCCTTTATCACGAAACTCCTTTAATACATCAATATAATCGTTTTGTCTATCTACAATAGAGATAGTTCCCCATCCAGAAAATAAACGTCTTTGCTCACTTTTATCAAATTCAACCATTAATAATAACTCCTTTACCATGATGTAATTTTGAATGACATTTCATACATAATGGAACTAATTTCCATTTTTTACCATCACATCCTTGACCTTTATCCATATCTATATGATGAACAGATAATTTACGAACTTTATTAGTTTTTGTTAAATTGTCTTTTTCATCTTTTCCACAAATATAACATTTTCTATTATATTCATTCCTTATTGTTTCACGCAATCGTTCCGTCCATCTTTCACAATATGGTTGATCCCAAACTCCTCCCCGCCAACCGGGATTTTTTTCTTTTGACCATTTTCCCTTTCTAATTTTTGATAATTTATCTCTTGTAGATTCTTTACAAGGAATATTTTTATGACCATTAGATATATTACTTCTTGCGTTATTAGAACGTTTCAATCCAACATTTTGATGTCCGTCAATTCTATTTGGTATGCCATCCCGATAATGACTTCGCAATATTTTTATAAATTGATTACAACCACAATTACATAAATGTTTATTTGTATGTTCTTCAATAAATTTATCAATTTCTATTGAAATTTTTTGTTTTCTCGGATTGTGACCATAAAGATATTCGGGAATACCACAATATATACAATATTCTTTTATAATAATTTCTCTATTACAACCACATTTACAAAATATTTTTGGTTGTCCATTATCTAACCACTTTTGATAAGATTCGAATATTATACGATTATCAATATTTTCCGAATTAGGAAATAATTTTTTATATTTCTTAAAAGTAATATTATGAAGCCTTAAATGCCCCATTTCTGTTATTTGTTTTACTATCTTGTGACAAATTTGACATTCAACCATAAATAATATCCTATACGTTGTAAAACTATAAGTACTTAACTATTAAATATAAATTTCATTTATAAACGATTATAAATTTAAGTAAAGTATAAATACTATTAAAAACAATACTAATCTTATGCAAAGATCATCCATAGTTTGTCCTCAATGTGAGAATTGTATAATCGATGAGAACCCATTCGAGGTACACACAATATCTATTTGTGAAAAATACGATTGCCTAAATTGCAAACAATGTATTATCGACAAAAAGCCCGAAGAACCTAAAAAAGGATTATTTTGCAAGACATATAAGTGGAATCTTGATTTACTTATATCCGTAGATGCGATGATTCCGTGTAATAGATAACTATAAATACTTATAAAACAATATACTATTGTAGAATACAAAACCCCACACGAAGAAGTATGGTAGAGAAAATTTTACCAGAAATGGAATGAGTATCCCGTACTTCTTTATTTTTTTACGATAACTATTTATAATATTAAAACAATAAGATGATAACTATGACAGAAAATGATGAATCATCTACAAAGCGAGAAAGCATTAAACATAAAGATGGAGAAGTAATTAAACCTTGTCTTGAATTAGAATATTGTCCATACGGTTATCTTGTAGAAGGATATCCAATTATGGATGATAAATTTTCGTGCGGGATTTTCAGACACGATTGTCCAGTATTTTATACCGCCGCAGAAGGATTTATCGATGATGATAAACCGGAAGAAGATGAAATCACCAAAAAAGATTCCGAAGAATATTTCAATGATCTTCGTGAATATATACTCGATAATTGGAAAGTAAAAGGAATGATAACCAACGAGGAAAATACTCGATTTAATATAGAAACAATTACATATCTATTATGTAATTATAGATTGCCTTGCTTACTATCGACTATACTCGATATTGAAGATTTGTGGGAAAAATTCGATAAAGAATAAATTTATTTTTTCATAGCTTTTTTCAAAAATTCTCCACTCTTACTTTTTCCGAGATTAAACGAAGGACGGAGAAAAGGATGTTCCTCCGTTCCTTTTTCACTCATTTTTTTAGCAATCGCCCAAGCCACATTGAGTATTCCAGAAATGTAAGTCTTCCCGTTAAGTTTAGTTGTTTTCTTATTATCAACTTTTAATCCAAGATCATTACGTTTTCTCCAAAGCCATTGATATATCACATCCAAAGGCGGAAAATGTGGACTTGTCCCAAATTCGATGAAAGTAGCGTACATGGCGCCAAAGCCCACTTCCTTATGTAGTTTTTCTTCCTTCGCAACCACCAAACTGTTAGCCAAAAAACCGGTATCGAACGAACCTTCTTCCGGATCACGTAATATCCGATCACTTTCCGAACCGATAAAATCCGCAATATCATTAAGTGCCGTATCTAACTTTTCTTCAAGTGATTTTCGAAGACTTTCTTCAAAATTTCGTTTATCGATTTGGATAGTAAGTTTAACCATACTATTAAATATAAATTTCATTTATAAATGATTATAAATTTAACTATCGTAACCTTTAAATACTATCAAAACAATATTGTAATTATAGTAAAAGGAGGTAAAATATGACACCCGAAGAAATTGAACTAAGGAATAAATTAATCATTCATAGAACCATGATGATAGAAATGAGTGATTATGCAAATATGATGAAAAACGGTAGAGATATAGCAATGGTAGATAACCAGGTGGCGATGTAATTATGGATACCGAACTAACAAAACAAAGAGAACTTAATCAATATCTCTTAAAAAGAATAAGAGAACTTGAAACGAGAATGACCGAATCCGAAAAAAAAACTAAAGATGTTATAAAATATTTGGAGGAACCGTATGTCGAAAGTTGTTAAGCATTCAAGGAAGCAAAAGACAAGAGAACACGACCATTTAACAATGGGTAGAACTGGTTATATTCCAGGAAGTACCGATAAATCGATAAATATTAAATTAGCTAAGAGGCGGTAAATATGGTTGAACAAAAATGTGTAAATTGTGGAGTTATATTTGATTCGGGATGGGATTGTGGATCTTGCACAAGATATATACCCGATGTATGTAACGGAAAATCAGATAACGAATATTGTATCGATTGTTGCGTAAAATTAGGGGTGTATTAATATGGATAATATAGTATCGAAAATATTTAATATTGAACATATAAAAATAGTTCCATTAGAAAAGCCCGATGAAAACTTCCCAACCCGAATTGCGGGTATTAGTTGTGGATATTGTGGGAAAACATATCATCATGATGCGGATTTCATGATAGATCACTTACAACATAAGCACGGGCTAAAAATTAGGGAGATAATACCGGGAATAAAGTAATAAAATATGAAACTATACGACGAAAATGGAAAACAAATTGTCAACGTACATAAACCTAACATTGGATTGAGTATAATTCTATCAGTACTTATACCCGGTTTAGGACAAATATATTGTGGAAAAATCGGTCGAGGAGTGATCATCCTTTTCGGCACAACAATATTATGGATTACGATTATCGGGGCAATAGTTGCTTATTTCTGGCAAATATATGATGCAAAAAAAGTTGCTGAAAATTTAAATAATGATAATTTTACAATTTAAATTATCATAATCCAAATTTTTTCAGAAGTTGGCTCGAATATGATATCCGTTTGTGGCTCAACATACCATAATTTTTTATTTTGATCTATAAAAAAGTTCCAGGCGTGAGCACCACCATTTTTATTATTTCCCCAAACTATACCAAAAGCACCCGACCCATTCCATGCTTGAATATTCCCCATAAGTTCAAATGAAAATTCATCGCAATCGAAAGAGTCTAAAATGTACTTACGTTCACTTACGGGATTCACCCCTAAAAAATTTTTAAGTGAATTTATATTTATTGTTGAATAATTCTCATCACTTTGCCAAATATTACTACAATATGGTTTTAATATTTGTCCAAGTTCAATATTTGTGATTCGTGGTGTTACTGTAATCGGTACCGGTATCGGTCTTCTAAAGAAGTCCCAAATTGTATCTAATAATGACATTTTTATACCTCCATAATATTTAAAATTTCCTCTTTTACTTTATTTAAATTATTTATTATTTTGTTACCACTAAATCTTAAGACTTTCCATCCATAATATTCAATAATTGATTGGCGATATTTATCTTTTTCTATATTCTTATGCCATTCTTCGCCATCACATTCTATCGCAATACGTTTATTAGGAATTACAAAATCAATGAAATACCAATTATGTAATTTAGGATGATTTATTCTATATTGTTCTATATATTGAATGTTTAATTCATTTAATAATTCTTTTATTTGATTTTCTATGTATGATCCACCACGAGAATATGATGAACAAATTGATCTTGCCTTTAATTGAACATTATAATTTTGAAATCCCAATCTACCTTCGGATTTTAATTTTTCATTATTTTTCTTATTGTTATCAATTCTAATATTAGAATCAAGATTTTGTAATATCCATTCTCCCCTTTCTACTAATTCTCTACATTTTTTATTTGCGTTTTTGGTAATATTGAATTTATTTCGTATTCCATTTTCATATTCTCTTTTCATTTGTTCCTTGGATTTTTCAGATATAGATTTTAATCTATTGTCATTATTTTTTGTTAAACCTTTATTCCAAGGAATAAATCCCTTTTTGAAACTACCTTTATTAGATACACCCTTTCTAACATTACTTTGATCTATATTTTTACATTTTATTGAGCAAAATCTTACACGATTAAGTGATGGTATTACTTCAAAATTGTCATTACAAATCGGGCATATTTTTTTAATTCTATTTTTTATCATAAATACTAAAATGCTCTTATTAATCCACTACGACATGATGGGTGTACCACCCAATCACGGTATTGCCAATTTTTTCCGCCATATTTCATACTAACTTCTTTTAATATTTCATTAAGTCGTGAAAGAGGGACTCCCTTTCCTTCACCCTCTTTTTCAACTAAAGTGTCTATTTCTTTACATTGAACGGATGTTCGAGAATCGTGACGTACACCCCATTTATACAAATTTTTCGATTCCGAATCGGTTTTTTGGAATGAAATCTCACGTCCTTTCATTGCGGCAGCGTGGGTCTCCGTCCTGGCTATACGTTCCAAGCGGTAATTTTCCGAATCCGCCACTTCTCGCATTTTATTTACAAGATTATTAATTGAAAATGTTTTGGGGTCGGCGAATCCCTCTGTAATTATAGTATTTATCTGTTCACTTGTCGATTTTGCTAAATTTTCGTAGGAATTCCAAAGGACATGTTTGTTTAATATAGCATCAATAGCTTCCTTATCCACTTTCGAGAAATCAATCGATTGTTTTACAAGATTTCCGACATATTCTTGACCCGATGCATACGCTTTTTGGATAAATTGCTTGGTGTGTACGTTCATTTTCCATACCGCATCGTCTAAACATTTTTTCGTGAATACTTTTATGTCGTTACCCGTAAATTTCTGAGAACTATTCATTATTTTTTGAATTTCTTCTTCGAATATGTTATTAAGTTCGGCTTTGAACTTTTTCATTTGATAGATATCGTCTTGTTCACCCGAATATTTCATTATTTCATTGAAATCCGCTTCCATTTTTTGAATATTAATATTTATATTGCGTCCGACATTTTCCTTTTCAACCGGCTCTTCATTGAACAATTCTTTATAATTTTCGTGTAATAATCCTATCAAATTACGTGTTTTTTCGAGGTCGACCTGAAGACTCATCGCATGTCCGGGATTCACGTCTTTCGAATATTTATATTCATCTAAAATATTCTTATAATGTTCATTCGCTTGCTGTAAAAGCGTCTCAATTCGCCGTTTTTTATCCATACTAAGTGTCTGTTCGTTAGGTCTTTGTGGGGCAACCGGAGGAGTCCTTTCATAGTATAACGATCCTCGTTTACTCCTTTGAATCTTCGACCCTTTAGGCGCTTCATTTGGATGTTTTATGTACACTTTTTCCTTTTGAATACTCATTTTAAGATCATTTTCATTTGTTCCGGGAGTATTCTCTTCGGGATTTGCACCAAAATCAGTACTTGGGGCATCAACTCCCATATTTTGTGGATTTTCCGTATTTTGTGGGTTGAAACCACCCATTTCTTGCTTTTTAGCCGTTCCGGAATATTTAAATTCGAAAATATCTTCTTCTCCGAGCTCAACCTGGAACCCCATTTGCAACATTGATTGAGCAATTTGTACTTTTGATTGATTTTCGTTAAGTTCTCGTTGAACATTTTCTTCGAAGGGTGATTGCAATATATACTCCCAATCGTTGATATGTAACCAATTTAAAAGTTCCGGTATTATATGTTCATTATATACCGCAATACCGGCTTCTGCCGCCATATTGGTAATATCTATTTGGGTGGATTCATTATTAAGCCCCCCCGAATTTGCCATATCCCCGATGAAGATATTACTTACTCCATAGATTGATGCGATTGTACGTCGAATTTCATCACGTATAGGTATGTATTGCATTTCTTCCAGTGTATCCATAAACTTGACAAACTCCATGCCGGAACCCGTTCCATTTCCCTCTCCTTCAAGAAACATTTTCGGGATATAATGTGGGTCTTTTGCGAGTTTATCGTCAACATCTTTCCAAAATTCATAAGCGGAATCTGGATTAGATGTTTTCATTGCCAAAACACCTTTTGGTAAATGTGCTTCTGAATATGAACGATAAATATATTCGGTCATATTAGTAAGAGTTAAAGCCGTTTGCCATAAGGTTACTATCGGGGAATATCCATAAATACCCGGACGATATTTCATCGAATGAATAACCTCGTCTCCGATATAATAGGAATTTGGACTATCCCCGCCCCCTTCTACATTTACGTAATGAACTTCAAAAAGTTTACGATTACATTTTGGACATTTCTTATCTTCAATTTCTTCTATTACGTCACGATGTCGTAAACAATTTCCAATCCACAGTGGTTTACCATTTCGCCTTACATATATTATACCATTAGGAACAGTCACACAATAAACATTTCCCGAATAATTAATTAAACTTCTATTATATTCATCAATTCTTCCATTAATTTTATGTTTATATTGAGTAATACAATATAAATCACGATGAGATGTTTTCCGTAATTTAATAATACAAAACATTCCAAGTTTAAACATTATTTCTTGTACATTATCTGCAAATCTCTTTGACGTTGTATAATAAGTATAAAAATCATATCTATTATTAGTGGTGGAACCATCACCTAAAATCAACGCATCAAATAAGATTTTTAATTGTCGTCTGGATAATTGTAATAACTCATTTGGAATGAATTTTTCATAACACAATCCAAATTGTTCTAAATACGATGTAAGTTGAACCGAATATATTTTAAATACAGTTAATCCGATTTTATCATAACTTTTAGTATATTTAAATGGTAATCGTTTTAAACATTCTTCGATTTTTTCCGGATATTTCTTTTGATAAATAACTACTTGTTTATGTGATGAACATCCTTCACTTAAATAATATCCTAAAAATTCTAACCAATCATCCATTTTAATATTTTTTTCTTCATTAAAATATGTTTGTTCTAATTGATAGTTTGCACCACTTTTATATGTATATTTATATTCCGGTAAGATAAAACTTTCTATTTCATTTCCAATATAATTATCAACATTTCGTTTAATTCTCCAACGATTGACCATCAATTCAGAAGCACTTTTAAATTCCCAATTTGTTTTGTTTCCTCTTTTAACATACATTTGATGATCGGGTGTAACAAGTATATCTTTGTTTGTGTCATTAATATGAACCATATTACCATTATATGGTTGTTCAATAATATTGGTTGGATTTTGGTATTCTAATTCATCTTTTTCTTTATTTAAAGTTGCAATTTTATCTTCATAAGTTACATCTTTAAACAATTTCCAACCATTATTAGTTAATACTTCGGTATCAGCAGACGTACAAGTCCACCAGCGCCCTCCGGGTTCCCCATATGCATCGGCAACAATTCGCATTGTAACGGGATTGCCTCTTACTATTTGATGTAATGTACTTCCAACAATATCTCCCTCTTTATTTTGCCAATACTCCTTGATTCCGATGAGGTAGCTATCATCAAAAATATTTATATCATCTTCAATCTGTTTTAAAAGATGTAATAATTTTCTTTTACCATATTCATGAACATCATAAATATTACATTTTTCAAAAAAGTCATCCGCACGTTTTATTTCATTCTTATCGGGAAGAATGATATTATTACTTCCGCATTCCTCACACTGTTGAACGATATCCTCATACTCTTTTTTGCATTCGTTACATTTGGATTCAAATTTTCTTTCCCATTCGAAACCTCTCCTAAAAATCGATTCACGTAATCGCATTGTTGCAACTTTTATAGAAGGAGAATTATTGTGAACATACTCAAGTAACGGTAACGATGGGGCTATTTCTGGATGTCGAATACCCGGCTTTTGATTGAAAAAAACGTCATATAGGGGCTTCTTTGTTAATCGAGTATCTTTACTAAGATCATAACCCTTTAATAACAAATTGCGAGTAAATTTATTAATTTTTTCTTTTAGTTCTCTAAAAACCATAATAACTTTCCTATTGTTTTATAACTATAAATAACTATCTATTAAATATAAATTTCATTTATAAACTAAAATAAATTTAAGTAAAGTATAAATACTATTAAAACAATTAAGACATTATCATGAAAAATAATATAAATCGTCGCAGAAAGTACCATGTTGCCCGATTTTTTGGAGCAACTCGAAACGAAGCCGAATATGCAAAAGACTTATGTATGTGTAAATTCGAGACTATTCTTAGATTTTTAACGGTTTAAGAATACTTTTCTTTTTTTCCGATAGATTTAAATAGTATAAGATACAATATAGTATTAACTTAAATAAAAGGAGTTGAAATATGATAAAAGAAATATTAGCGATACTCATGATATTGAGTATTGCGGGATTTGCTTCGGCAGATAGAAATTTTGTAAATGTAGAAACGCCGGTATATGAAGACAGTGATCTTGTTGTGACATGGTCGTATGGTTCTATATCACCATATGGAAATGTAGGATTACATGTGGTGGAACAATATAATGATGGAAATCTAAACGAAAAATATTTTAGTGCGACAAGAAATGATGGATCAGAAACAATACTTAATGGTAATATTAATGGTGGACTTGTTGTATATCATAATTATTTCGTTATAATCGGACGTGGCCATAATTATAATGGAGCAGTTGCTACTCCATTTACCATTGAAGAATCGGAAATACCAGACCCTGATCCGGTTGACCCTGATCCAGTTGACCCCGATCCAGTTGACCCCGATCCCGTTGACCCCATACCCGTAGTAAAAGATCGTGCATTCTTCGGATATACTTTCGGTACGAGTCATTGTAATCGTATGGCAATATTGATGGGACAACCCCCAAATAGACACGCAAACTACACAATGGAAGTTATTTCTTGGGACTATAAATATAACGTCACCGAAATGATTAAATATTGCGAAAGATGCGGCGCAAACATGACACCAATAGTAGATGGATTCTATACTTGGAATCCATAATCTTTTTTTTAATTAATGTCAAACAACAATATTATACAATTGAATACAATTTGTATTCAATATCGAATATCAACTCACCATTAAACTTAAATAGTATTAAAGATAATATACTATTGAGGATAAAATATGAATATACTAAAAGCTATATCATTACTCGCAATAGTAATGTTAATGGCGGGATGTGTGGAAACGCATGAAGCAACACAAGTGTCTCCACCGATTAAAATTGAAACACCGACACCTAAAGTAATTGACACACCAATTCCTGATGAAAGATTTATAACTATTACATACTCACATAGAGTTAACGATTATGTAGGTATGCGCGAATCCGGATCATCATCTGGAATGACATATCTATTTGTCACAATGACAATAGAAAATCACGGATATAAATCATTTAACGTAAATCCGTATAATTGGCAAGTCGAAATTGATAATATTCGATATAATCATCATTGGGTAACATATGATTTAAAGGATAGACTTTCAACACAAGATATTATGGATGGAGGAAAATTAACAGGAAGTATTGCATTCGAAATACCGAGAAATGGCACTAATCCGGATAATTATGAATATTCAATAATTTATGATCAAGCCTTTAATGACTACAATATAAAATGGAACCACAATTAACCTTAAATAGTATTAAATACAATATACATATGGAGATGAAAATATGATATCGGATATAGCCATATTGTCAGCAGCAATCTCGGTTGCTGTTTGCGGATTAGCCGCCGCATATGCGGAATCTCATATTGGAGCGGCAGCAGTTGGAACAATTGCAGAAGATGAAAAAAACTTTACAAAAGTTTTAATAATGACGGTTATTCCTGAAACCATTGCTGTGTTTGGTCTTGTCGTATCATTGATCATATTATTCGTTATTTAAAGGAGATAAACAATATGGAATTTAATCTTTGGTCGGATGAAACTTTTATGACTATAATTGCTATATATAGTATTGTTGTCGCACTAATAATATTATTTGTACACTAATGAGGCGAGAATATGGATTACATCACATATATATTACTGGGATCGATTTTAATGTTTATATTTTTATATTTATTAGAAATATTATTACTAATGATATCGATTCATAAAATTAAAACTAATAATGGTGGAATAAAGAATTTAAGATTCCAGGATTTTAATTATGCCTGGAACAAATACGTATTGAGAAAAATATGAACGATTTCGTAATACAATACATAACAATTTCAAATGGAAATTATTTTTTTCATAATGGAAATGTTACGAAAAGACTTGATGATATTTCAAAGGAACAATTAACAAAATATTTTGAATATCTTTCAAAACAAATAAAACAATGTGAAACTATAATAATAATTAAGAAATAAAAATATGATGCTAAGAAAACTTTCATATAAAAAAGCAAGAGCGGAAATTATTGAATATTTTAAAACTCTAATGAATGTCGAGTATTAGCAACCATTAAACTTAAATACTATGAAGTACAATATAAATATTGAGGACAAAATATGATCGTAAATTTAAGAAGAATTTCATATAAAAAAGCAAGAACGGAAATTATCGAATATCTTAAAAATGCCGGCAATAAAACCGTGTATATTTCCGAACTTGCCGAAAATCTAAGATTAGATATTGGATTAATTCAAAAAATTCTTAGTGAAGTAAAGAAGGAAAAATCATGATTAAATTCAACCAAAAAAGAAATTGCATTACTTCTTTTTGTAATAGATCAAGAGTTCTAGAACATAGAAGTTGAAACGCGCGATAATATCTTAGATAAATTAAGAAGAGAGGTCAAATATGATTAATTGTGAAATAACCGGATGTGAGAGAGAAATGGATGATACTCAACTAGGAAAACCACGAACAGATGGAATACTCGTACAAGTATTAAATACTGGAAGATTATATTGGATTTGCGACAATTGTGGAAAAAAGTTAGGATTGATAAAATGATATTCGAATCATGGTTAGAATCAAAACAAATTCATCGTCGAGATTTTAATCTTCGACCAAAAAACTTACAAGATGAATTAATCAAAGAATATAACGAATATCAAAAATTACGTAAATAAATATTGAAATCCCAAAGATACCATAATGCTTACTATTGTTACGACTCCAACTATGTAATTTTTCCAAGCTTGAAATTCGTAATTACCTTTATCTAAAATAACAATTTTTTCATCAAACTTTTTTTCAAGGCGATCAATACGATCTAAAATATGTTCATGTTGCATTGTTGTTAATTTCTCATTATCGTGAATAAGTTGCTCCAAAGTTTCAAGTGATGACATAATTCTCCTAATAAATATAAATTTCATTTATAAACTAAAAGAAATTTAATCACACATAAGTATAAATACTATTAATATCATATAAAGTATAAGGATTTGATATAATGCAAAATGTACCGTTACAAACTGGATATGATAAATCTGTTGTGGCTTTTAGTCCTGAAGGCAAAATACCACAAATCGAGTATGCGCGTGAAGCGATAAAAAGAGGATCAACCGCAATAGGAATAAAAACCCTTGATGGAATAGTAATACTATCAACCCGACAAATTCCGACAAAACTTATTAAAGCCAAATCGATAGAAAAAATATATCAAATTGATAATCATATTATAGCAGCAACCGTAGGAATGACTGCCGATGGTCGTGCATTAATTGAAAAAGCAAGAATCGAGGCTCAAATTAATAGGACAATATATGATGAACCAATTGGAGTTGAAACACTAACTAAAAAAATATGTGATTATATATATTTATATACTCAATCGGGCGGCGTAAGACCGTTCGGAACATCTCTTCTTATTGCCGGAATAGAAAACGGAAAACCAAGACTTTTCGAGACCGATCCAAGTGGTGCATTTTTCGAATATGAAGCAATTGGCATTGGCGGATTGCGACAAGATATAATTGATATATTGGAAGAAAAATATAACGAAAATTTAACTATTAAATCCGCAACTAAATTAGGTATAGAAATATTTAAATCACTTAATATTAAAAATATCGAAATTGCAACATTAACTTTAAATAATGAATATCACAAGGAGTGAAAATGACTACAACAGTTGGATTAGTATGTAAAGACGGGATTGTGCTTGCAACCGACCATCGGGCAACTATGGGACATTTAATTTCAGATACGGATACAAAAAAGGTATATCAAATTGATGATTTCATCGGAATGACTATTGCCGGATCGGTTGGAGATGCACAAAAACTCGTAAAGATACTAAGTATTGAATCACATCTTTATAAAATTCAAAGAGAGGAATCAATTACTATAAAAGGTGCGACAAATCTACTGGCGAACATCTTAAATAACAATAGACTAAATCCATACTCCATTCAATTTATCATCGGTGGAATGGATAAGAATGGTATTCATTTATATTCACTTGATGCTTTAGGCGGTTATCTCGAAAGAAAAGACTTTACATCAACTGGTTCGGGATCTCCAATGGCATATTCAATATTAGAATCCGAATATCATGCCGATATAACTCTTGAAAAAGCTATCGATTTAGCCATTCAAGCAATATCAATAGCACAAAAAAGAGATTCAGCATCGGGTAATGGGTTCGAAGTGGTAATTATTAATAAAGATGGATATCGTAAAGTATAAGTATAATAAAAACAATTAGTAAATAAGGTGAAATCAATGACAAATGAATTAGAAAACGTCGAAAATAAAGTAAAGAAAATGTTTGAAAATATCGAAGACAAATCAATAACATATTTTATTAAATGGGGTATTATCGCTTGGTTTGTTTTGTATGTCATAAAGCATTTAAAATGTCTATTAAAAGATTAAGATCATGTTAACCGCGCTAATAAAGTTAACATTGAAGTTAATATTATTAATACTATTGATAAAAATAGTAATATTAATTTATAATATTGATATTTTATCAATTATTTCTTTTTTTAATTTTGATGTGATTTCAAATATATCACACAATAGTGAGATCATTCTATTTAGTATTTTAAGAATAATCGTGGGGATTTTATTTATATTAACACTATGTGCCATCTTATTTCAGATATGGATACAAAAAAGGTCAAAAAAATCAATTAATAACACTATGACATTTAAGGACGAAAGAAAACTTTTTGATATAGAATATGACGAAATTGAATTGAAACAAAGTAAATTTAGATGGAAAGATTATCATCCTAAGTGGAATATAATAGGTAAAATTTGTCCGGCTTGTTCATCCAAATTAAAAATCAGAAAATCAAAAGAAGTTTTATTTAATAAATATATTTATAAGTGTCCAAATTGTACATATGCATTTGCCGATAATGATATTTCGTGTTAAGAGGGATACCATAAAGTATAAATACTATGAGTCACATATAGTTAATTGTAGTGAAAGGAGGTAAAATATCATGGAACTTGACATCGACAAAATCGTCGAATCATTAATTCGCCAAACCGATGGTTATGAAATCGGCTTCAAAGCGGATGTTATAACATTCGATACTTTCGAAGCAGCAAAATCCGCCGTAAACTCATCTTATTCCCAAAGTAAAAGGAGGTAAAATATGACAGAATGTAACTATTGTACTAAAAGATATGAATGTGATAAATATATATATTATGGAGTTTGTTTCTTTGAAATGGAAGAACAAATAGAATAAATAATTTTTTATTTTAATATTCCACCCTTATATGTACGAGTCCAACATGCGCGATGCGTCTAATACCCTTCCCGATGGCTTCATCAATGCAAGACAACACGCCCAAAATTGATCCTGATGTCCATCGGCAGTTCTTTCTCCTTGAAGAGTTGAATATGGCACACTATGAATAACATCCATAAAATGATCTTCTTTAATTAAATACACTTCATCATCTTGCATTTTATTACGAAGATTTGTTGCCATTTTTGTCTTGCTTTCCTTAGTAAAGACGGTTCCACGAACTTTACCGCCTATTTCTTTACGTGCATATTCTTTTAATCCAAGACCAATTCCAGTTTGATCTATATTTATCGAATGGAAGTCGTATTTATCATTTAATGATTTTATCTCATGAACTTGAGTAGGAATATCAATACCACGCATAATCTTTTCGAATATGTGATAATATTTTCCCTCAATTAATTGAAATCCTTCGATTGCGGTTAAGTCTTGCATACGACCGACATCGATTCCAACATAGATGGGATTATCTGGTAATGGTTTTTGAAAATCTTTTAGGATACAACACTTTTTAATTAATTCCCATGATAGGAAGGCAACGGATTCGTCCAATACTTCACAAAGATTTTCTCGTGCAAACATTAGTGGATCCCGACTTCTGTCGCTTTCGAGTTGTGGTAAATCAATCCAATAAGCGATTGGTAACGGTAAATTTTGTTCTAAAAGAGATTTATTAATATTTACCGAACCTTTAGGGAATATTGGAAACTCATATTTTTTATATCCCATCGATTCGGCATGCATCCAAATTCTCCAATATTCGTCTCCCAAAATATCTGAAGTCCTGGGTGTTGATATAATTGTAATCTGACCTCCTTCGGAAAGCGTACGCTCTCCCGCACCTAATATTGCTTTTTGTTCCGGATTATAAGCGTACTCATCTAATATGAGTATGGGACTACGCAAACTACGGATACTATCCGGAGAACCACCCGATATAGGAATTATTGTAGAGCCATTTTTTAATTTACATACACTATTAATAGTTGTATCACGTTCAATTTTTATATTACCTTCTGTTATTTTAATAGTATTACATGAATCACTTAATCGAATGCACCACTCCAAGAGAACGTTTGAAGTTCTTGCAGATATTGATGTAACGGGTATTTTAACCCCTTTCATTAATTGAGCTGCAATAAGTATCTCCGCAGCAATAATAGCCGTCATCCCCACGCCTCGCCCCTTGTTGACGATACGATGTTTATAAGTAGAATTACATAACATTGAGTCCTTTAAAAACTCCTGTTGGAAGGGAAGAGGATGAAATGATTTCACGCGTCCGTGTGCATCATAAATATTAAATAAAGACGCAAATAATTTTATAAAATTAGCTTGTCGTTTAGTTAACCCCGGAATAAGTGAGAATGACATTATATATCAATTATTTTATATTTTTTCACTCTGCCGTGGCAATGCATACATAATGGAACAAGTTTCCACGGTTTATCATTACATCCACAGTTACATAATGATGGAATTGGATAAAATACTTTTTTTCGCATAACTAATCTTCTATATACAAGTAATACTATATAAATTTATCGATAACCGATAACTATAAATACTTTTAACGATATATGTAAGTATGTGATAAGAGGAAAAACTAATTCTAAAGCTCCTCACCCTCCAATCCTCTTATTACCCCTCCTATTACGGCGGTCTAAAAAACTTTTATCA
>Ga0180732_1000917_pt1 | contig 20790 bp, 20 predicted proteins | sample KR11_01MetaG_FD_148674 | JGI IMG/M metagenome (GOLD analysis project Ga0180732, IMG submission 148674) | Groundwater microbial communities from the Olkiluoto Island deep subsurface site, Finland - KR11_0.1 MetaG | ecosystem: Environmental > Aquatic > Deep subsurface > Groundwater | place... | reverse complement strand
CTCGTTCTTTTGTTTTAAAAAGTTCGGTCAGCATAATTAGATAATATGAGTTTACAGACCATAAACTTTTTGTTTATGATCCATAAACAACTTGTTTACAATCTATAAACTTTAACTCAATCCTTCAGGAACTCAGCCGCCTTTTTCCTGAACCTGTAAAGGTTTGATCTTGTGCCTCTCTTATCCGCCAGAAAGTATAGGTTTGGTTTATCTTTCAAAAAATTGCCGATCAGTTCGGTTTTGCCAACACGGCGCCTGCCATATATCACAGTTAAGGAGAACTTATCTGACCGATATTCGCGATCCAGGTATGCGCTCTCTTCATCGCGATTGATAAATTTTTGGAACATAATAATTATAATCTGTATTGGAATTATTTAAAACTATCGGAACTCAATCATTATGATTCATATCCGAATCTTTTCATCCGGCTTCCAGCAGCTTCTCAACATTCTCAGCAATTCGCCCTTCCAGTTCCCGCGCCTCAACATTGAGTGTCTCAAGCTCTTCGTTCAGCTCCTCCAGGCGCTCCTTAAAATCAAAATCATCAGCCTCGCGTTCAGCCACTCCCACATAGCGCCCTGGATTCAGGCTCCAGCCCTGCCCCTCAATATCAGAAAGTGCAGCCACTCTGCACAAGCCAGCCACATCCACATATTTGCCATCAGGGAACTTCTCTTTCAACATCTGCTCGCTACCATTCGTATTCTCAGGCTCCTCTCCCCTGTACAGCCGCACGATATTGGCAAGGAACTCGATCTGGTCAGGCATGAAATCGCGATGGGCACGGTCAACCTGATGAAAGATATGCCGCGCATCAAGGAACAGGACTTTATCTTTGCGCGGTGTTTTTACTTTGCCGCGGTCAAGGAACCAGAGGGTGCATGGAAGGGTGACCGTATAGAAGAAGTTTGAGCCAATGGCAACCATCACATCCACAGCGCCTTTTTCGATAAGTGATTTTCGGATATCCTGCTCGCTTCCACGGGCATCGCTGGCAGAGTTTGCCATTACAAAGTCGAATTTACCAACGCTTTTGTGGATATCTTCATAGTAGGAGTTACCCTCGCGAATATCGCCGGAGAGACCATGTACAGCGAGGTTCATCTTGCACAGGCGCACAGTTTCAGCGGTCTTTTCCTGCCCATAAACGCTGATCTCAGAATTGGGATTCGTCTTGTGGTTTCCCACAAAGCGCGCGCTCTGGACGAACATGCCACCAGAGCCGCATGCAGGGTCAAAGATGCGTCCGTGGTAGGGTTCAATGACCTCGACGATGAGTTTGACAATGGAAGTGGGTGTAAAGAACTCGCCACCTTTTTGCCCCTCGCTCATGGCGAATTTGCCAAGGAAATACTCATATATCTTTCCAAAAGCATCGCCTTCGATGTCCATTGGCACAGAGTTGAATGTTTTTAATAACTCGACAAGAATACTATTATCGAGATGGTTATAGGTCTTGGGTAGTATATCCTTGAGCTCTTCGTTCTCAGACTCAATAGCACGCATCGCCTCGTTGATGGCTTTTCCGATATCAGCGCCTTCCGGCAGGTTAAGAAGCCTGGAGAATCTTGAGGCTTCAGGTAGATACAGGACACCTCGCGCCTGGTAATCAGTTTTGCCGATGGCGCGCCTGGATGTACTTTTTCCTTCCAGTTCCTTCTGAGCCACAGTGAACTTGTGGTCAGCGTAGCGAAGAAAGATCAGTCCAAGAACCGGAACTGAATATTCTGAAGATTTCAATTTTGAGTTAGCACGAAGCTCATCTGCGGCACCCCACAGGCGCTTTTCGATCTCGTTATGATTTCCTGCCATATAACCTGTTTTCTCCTTTTTTTCCGACCCTTTAAGTATGGAAGACTTCCTTTTGTTTGGCAAGACATATAACTAAGTATATATTTATAACTGTGTTGTTTTTTAAAAGTTACGATGACAATTGAAGAAACTCTTGGATATTCTTTCAAAAATGCCGCATACCTTGACCGTGCGCTTACCCGCAAAGCCTACGCCAACGAACAAAAACAGCAGCATAAGGATTGCGAAGACCAGGAAATATACCGCACCCTTGGCGACGCGGTCTTGAAACTGGTTCTGGTCGACCTTTTGATAAGATCGGGCTGTGATACAAGAGATGATATTACTCTCAAAAAAAAAGATCTTGAGAGGGAAGAAAAGCTTGCAGAGTTCGGTCGGAACCTTGGGATCGGACAGGCTATTAAATTGGGTGTGGGTGAGAAAAAACAGAGAGCAAGTGAAGAGCCAAAAGTCCTGGCTGAAACGCTTGAAGCGATTATCGCTGCGATCTATCTTGATGGTGGATTTGAGTCTGCAAAGGAAACCATCAGCAAATGGTTCAGGATTTGAGAAAATAATGTGAGATCATCATATCAGACAGGCAATGGTTTATAATCCAGACAGGTCAAAATAGTATCGTGCTGTATATCTTTTCCTCGAAGCCGTCAAACCAAAAATCAGCCCAGCCATACTTTCCCTGGTTTACAGGGAAAACGAAATAAAAGGATTATCAGTTGAGCCTTTATTGTACTTGATCTCAGTCATTTCCATAATATCACTTTCATTCTTAATCGATGAAAAGCTCTGCTTTGCAGCTATCGCCATCCTTGCAGCAGGGGACGGATTCGCAGGTGTTATTGGAAGGAGATACGGCAAACACAGGCTCTATTTCAATAAAGATAAAACGTGGGAAGGCTCTATCTCAGGCTTTATCGCAGCCTCATTGACAGGTTTCTATTATGCCGGTCCAATAGCAATAATCGGGAGCGTACTCGGGATGACGGCAGGCGCTGTCAGCAGGCATGATAACATAGCTGTGCCTTATGCTGCCCTGATCGCAATGGTCATTGCCCAATGGATCCCGACCCTGACATGATCGTAATGGTCATGCTCCAATGGATCCCTACCCTGACCTGATGCGAAGGTAATATGTAGAATTATTTTTATTTAGTAGTTGATCATGAAACTCAATCTACCGGATGCTGACGCATATCTCATGGTAAGTGAAAGCGCCCACAGCGCTGACATGTACTACGCCACTGGATTTCTGGCGCATGACTCTTTCATCTACCTGAACTCAAAAAGTGAAAAGCTCCTTATTTCAGATATGGAACTCGGGAGAGCAAAAAAAGAATCGCGTATCAAGGACGTCCTCCCCACCTCTGAATTCGGAATAATGGAAAAGCTCAGGGCTCTAAAGGATATCGATTCTGCATACAACGGGATGATAATTGAATTCCTTCGCAAAGAGAACGTAAAGCTTGTCGCTGTACCGTATAATTTTCCTGTTTATCTTGCCGACGTCATGCGCAGGGATGGTTTTGATGTAGTTCCTGTAAAGAGCCCTTTTCGCGAAATGAGAGAAATTAAAAATGAGACCGAAATAAAAGCCATCGAGAAAGCGCAGCGGGCTGGTGAGCAGGCGCTTGAAGATGCGCTAAGCGTCATAAGAAAAGCCACTATCGGGAATGGTGTGCTCTGGTACAATAATGCGCCACTCAAAGCAGAGGATGTCAGGTCGATAATAGAGACATCGCTTCTTTCTCATGGCTGCGAAGCGCCGGATGTCATTGTTGCATGCGGGCAGGGGAGTGGTGACCCCCACTGGCATGGAGAGGGTGAACTGCATGCTGGTGAACCTATAGTCATCGACATGGTGCCGCGCTCTAAAATAGAAAGGTATTTTTCAGATATGACGCGGACCGTTGTGCGCGGAAACCCCTCTGAAGAAATAAAAAATATGTACTCTGCAGTCAGGGAAGCCCAGGCTGCAGCTATCGCAAAAATTAAAGCAGGGATCACAGGCAACGAAGTTCACAATATAGTGTGCGATGTGCTTGAGGCAAGGGGGTACGAGACCGCGCGCGGCAAAACCGGAGTATTCACACAAGGTTTTATCCATTCAACAGGGCATGGCGTAGGGCTTGATATCCACGAAGGTCCTAACCTGAGCGAAAGCGGAAAGGAACTGAAAGCAGGATGTGTTGTCACTGTTGAGCCTGGACTCTATTTCAAGAGAACAGGCGGCGTAAGGCTTGAAGATGTTGTCGTGGTGACTGCGAACGGATGCAAGAATTTAACTATATTTGAAAAGAATCTGGTGATTGAATGAACGAAAAAGAGGAGATACTGGAAAAATACATGAGAGCGGGTAAGATCCTCTCAGAAGTGCGTGCCGAAACTGCAAAAAAAGTAAAAAAGGATGCAACTTTACTTTCTGTCGCTGAGTTCGCAGAAAACCTGATACGTGAGAAAGGCGGTCAACCGGCTTTCCCGGTCAACATTTCCCGAAATGATGAAGCTGCGCATTCAACTCCAACTTTTGATGATAAATCCGTTTTTGGGGAGGATATGGTAAAACTGGATATAGGCGTCCACATAGATGGATATATCGCGGACACGGCTATCACGGTTGACCTCTCAGGTCATCCCGACCTTGTCAAGGCTTCAGAAAAAGCTCTAGCTGATGCTATCAAATTCATACATGCGGGTGTGAACACTGCAGATATCGGAGGCGTGATCGAGGATGCCATAACTTCATTCGGATATAAACCAGTTATCAATCTCACAGGGCATGGACTTGCGCAATACCTTCAGCATGCACCTCCAGCCATACCCAACAAAAAAATGCCTCACGGCGTTGTGCTGGAAGAAGGTGACATAATCGCCATAGAGCCATTTGCCACAGATGGTGTCGGGAAGATTTACGATGCAGGGAACGCGGAAATATATCATCTTGTTTCCGAGAGACCTGTGCGCCTCCCATCTGCAAGGAAACTTCTCGAAAAAATACTGGAATATAAGACCCTGCCGTTTGCGAAAAGATGGCTCGGCAGCAATGTGGATTTCGCTATGCTGGCTCTAGTCAAGGCGAACATCATCATGCCCTACCCCATACTGAAAGAAGTAGATGGAGGCCTTATCTCCCAGGCAGAACACTCACTTATCGTTACAGCAGATGGATGTGAGGTCTTTACAAAATGAAGGGTTTCATAACGTTTTTTGTGATAGCATTGTTGGCCGGCGCAGGTGAGGGGGGGAATTTATGGGCTAATAATATCACAATCAATGAATATGATATGATATGGAGTTACGACGAGACTATTACCGGAGCGGATTCTATAGCGTTTCGGATTAACATAGATTCGGGTTTTGGCGACAACGATAGTTTCGTGAATACATGGGAAGTACTTCTGGCAGACAAAGAATTGCGCAAAGAGTTTCGAAGTTCTATCTACAAAGAACTGGATGTGAGGATAAACAACAAAACTGACGGGATATATCTTGTCGATGTCGATGCTATGTTATCACCAGATGTCATCGGGAAAACCCATATCTTAGATACAGTTGTGAATACATACACGACAACTTACAGGTTTGATACAAGCGTTCTGAATGCAGGAAGTATATGGTTCATGGGGCAGGCAGGGACACCCGTAACCATAGTGATGCCTCAGGGTGTGGATGTGACAAATATCAGCGGCATTGATAATGCAACTATAAATATTACAGACCATGCAGAAATATCCGGGTTTTTCAGAGAGATATCAAAGGACAGGGGTGAGATCACTCTTACGCTATCAAGGAACACTTCATTCATAAAAAAGGAGATCAACGCGTCTAATGTCACTTCACCCGAGAAGACGGACGAAACAAAACCTGTGGTTGAAATGTTATCCTGGATAAGAGATGCAAGTATTGTCGTGGTAGGACTTGTAATTATTTTATTGATATATGTTTTTAGAATAAGGAAAAAGTAGTTTCAATGGACAGAATCGCAGGCAGAGTAAATAAGTTCTACGAAAGATACCCTTACCCATCGTTGCCTATCCGCACTGAGCGCGACCTGATACACAAGCTCCACTCCAATGTCATGGGAAATATCCTTGGCACAGTCGAATTGACATCAAGTGACCTTGCTGGGAAAGATATCATGGACGCAGGCTGCGGCACAGGGGAGAAAGCCGCCTATTTTTCTTATCACGGCGCGCGCGTTACAGCATTTGACCTTTGCAGTGCATCGCTTGAGAAAGCAAGAGAGCTTGCCGATAAATTCAACCTGCAGGTAGAATTCAGCCACTGTGATATGGCTAAGTTTTGGACTGAAAAACGGTTTGATCACGTATTCTGTCTCGGGGCGCTTCACCATACTGAAAAACCTTATGATAATTTCCTTGCGCTTTCAAAATTTTGTAAGCCTGGAGGGACTATTACTGTAGGGCTCTATAACCGATACGGACGGCTGCGGCACAGGCTGGTGAGGACCTGGATCGGATTTAGAGCGGGTCTGGATTTCGATAAGAGGATGGAGTATGTGGAGAGATCGATATACGGAAGAAAAATGAGGAGCGTTCATGAAGCGGCGTATGTTGCTGATAAATATGTGCATCCCCATGAGAGTTATCATACGGTGGAAGAAGTGCTCGGGTGGTTTAAGAAGAATGGATTTTCATTTATCGGAGCGCATCCGCGAACTGATGCGGGCGCAGGGGCTTTTTTTACGCAGTTGAAGTGGATGGTCAAAGGGAATGGGTTTTTTGTGATGTCGGGGAAGAAGGAGTGATGGTTGTCAGGAAAGCTTTGCCAGAAATAAAAGAGTTCAATTAGTATCAACAATTATGAGTATTTTTATGATCTTGACCAAATAGGAATATTATTCCCCTTATATTTTCGATATATCATCCCCGTACAGATCATATCATACACAAGGATTCATTCAAGAAAATAAAATTCATGACTTACATTATCGAACAAAAAATTGAATCAGGGATCAATATTTCAAAACATCGCACTCCAGATATAAGAGATCTTCCCCATTCCCTACCCATCTTTCTTTCAGACCTTATTAGATCATCTGGCATTTACGCCCCTAAAGTACGGGTATTCTTGGTTTATCTTTCAATCTCTTATATCTCTTTGAGCAGAGAAATCCAGACGAACCAACTTCCTTAACCTTTATCGGTTATGAGGTATTTCCCTCATGGAAGCCTGATTTTTATTCCATGGTTCTTCTTTCTATCTCTTTTTTGCTCATTCCAGAGTGCACCTATTACTTTTATTGAAGTAACAGGCAAATACTATATTAGTTTATCCTGATTAATAGTTTTCGTTATCTGATTTGATAACAAATAAGTGATATACTTTATAAAAGATGAACACCAAATAACATAAGATAAGTATGCTGGATTTAATAAGAGTTGAAGAGGTTGACAATAAAGTGATAATCCCTAAAGAGGATTTTGAGAAAATTATCGCTGATGTGGACAGCCTGATTGAAACTATTGAAATCCTTTCGGACAAAGAATTAATTGAACAAATCAAGGAAAGTGAAAGAAACATCAAAGAGGGTAAAGTAAAGGAAATAAAATCGAAAAAGGACATATATCAGCTCATGGTTTTATTTTCTAAGAAGGGCGGGGTTTGATGATGTGCGAGTGGCGGCACTATCAATGAGCGTTCGGCTGTGCCAGTGTGGGTTTGCATAGGTGGGGCTTTCAATCGAGTATCATTATGTGGCTATCGCTGCTATTTTTGTTAGTTAGAAGGGGGGGGGGATTCTCCCAAAAATAATATATATTTTATAATAATATCTGATGTGGATAAAAAGCTATCTAAACGTATCCCATCTTCTTCAGCAAATTTGCTATTGGTTTAGATACTTCTACCATTACATCGCCTATTTTGATTATTGTCTTTTCTATTTTTTCTCTTTCTATGGGTGGGTAGAATCCATCACTTAAAATAGCTATCAAGACTTCTCTCACCTTCCTTGCATCCGCGCCGCCCTTCGTCTTTTTCATCACCACGCCGACAAGTGAGTTGAGTGCCTTTACCTTGCCTGCTTGATAATCAGCTGCAGCCTGCGGATTTTCTACTATCGCCTCAAGCGCCGCAGTTTCAACGATGTCGCCCGCTACTATGACAAGCCCCTTCTCCTTGATTATCTCTTCAGGCGAGCCTCCTTTATCAAGCAGCGTCCTGATAATATCCACGGCGCCATCCTCTGTTATCTTCCTGCCAGCAAGAAGCTCAAGCACAGAAAGCATATGCTCTTTTTTGAAAGCTTCGACAGTCAGGTCGCGGTAGTTCAATTCACCCTTCAGCACATCGCATACCCAGACAGCCGCAGTCTTCGGGTCAGCCTTCTTAGCAACATCCTCGTAGAATATCGCAAGCTTTAGCTCTGATGTCAGCGCCTTTGCATGGTCATCCTTTATCCCGTACTGCTCCACGAACCGCATCCTCCTCGCATCAGGCAGTTCAGGCAGCGTCTCCTTAATAGCAGGCGCCCATCCAGATATCTTCAGAGGCACAAGGTCTGGCTCAGGAAAATAGCGATAATCATGCGCCTCTTCCTTTGTCCTCATGGAAAGCGTGATCTCACGCGCCTCGTCAAAATGCCGCGTTTCCTGCACTACAACGCCGCCGCGCCGCAGCACGTTCTTCTGCCGCACGATCTCAAAGAGCAGCGCGCGCTCAGCCCCTTTAAATGATGAAATATTCTTTATCTCGGCGCGCTGTCCTCCCATAATGGAAATGTTGGCATCGACGCGCATCGCGCCCTCAAGGTTCCCGTCAAACACATCAAGGTACCCAACAATGTTTCGCAGCTTGTCCAGATACCGCCGCGCTTCCTTGGGGCTTCTCATATCAGGATCGCTCACTATCTCGATAAGCGCCATGCCAGAACGGTTATAGTCGATAAGCGTGTATTTTGATTTATCTATGGTGCCTTCGTGCACAAGCCTGCCCGGGTCTTCTTCCATGTGAGCCCGCGTTATCCCCACCCTGAGCTCCCCGTCCTCGCCTTCTATCATAACGTAGCCGCCGCTTGATATCGGGAAGTCGTACTGCGTTATCTGGAAGCCCTTAGGGAGGTCAGGATAATAGTAGTTCTTTCGGTAGAACTGTGTGTGCTCTTCTACTTTACAGTTAAGCGCAAGTCCTATCTTTATCGCCGCTTCCACTGCTTTTTTATTGATTACCGGCATCGAGCCAGGCAGTCCAAGGCATACGGGACACACATGGGAGTTTGGCGGGTCGTTATGATAATCCGTAACGCAGCCGCAGAACACCTTTGTCTTCAGCTTGTTCAACTGCACATGGACTTCAAGCCCTATCATCACGCCGTCAGGGTTGTCGTACATTACATCCCCTCCGGCCGCTTTGTATGGAAATCAGTATTCTCTTCAAACGTATAAGCAGCGCGCAGGATCGTTGCTTCATCAAAATGCTTCCCTATTATCTGCAATCCGATGGGCAGCCCGCCAGAGAAACCGCATGGCACGGAGATGGACGGAACGCCTGCAAGGTTTATGGGGACAGTATCCACATCTGCAAGATACAACGAAATCGGATCATCTATCTTTTCCCCCAGCTTGAACGCAGGATACGGCATGGTCGGCGTAATTAGAACATCAACGTCTTTGAATGCCCGCTCAAAGTCCTGTTTAATAAGTGTTCTGACTTTCAGGGCTTTAAGGTAGTATTTGTCATGATACCCTGCAGAGAGTGCGTATGTGCCCAAAAGAATTCTCCGTTTTACCTCATCGCCAAACCCTGAGGCTCTCACCTGCGAGAACGTGGTATGCCAGTCCGAGTCCTCGGTGCGCAGCCCGTACCTCATCCCATCAAAACGGGCAAGGTTTGAAGAGGCTTCACTCATTGCGATTATGTAATAAGCTGCAAGCGCATATTTAGTGTGCGGCATCTTAACTGTCGTGGTTTTCGCGCCCAGTTCTTCCAGAGTATTTATGGAATCCCTGACAGCTTTTTCCACTTTTTCATCTGTCCCTTCCCCGAAATATTCTTCAGGCACTCCAATTCGTAATCCTTTCACATTATTTTCAAGGGAGGAGGAATAATTAACTTCCTTATCAACAGATGTTGAATCGCGCGGGTCGTAACCAGCCACAACATCAAAAAGGGTCGTCACATCGCGAACGCTTGTTGCGAAAGGTCCTATCTGTTCAAGCGAGTTGGCATATGCGATAAGCCCGTATCTGGATATGACGCCATAAGTGGGTTTTAGCCCGACAACGCCGCAGAACGATGCAGGACAGCGGACAGAGCCGCCTGTATCAGAACCCAGCGCGATCGGGGCTTCGCCACCAGCAACTGCTGCCGCACTTCCGCCCGATGAACCTCCAGGTACCCTTTCCATGTCCCAGGGATTTTTCGTAGCGCCGTAAAAACTCGTCTCAGTCGAAGTTCCCATTGCGAACTCGTCCATGTTCGTCTTTCCAATGATGATTGCACCCGCGTCTTTCAGCCTCTCGATGACATGGGCATCATACGGCGGGACGTAGCCTTTCAGTATATTTGAGGCGCAGGTGGTCTGTATGCCTCTGGTAGAAATATTGTCCTTGATGGCGACAGGTATGCCTGCAAGCGGGCCTTCAATATCATTTGCATCAATTTCTTTCGCACGGGAAATCGCGCTTTCTCCTGAAGTAGAAATAAAGGCATTTAACTTACTTCTGCCAATTCTCTCCAGATATTCAGCAACTACCTCTTCAGAAGAACCCGCGTGTATCTTTTCTTTCAGTTCATTGATGCTCGCCCACATTTCACATCATCCTCGGCGCCTTGAAGAACCCGTCCTGCGTCTTCGGGGCATTGGAAAGCGCCTCTTCCTGCGTAAGGGAACCTCCCTGTGCGCTGACCTCGTCCTCCCTGAAAACGTTGCTAAGTGGAAGCACATGATACGTTGGCGGAACGCCTTCTGTATCCACATCATCGAGTTCGGTGAAATAATCAAGTACAGAGTTGAGTTTGGGCGTGTATTTCTCTATATCCTTTTCGCTCAGCTCAAGACGAGAAAGCCATCCAATGTGCGTAAGGTCTTTCCTGGTTATCATAATGTTCTCTGCAATCTGAATAAAACGTAATAAGCCTTAACATGTATATTCCCTAAACTTTATTCTACATTTTTTTACAAAGGCTTTTTAGTTTTGCGTTATAACTACATCTTAGTATATAATAGATAATGGTATAACCTATTTTGTTAAATTATAGGTCACTGAGGCATGCGTCAACGACCGTCGGATTGGAAATCTGGGGCATCCCGACGGGAATGAAACTAAACAATCACCAAATAGGGGATTTTTTCGATGGGGTCATTTTTCTTCGGAGGTACTGTAGATTTAAAAACGATAAACAGGTCAAATTCTTAAGAATTAACAACATTCATTGACGTTCTATTTACATGAGCATTTTATGACCGAAAACTACTTAATCAATAAAACTAAAACAAGACGATAAATAGACAAACTATATAAAAAAACGTCTAACTGGGACAAAAATAAGCTTGTTTATTTTAGAGGTGGACTAAATATGAAACTAAAATCAATAGTAGCTTTGCTTATTGGTATAGCTATAGTTTCAAGTATTTTTACCCCGGCAGTTGGGGCTAAACTTGAAGCTGGAAAATTAAAAGGCTACAAGACTCTTGTAGATCAAAATATTGAATTCCAGGACTCAAAAATCCAATCAAAACTCCTGGAATCAATGCAAAAGAACAAAGAAGAAGAAAAAGATATAATTGTTACAATCAAGAAAGATAAAAATAAAGACAAAGTTAAAGACTTTCTAACCCAGGGTTCAAATCCAAAAGCCCTGGATAAGAAAGTAAAATATCATAAAATGGCGAACGCTTTTTCTACAAAAGTAAAGGCTAAAGACATCCAGGATATTGCAGATCTTGATGAAGTTGACAAGATTTATGAGGATTTCAGAGTAACAGTTGCCCTATTTGATAGTGTCCCGATCATTAAAGCGAATTCCTTATGGTCAAGATATGATGGGACCGGAGTAAAAGTAGCGGTGATCGATACTGGTATAGATTCAAATCATCCTGATCTCAAAGGTAAGGTCGTTGGTGAGATATCTTTCATAAATGGCGAATCAACAGAAGATGGATATGGTCATGGCACTCATGTGGCAGGAATAATCGCGGGGAGCGGAGCATCATCCAATGGCAAATATAAAGGAGTAGCCCCTGGGGCATCATTAATGAACGTAAAAGTCCTGAGTAATTATGGATATGGTACAGCATCAACAGTTATGTCAGGGATCGAGTATGCAGTCGATAATGGCGCTGATATAATTTCCATGAGCCTTGGGGCAGGAATATGGCCGCCCGATGGCACTGATCCTTTGGCTATGACAGCTAATGCAGCCGTAGATGCGGGTGTTGTTGTAATAGTCGCGGCTGGAAATAGTGGTGCGCCTTTCCTCGTTGGTTCACCTGCAACCGCTGAGAAAGTAATTGCAGTAGGTGCAAGCACAAAAACAGATAAGATCGCGGATTACAGCTCCCAGGGACCGACATGGGATCACAGGATCAAGCCCGAAGTAGTAGCTCCTGGCGGTGCGGCATATATAGATACAAATCCAGCGGGATTAGGGATCGTTTCAACAAAATCAGCGGGATCATTGCTGGAACAATATCTTCCGGATTATATCGTAGATAAATATTATCTGGCCATATCTGGAACATCCATGGCAACCCCGCATGTTTCAGGAGTTGCAGCCCTGATGTTACAGGCCAATCCGGGTTTGACCAATGAGCAGATAAAGCAAAGGCTGATGAATACTGGTGTTGACCTTGGATCTGATCCTATTACCCAGGGTGCAGGAAGGATCGATTCAGTAGCGGCTGTGGATAATATTGTTACCATAAGCCCTGTAAGCCTGAGCTATATAAACAAACCAGGCACAAACAACAAGGAAACATTTGTAATTACCAACAATGGAAAAAATAAAATAACACTATCGCTAAAATCTACCGGAGACCTGTCTGTAAAATTCTCGAATGACAAAGTCACAATAAATCCTGGAAAAACAAAAAAGATAACAGCTACAGTTGGGATTCCTGCGGATTTATCAACAGGGATGCATTCAGGAAATATTGCGATATACAACGGAAATACCCTGATAGCAAAAGTTCCGATATTAGTAGATATACCAATGAATTTCGTTGGCGGTAAGTCAGAACTCAACGAAAATATTAAAATAAGATCATCAGAGTATGGTGGAAGGGGAACGAAATATTATTATTTCAATGTGGAACAGGGCATTCCTGGCATTTCGTCCATATTGAATTCAGCGAACCTGCCTGCGTACACTTCTGTATATCTGATCGATCCCTATGGTGAATTCGTTGACTATAACTATGTTTATCCGGATAAAACATCTACAACAGTTTCAGCAACCGATCCCAAACCCGGAAGATGGATGATCCTTCTTGATTCATGGGCTTATGATCCATCGGTGCAGGAGGTACCTGTAACACTGACAACATATCTGAATACACTTAAATTGCAGCCCTTGTTGTGGAGTCCAAATACGACAATATCCATAGGCAGCAGTATAGTCCAGGACTTTACTGTTACGAATACTGGAAATTATGGTAAATCTATCCTTGTGGATGCATACATGAACATTCCCAATACATTAGCCAGTGGAAGCTTCAATGGAGAGGTCAGCTATATAAATAATTCTGGAAGCATGATGTCTCATACATTTGAAATCCCGGATGGTTCTTCCCAGTACACATTCACTTTGAATGCACTGGATAATCTGGGTTATATCTATGCGTATATCTATGATCCAAACGGTATGTGGGTCAATGGAATAGATGCTGGATACTGGGCGCCTCAATCTAACAGTGTTAAGATAAAGGATCCAATACCAGGGACATGGAGAGCTGATGTTACAATGGGTTATGCTGAGGTCGATACTACAGAGCATTATCGTGGAGATTATGCTATAGTTTCAAAGAATACAGAATGGATAACGAACGAACCGGATTCATTATTAATTCCGGGATCTTCCAGCATGCATTTTTCCTCCACCATGACACCACCGGAGGATGCGAACGGTTATTATACGGGCGAATTGACTGTATCTGCAGACGGATTGCTCATAAAAGTCCCCATTTCAGTGAATGTGGGTAAGAATATCGCATACCCAGGTGATTTTACTGGTGAGATCCAGAATAAGGCATGGAGATATTATACCACAAATATTAATGCCGACCATCTGAATGTCAATATTAATTGGGATAATATCGACAGTGATCTGGACTTGTTCGTATTTGACCCCTCAGGAAAGAGTGTGGCAAGTTCAACCCAATCAAATACCGTTAATGAATTTGTCAACATATCAAACCCAGTAGCGGGGAAATGGACTATAGGAGTATATGGATACAAAATAACAGGTAATCAGTATTTCACAGGAACATTGAATTAAAAGTTAAAGCCTGGGTTTACCAGGCTCTTTTTTTTAAAAATCTTTGAGCTCATTTATGGACACGCTTCCACCCATCATCGATTTTTGACTTACCATCAACTGTTGCCTCGTTTTTTCTTCTCAAAGTGGCAGCCGTGATTGTATGGGACACGAAATACAAGGAAAAAACAAAATCGATATGTCGGTGCATAATGAAAATTTTTGTTTTTTTTATAGTATAATCCGGCTTAATTTTAGCCATTTTTATCATATTGTTGTCAACTTGTTACCAGCTTAATACTGGGTTGCATATTGATTTTGTTAAAACACTGCTCTGCTATTTGGTTTTAATAAAACGCTATGCATAGCCATCACAAAAATATAAAAAAATTGTAAAGATGCGTAAAACTTAAAAACCATTACATTTCTTTTAACAGTATCCAAGTAAGCCTTTGCTTTTACCGGGATCGTAAAATGTTTTGGAATTACGATCCAAAAAGTCCAGGTGTACTCAAATAAACACAGATTAGTTACTCGTTCTCTCAAAAAAATACTATCAGTATAGCATCCGTTATTAAAAGCAGGCTGCTACCTGATAATGATCGTCTTAAATTATGATGGCATTTTGATGAGTACCACAATCCCTACAAGAAGGATCAGTATCATGACCGGCAATACTGTTGTTTTCATCAGACCATGCATCTGGCTCACCATCGCTGTAAGATCATTTATTGATTCCACGACCGGCTCCAGTTTCAAAACAGGGGGTGGACTTACCTGCGTAATTACGACCGGTTCATGCTGCACCGCTGCCTGCGGCGCTGGTTGCACGGGTTCATATCTTGGTTCTACTCTTACCTGTGGCTTTTGTGCAGGAGGCGCAGGTTTACTATGTAATAATGCTTTATACATTGCATCTTCGCTTCCCCTTACAGGAGTTGCATGCGCTTTTGAAGGCTGTAAAGGTGCTTCTCTTATTTCTTTCGCTACAGGTGGCTTTAGCTTAGGCTTATTGTTCAGCAAAGCTTTGAACATCGCGTCTTCATCCATTGGCATATTTTGTACCCTCTGCCTTTTATGAAAAAGGCAAGAGTGAATATTTACATATAAATACTTAAAACATTTGATTACTACCAATAATTTTATTTAGTGTCAAAATAAGTATCAGGACAAAACATGGATCGATTCAAGAAAAGAAATATCTGGATTGTGGTAGTGATCGGTGTATTGATATTTGCACTTTTCGCAAAAGAAGTGGGATTTGACAGATTTATATCCCGTATCAGCAATATCAACAAAACGCTTTTCCTTCTTGTTATACTTTTCAACTTCCTGAACATACTGGCTTTCACGATCACCTGGCGGTATCTTATTCCGGCAAAAATCGGCACCTACAAATTATTTAAGTTCTTTATGGCAGGGACATTTGTTAACAATATCACTCCTACGTTCGGGACTGGCGGCGAGCCGATAAAAGCCATGCTGCTCGGAAAAGAAACTGGCATCAGCAAGGCAGAATGTTTCGCAGGCGTTGTGACGCAAAGGATGCTGAACATGTTCCCGTTCCTGGTGATCGGGGGTCTGGGTGTGTGGCTTTTCTTCTCAAGATCAGATATCAGGCTTGAGACATGGCAGATAATAGGTCTTGGGTTCTCCATTACTCTTGCATTCAGCATGTTCGGGTTGATAATTTATTTCTATATGAAAAAAGACAAACTCTCATCGTTCGTTCATTCAGTGATAAAATTTTTCTCCCCATTTATCGGGCTTGTAAAAAAAGGATTTGACCACAGGGCTTACAGGGACGCAGTCGATGAATCGATAAATTCCTTTCATGGCGGTCTTAAGAATATCGGGAATAACAGGAACGCTGTTATAAAAGCCACTTTATTATCTTTCCTGGGATGGATGTTTGACATTATGGCTATATATTCGGTATTTCTCGCTATGGGAGAGACGGATATCCATATCAGCATCCTGATAATCACATACACACTTTCAATGATGAGCAGCTGGCTTCCTCTTTTTCTTCCAGGGGGTCTGGGTATTGTGGATGTTACAATGGCCGGGCTTTTCATGTTCGGCGGTGTTTCAGCAGAGGCAGCTGTGGTGGCAGCGTGGCTTTACAGATTGATATACTACTGGCTTAATACTACACTCGGGGGCTTTTATCTTTGGTCGTCATTAAAGCCCAGATAGATCATCTTTCTTGAAGGTGAAAGCGCTGGTGATCTTAACCTGGCCAGGAAGTTCCCCGAAACTTGACTTCAGTATGAGGTTTCCTATTTCTTCATCCATGACCCGGCTTATCCCAATGATCGAAGTCGTTGGTCTTGGGTTGACATCCACAACATAAGGCATGTCCCCAAGCACTATATCCACGCCTGCATATCCCCTGCACCCCAGCGCCTTCGCCGTCTTTTTTGCGACCGCGATCATCTCATCATTCCTTTCACAGTAATATGGCACTATGCCGCCTTTATATGATATTTCATCGTTGATCTCGATAAGCTGTTTGTTGACCGTGAGCGGAAGCTGCGTCTTCCCGGTTATGATGCTTGCACTGAGATGTTCACCTTCGATAAATTTCGTGGCGATAAAACCCTCCTGTAATACTCCAGAGCTGCTCCTGCGGATGCCTTCTGAAGCACAGCCAAACCTTGGTTTTATCACATAATTCCCGCTGTAATCACCGCTTCCTATGGTCTCTGGAACTGGTATCTTTTCTTTTTCAAGGGCACGTGTGCATTCGAGCTTATCTGCACACAGTCGCACAGCTTCAGACGGGCAGCCCAGATTTACAGTATTCTCTTCTACGATCTCAGTGAGGTCGCCAAGGAGTTCATCAGGAGCTATGACAAGCCCGGCATCACATTCTTTCGATATTCTTGAGATAGAATCCTCAAAATTCTCTGTCCTGACAGCCGTTCCTGTATCAAGCAGCATTCCTGATGTAGGATACATTACCTCATGATCGCACGAGACAAAACTTCGCACGAGAGTGCCTAGCATTGCCCGCCCTTCGAGTATGAATTCGGGAATACCTGCGCCAACCGCGTATTCTGCGACCATTATTTTCATGATACACAAAATGCTTTTGTTCGTATTAAAATTGTGCGAAATATCCTCGATCATGGACAACTCTGGTGGCCAAGTTTTAATATGTCTCAAACACATGATTAACATGAAAATATATGATCTTGAACTTCCAGCTTACGACGGTTGAATCTAAAACCTATTCAACCACAGAGGATATTCGAAAATACAAGAATATCAACATTAACTACGATGTTAACCTGAAAAACCCTTCAATAGTTATTGAGAAAACGCCTTTTGGTGAAAAATCAGTATTGCGGGTGGAATATTCCTTTTCGATCAATTATTTATCCCCGAATATCGGTCATATCAGGTTCGAAGGATTATCCGACTATTACAGCGAGGAAGACCTCAAGGAACTCAAGGAAAAATGGGATTCCGGGAAAGCTCCGGGCGATATCCAGAATGAGCTTGCCAATTCCATGGTAGCGAACCTTGCGCCTCTTGCTCTTTTGCTGTCAAAATCATTGGGGCTTCCCCCATCAATGCCCGTGCCCGTTATCAATTTCCAGCAGGCGCAGAAGAAAAAAGAAGAGCCAACCTATTATCACGGATAGCTGCTATCTATTATAGATAGCTAATATCTTTTTTTTTCAATCGGTATTAATTTAAAATGTCTCTTTTAATCCCTGGATCTTAAGATGAGAACCTATCGGACAGTAAGCTTTAGATAACCCGCGCATGAGTTTGCAGGGAGCTTCCGGGCACTGGATGCAGTAATTAATATTCTTTTCCACTGCGCAATTATAAACAATGCAGGGGTGTTTTTCTCTATTTTCGTCTTCGCAGCCAAGGCATTCATTACCATATTGTTTGCATAATCCACATGCAATACCGCATCTTCCGATAAGAATTTCCATTCGATCTCCTATCCTTATTCTACAATATTAACTCGTTATTGTAGTATTTAAATCTAATTAACCGCAAAATTTGAAAAATATTTTCAATCAGTCTTTCTGTTCGTCATTATGAATTTAGCAATGACGACCGCACCAAAAATTATCCCGATGGATATAGGGTAATAAGAAGATCTTATGATGTTCCACTTATCTGCGAAAATCAGGTATCCTGTGACTAAAAGTACAAGAGCGGCTATCAGACCTGATAATTCAAGGGGTACTTTAATTTTACCGATAGTTATTTTATTCATGTTCTCAAGTCTTTCAAGCCTGCGATCTGCATCAGAAAACGCTTCGAGTTTTTGCTTGAAATTCCTGTTAGTCTCATCAAGACTCGCCAATCCTGCCTGCGTAATTTCAATTTTTCTCTCAATTTCATTCAGGACGTTTGCATTTCCGGAGTTTTTTATCTCATCAACGGATTTAGCAAGAGTTGCGATCTGATATGTTAATTCTTCAATTTCATTATGGATATCATATTCCTCTTTGGCGCCCTGTTCGCCGCCTTTCCCCTGTGATTTGTATGATAGCCTCCTTTCCACAGCCCTGAGGCGTCCATCAACGCTTCTCACGCTCTGGTCAAGCGCCTCAAGCCTTCCGTGAATATCTACGCCCGTTATTGTTTCCTCACTATTTTTAGACACAAGTTTCACCACTCAAATGGGTTCTCGATGACTATGATATTGATATATATAGTTTTCACATTAATATTTTAATAATAAAAATATTATACTTTGTATCAACTTGAATAAAATAAAACGATTTATAAGCTTTGGCCATATCAAAGAAAACAAAATATGGTTTCATTAATCAGTGACGAGCGCGGGACAATGGAAATCCCCATGCGCTTTGTGGTATATGTAATGATCACAGGAGCGATCATAGCGCTTGTTGTTATCGGAATATCGAATCTTAAACCCGGCATGACCGTGGATACACTTGAAAAGCAGATCGGGGCGATGAAAGTCTCACTGGCCGCAATGCAATCAGGCGCAGCTCGAAACCTGATAGACCCTGCCTCTGCGGGGGGGAATATTCGCACTTACAAAATAGTCCTTCCTGAAGATGCCGGATACCTTGCTTTCGGGGCTGACCCTGACCCTGATAATGATGGCAATTTGACGAACACGAAGGAAAACATTTTAACAGACAAGGGAAACATAATAATTTTCAGTTCAAGCGCGGGTAAGAAAATAATCCCGCTTGATGAAAATATCGAAATACGCGAAGGTATTTTTGAGAACGGGCGGTGGGTTATGAACAGGGCCGGAGGCAAACAGTATGGAGTCGTAATAAGGGGCAGCGGAAGATCAGAGATCACGTTTGAACTTGTTTACGACCCAGTCTCAAAGACAAGGTACACACTTTCTCATTACACGGATGACCTGAATGCTTTCATATATCCTTATGACCCGGCTGCGTTTCCCAACAGAGTGTGGGTATCTGTTGACCCGAACTGGATACCTGCTGATGGGGTAACAGATGCCGATGTTATTGTGCAGTTAAAGGATGAAAGAGGACGCAATGCTGCAAAGGACGGTGTTGAATTGAACCTGACCGCTTCTGGCGGGACGTTGGGGCGCGGGAATTTAACAACAGTGAATGGCATGGCAAAAACGAATGTCATTTCAGATAAGGCAGGTACTGTGTTGATCACTGCAAGCTCTAAAGGGTTGAATCCGGGCTCTACTTATCTGACAGTAAAGCAGGTCCCGATAGTCCTGGATTTCGGGACGTGGCTGTACAGTGAAGGTGATGAACTGACTGCTTCTTTTACCACAGATCAGAGACTGGAGTACGGTGTCTTGTTCAGAGGGAATGGTACGAAACTCTCATTACCGTTTTTTGGTACGTGGTGGCCGAATGCCTCAATATATATCGATGGCGCAAAAGCAGGCGAAGTAATGATAGACAGCGAGGCAATGCTTGTTAAGAACTTTCCCAGGATAACCCTGGCGCCGGGAGTACATGCAATAAATGTCAGGTTGACCAATGATAAATTTCTCCCGTATGCGGGGGACACGAACCTGTATGTTGAGAGCGTGACGTTGTCAGAATGATCATTTTTAAAATTTCAGAACCCTTTTATTTCTATAATTCGTATAGTCATACATGGACAATAAAACCGAAACCAGTGCAGATACAGAGCTTTCGGTCATAAAAACGCAAGCCCTCACCCGGAAATACGGCAAAATATCTGCCGTAGACAGCCTTGATCTTGAAGTTGAAGAAGGTGAGATATTCGGTCTCCTGGGTCCGAACGGCGCAGGCAAGACCACACTCATCTCAATGCTGTGCACGATGCTGAAACCCACATCAGGCAGGGCATGGGTGAACGGTTTTGATGTCGTGAAAGAGCCTGGAAAGGTCAGGAAATCCATAGGCATCGTATTCCAGGCCCCAAGCGTGGACGACCTTCTCACAGGACGGGAGAATCTTTCAATGCACAATCTTCTCTTTGGCGTTCCTCGTGAAATAAGGAAGCAGCGCATCGATGAAGTCCTGTCTATCGTAGACCTGGAAAAGCGCGCCGACGATCTTGTCAATA
>Ga0180732_1000916_pt1 | contig 20801 bp, 17 predicted proteins | sample KR11_01MetaG_FD_148674 | JGI IMG/M metagenome (GOLD analysis project Ga0180732, IMG submission 148674) | Groundwater microbial communities from the Olkiluoto Island deep subsurface site, Finland - KR11_0.1 MetaG | ecosystem: Environmental > Aquatic > Deep subsurface > Groundwater | place... | reverse complement strand
CCGGGGCCAGGGATTTAATGGTCTTGTTGTTGAGCTTTGCGTGTTTATTTGTAAAATGCAGGGCCAGGGGCAGGATGTCTTTTTTTCTGTCCCTTAACGGCGGTATTTTAATGCTGAAGGTATTCAACCTGTAATAAAGATCCTTTCTGAACTGACCTTTTTCAATTTCCGATTCGATTTTCCGGTTGGTGGCCGTAACAATCCTCACATCCACCATTCTTGAAGACGTGCTGCCAATCCTGTAGAGCTCTTTTTCTTCGATCACGCGCAGAAGTTTGCTTTGAAGGGAAAGCTCAAGCTCCGAAACTTCATCCAGGAAAAGCGTGCCGGTGTCTGCTTTTTCAAAAAAGCCTTCCTTGTCTGATGCAGCATCTGTGAAGGCCCCTTTTTTATGGCCGAAAAATTCATCCTCAAACAGGGTTCGGTTGAAAGAAGCCATATTGACTGCAACAAAAGGGTTTTTTGAACGACGGCTCAACCTGTGAATGATACCGGCCAGCTCTTCTTTTCCGGTTCCGGACTCCCCGATGATCATCACGCTGTAATCCGTGGGGGCCACCACCTCGACCTGATGAAAAACCAGGGCCATGGATTCGTCTTCGGCGATCAGTTTGTTGAAGGCTTCAGGATTTTTAAGATCGGAAAAAACCGGTTTGCTTTTGTGAAGAGAGAGATCCTTTCGGAGATTGTATCTTTCCAGTGCGCGGTGAATGGTGATTTTAAGCTTTTCACTGTTCAGGGGTTTCACCAGATAATCGTAGGCTCCGTACTTGATGGCTTCAACAGCCGTGGAAACATCATCCACTGCGGTTACCATAATGCATTCGGTTTCGGGAAATTTCTCCTTGATTTGCTTGAGGATATCCATTCCCGTAATGTGGGGCATGATATTATCCAGCAGGACCAAATGGAAAGGCTGTTTTTGCATCATTTCCATCACCAGTCTGCCGTCGGACAAAAGGGCTGGCTCCGGCATGTCTGCACTCAGCAGGATGGTCTTGATGCTCAGCAGAAGTCCGTCATCATCGTCGATAACCAGTATGGGCGTATTTTCAGGAATAGATTTCATGGTTTCTTTTGAAATGAAGAATGTTTTTATGGGGTGAAGATGAAAACCAGGGTCTTTGTTTCAACAAATCCTGATCATATAGAATACAAGTCATCAGGACGTCAAGATTTTGTGAACCTCGGATGAAAAATTCTTGAGGTTAAAGGGTTTTCCCATGATGTTGGTAAATCCCAGGGCCCGGAGTTCCGAAACCTTTGCATGTTCCGGGTGTCCTGTGGTGATGAGCACCTTCAGGCCCAGGAATTCATCAGTTCGGGTGATGCTTCGGCAGACTTCCAGGCCATCCATTTCCGGCATCATAATATCAAGAATCAAAAGATCAGGCTTGTAAGTTCCAAGTTTGATACAGGCTTCAATTCCGTTAAAGGCCTCTTCCACCAGAAAGATTTCTTCTCGTTTCAACATCCTAACGATGATTTCTCGAATCAGTTCATCATCATCCGCCACCAGAACCTTGTAGGTCTTGCCTTTTGTTTTCACAGGAAGGTGAATTAAAAAGAGTGTGCCCTTATCATCAAGATTCCTGAAGGAAATTTCCCCGTTATGGGCTTTCACCAGATTGTAGCTTACGGACAATCCCAGACCGGTTCCTCCGTGGGCCTGTTTGCTGGTGACAAAAGGGTCGAATATCCTGTTGCCCATGGCAGGGTCTATGCCGGGGCCATTATCCTCAATGGTGATGAGCAGCTGTCCGGATTTAATTTCATAGCTGGTGTGGATTTTTATCACACCATGATCATGATCAATAGCTTGGGCCGCATTGATGATGATATTCAGAATCACCTGCTCAATACTGTGACGGTTGGCTTCAATTTCGGGCAAATGGCTCGAAAGATGCATTTCAACGGATATTCTAGATTTTTTTAAGGTGGATGCAGCCAGGCGCAGGGCACCTTCAACCGCCGAATTGATTCTCATGGGTTCTTTTTTTGAAATATCCGATTGCTTGGAGAAGTTTTTCAGGTCTTCAACAATTTTGGCAATCCGGTTGGCCGCCATATCCACATCGGATAGAAGCTGATGGAGATTCTCTTTCAGGTAAGAGGATTTCAGGCCGCCGAATTTTATTCCGGGATTGGACTGGGAATATTGTTCCAGCACGGGCATGAAATCATTCCAAATATTTTTTATAATAGGCATATTATACATAATGAGGTTGACGGGGTTGTTGATTTCATGGGCCACACCAGCAACCAGGGTGCCCAGGGCTTCCATTTTCTGGGTTTGCTGAAGTTGGCCTTCAAATTCCTTTCGTGGGGAAAGGTCTCGCAAAGACAGCAATACACCGGTTTTTCCATCCCAAGGAATGGGAACCATTCCCGTGAGGCATTTCAATTCATCTCCGTTTTTATTGAGAAATCGGAACGTAAGCAAGCATTCTCCAAGCTGAGCCATGGCTTGGGAAAATGACTTCCGATCATCCTCGTGGATGTGTTGGAAGAAAGGTTTTTCGCACAGCTCCCGGGAGTTGTGTCCAGTGATTTCTTCGGCCTTGGCATTATGAAAAACAACCATGCCATCGGCGATAATGATCAAGGCGTCATGGGTATTGTCGTTTTCAAGGTGACGACCCAGGGCGGATTGGGAAAAGCCAGGGGAATCATGGGATACCATTCCGTGGTTTGAGGGTTCGGCCCGGTGTGTTTTATCGGTCATTCATCGATCTCCATTGACACCGACTTATATGGAGGTGTCATTAAATTGACATAAATGCTTTAAATGTTTGTTCCTGCCATCGGGGCTTGAAGGCATTTGAATACCGAAAAGGGAGCATTCATTCAAATTGCTTGCCTTGGTTAGGGATTTTAATTCGTGCTGTGCTCTATATAAACATATGGCATTCATATTGCAATAAGCAAGCATGCCCAGATAGTTTTAATGATGGGTGCGTAAAAATCAAAGTGGAAATTAAAAAGAAAGTCAAGGGATTTAAATACAGAAAAAGGATTGAAATCCTTATTACGGGGTGGATTCTATGTTGAACGGGAAAAGCATTCTGATCACCGGCGGGACCGGGTCATTCGGGAAAAAATGCACGGAAATCATTTTAAAAAAGTATCAACCGAAAAAATTGATCATTTTCAGTCGGGACGAGCTCAAGCAGTATGAAATGGAACAGGTGTTTTCCGAGCGGGATTACCCCTGCATTCGGTATTTCATCGGGGATGTCCGGGATCTTGAACGTCTTCATCGGGCTTTTCAGGGAGTGGATTATGTGATTCACGCAGCAGCCATGAAACAGGTTCCGGCAGCGGAGTACAATCCTTTTGAGGCCATCAAGACCAACATTTTGGGTGCCCAGAACATCATCAATGCCGCCATTGACTGTAAAGTGAAAAAAATCATCGCTTTAAGCACGGATAAGGCTGCTAACCCCATCAACCTCTACGGGGCCACCAAGCTATGTTCGGACAAGCTGTTTATTGCAGGCAATGCCTACCGAGGCACCCAGTGCACAAAATTTGCCGTGGTTCGCTACGGCAATGTCCTGGGCAGCCGGGGAAGCGTGATTCCGTTTTTTCAAAAGAAAAAGAAATGCGGGTGCCTGCCCATTACCGATGAACGAATGACCCGATTCTGGATTACCCTGGATCAGGGGGTTGATTTCGTTCTTTTCTGCCTGGAGAACATGTGCGGCGGTGAGCTGTTCGTTCCCAAGATCCCCAGCATGAATATCATGGATCTTGCCAAAGCGGTTGCTCCGGAATGCAAAACGAATATCGTGGGAATTCGTCCCGGCGAAAAACTCCATGAAATCATGATTCCTGCCGACGAATCCCATAAAACCATTGAGTTTGAAGATTTTTACATCATTCAACCGAATTTTGAATCTCTTCCCTTCAAAAATAAATGGAAAAACGGAAAATTGGTTGGCGACGGCTTTGAGTATAATTCCGCAAACAATCCGGTTTTCTTAAGCATTAATGAAATGCAGGAGATTGTTGAGAGAATATGATTCCCTATGGAAAACAGCATATCAGTGACCCGGATATTCAAGCGGTCATCGATGTCCTTAAATCGGAATTTCTCACCACCGGTCCGAATGTGGAAGTATTTGAACGCAAAGTAGCCCAATACTGCGGAGCAAAACACGGCATCGCCGTTTCAAATGGAACCGCGGCCCTGCACGTCGCTGCTCTGGCTCTGGGTATCGGCGAGGGCCACCATGGGATTACCTCGCCCAATACCTTCGTAGCCTCTGCAAACTGTCTGGCCTATTGCCGTGCGGAACCGGATTTCGCGGACATCGATCATGAAATCTACTGCGTGGATCCTTCGGAGCTGGAAAGAAGAATCACGTCCCGCACCAAGGTTCTGATTCCGGTACATTTTGCAGGTCATCCCTGTGACATGAAGGCCATTTGGGAGATTGCAGAAAAGCATCATCTCTTTGTCATTGAGGATGCAGCCCATGCCCTGGGCAGCGCGTATCAGGATAAAACCGGGGATTGGGTCAAGGTGGGGTCCTGCACCCACTCCCATCTTACCACCTTCAGCTTCCACCCGGTGAAAACCATCACCACAGGCGAAGGCGGAATGATTATGACCAATGACGATGAGCTAGACCGAAAATGCAGGCTCATTCGAAATCACGGGATTGAAAGGGAAAGCTCCCTGTTCAAAGGGATTCCCTTAAAGGGTGGCTCTGATGAGCCATGGTATTATGAAATGCAGGATCTCGGATTCAATTACCGGCTTACGGATATTCAATGCGCATTAGGCTCGAACCAGATGAATCGGTTGGATGAGATCATCGAGAAGAGAAGAAGCCTCTGGAGAAAATATAACCAAGCCTTAAAGGATATTGATAAATTAACCGTGCCAGCCGAAAGGGATTGGGCCTTTTCAGCCTGGCATCTGTATGTGGCCACCACAGTCCATAGAAATGATTTGTTGAAGGAATTGAGACAATCAGGAATCGGCGCCCATGCCATGTATATTCCGGTACATCTTCAACCCTGGTACCGGAGGAACTTCGGCTTCAAAGTAGGGGATTTTCCTGTTTCCGAATCGTATTTTGACAAATGTCTGGTTTTGCCCTTGCATCCGGATATCACGGAGGATGAACAGGAATTCATCATTGAATCGGTGAAGCAATTTTTTAGAAAGATATAATCAGCCATTATGAACCTTTTCACCATATTTCACGCAAACCTGGCTTTTTCATCCATCCCGTCAGAGCATTATGACTGGGTTCTGGATCATTGCTACTGGCCGTTGCTTGATTTTGTGGAAAGGGAGAAAATCAAAACCGGCCTGGAATTCAGCGGACAGACCCTTCAAATATTATCTAAAATGGATCCTTCCATGGTTGAAGCCATGGTCAGGCTGATGGAAAAAGGACTGCTTGAACCGGTTTGCGGGGCCCAGTTTCAATCCATCGGGCCTTTAATGCCGGCTGAAGACAATTTGTTCAACTATGCCAAAGGCAGAAAGACCTTCCATGAGATTCTGGGCAAAGACGCAAAAATACTCTACATTCCGGAACAGACGGTTTCCCGGGGGATTCTAGATCTTGTGGCAAAAACCGGGTACGACGCAGTATTCGTGGAATGGAACAATGCCGTGAGATTCGGTTCTTTCGATTTGGAAAAAAAACTTCTTTTTCATTCGCCCCTTCTGAATTCCCTGAATGGTGAAAAACTTCGCCTGCTCTGGAATCACTCCGTACTGTTTCAAAAAGTTCAAAGATATATTTTCGGTGAAATTCAAATCGAAGATGTTCTGACCTATCTGGAAAATGAGACGCGGAATAAGGATGGACTGTTATGCCTGTATGGATCGGACCTGGAAATTTTCGGGTACTTCCCAGGAACCACCCTTCAGTTCGATTCAAGCCCCAGCCGGCAGAGATGGTCTCGATTCATTGAACTTGTGGAAGCCATCTCCAAAAAGCATGACTTTGTACTTCCCTCCGAAGGTATTGAACAGAATTCCATCCCCGAAACCGTGACACTGGGGTCCGCTGCTTTTCCCATTCTGTGCAAAAAACAACCGAAATACAATCCCGTCCGTTGGAGCGTGTGCGGACGGGGAGGGTATCAGCTTAACCGGTCTTGTTTCATGACCAGCAGCCAAATATCCATTTTGAAAAACAGTAGAAGCATTTCACCCTGCCGTGAAAAAATCTTGAGAGGGCAACTGGCCCCCTGCTGGGCCAGCGATTACAGGACATTCACCACCGAGGAAAAATGGTTTGAGGCCAATCGGGATCTGCACCATGCTGCAAGCGAGGTGGAGAAGGAGATTGAAAATATCAGAAAACATGGGCAACTCGGACCCGATGAGATTCTTATTCTTTCCGACAGTCCGAGTCCTTGTTTGATGGTGGAAAAAGAGCTTCGATTTCCCCCCGGTGCTGTTCTTGCCGGAGCCAAGGCTTATCTGAAAGAAAACCATATATTAAAACCGGTGAAAGTCCAGTGGGAGGATATCCATACCTATTCCAACGGATATGTGCGCAGCGCGCGGGTGGTATTATTATTTGATGATCCTGTTCCGCAAGTGGCAAAAATTCAATTTAAAGGGCATGACCCGGATACCCTTGCCCAGCCCCTTGCCTTTGAAGACTTTAAGCAGATGTTCGGGAAACAGGTCAGCTTTAATTTAAAAAGAGGGCTCTGTCTGGATTCGGTTGTTTTCCAGGATATTTCCCAAGTTCCTCTTATGGGTACCATTGCCCATGGTTTTTTTGATTCCATTGACTGGGATGCGGACTTTTATTCAGGCAGTGCCCAGATTGATACGGGCAATGATTTTTATCATGATTTAAGCCCGGTTGAATCCATTGTCTGCTTCAATGGGCCGTTGCGGACCCTGGTGGAAGGCATGATTCCCATGGGGCCGGTGAGCCAGAAAAAAAAGTATGCCATTTATCATGGAACAAACAGGCTGGATGTGATTCAGTCCTTTATGGTCAAACAGCTCAACTCCGTCAGTTTCCGGGCAGGCATTATTACCTTGCTCCCCAATGCCTGGAACCGGGACACCCTGAGCGTGGCAACCCTAAACGGCGGTGAAGCTTGTGAAATCTATTCCCTGTCCGGCCAGCGGGTGAGCCATAGCGAACCCGTAAAAACCGGTATTTCCAGTAGAAGCTGCCTGGGAGCCACCGGCGGATGGACGGCCTTTTCCGATGGGGAAAAAACCTTGACCATTTCACGTGATTTGATGAAGGGCCACAGCGCGCCCCTCCTCAGATATGAGGAAATCGGGGAACAGTTTTTTGCACGGCTCTACCATTCCTTGGGTGAACGGGATGATACCAGTTTGTTTTCCTACCGGGGTCTGATGGAAGAACGATTTGTGATCACAGCCCGCAGGGGTGAAGTGTTTCAAAAGATGGAACCCAATTACATGGTTCTTCAGCAAGGCGGCTAATATGCTCATGAACATGGAAGACAACAACGATGGAATTCGGTTTATCGCCGAGGTATCCAGCAATCATTTTCAGGACATCGGTCGGTGCCTCGCCTTTATTGATGCGGCGGCTGAAACCGGATGTTGGGGAGTAAAATTCCAGCTGTTTAAAATCAATGAGTTGTTTTCACGGGAAATCCTTGAAAAAAGTCCTGTTCATCGAAAAAGAAAAGATTGGGAACTGCCCGTCTCCTTTATTCCTGAAATCGCGGAACATTGCAGAATGAGGAACATCGCTTTCGGGTGTACTCCTTTTTATCTTCATGCAGTTCACGAACTTTATCCTTATGTGGATTTTTACAAGATCGCCTCCTACGAAATCCTCTGGAAAGAACTTTTTAAGGAATGCTCGCAAACCGGAAAACCCCTGATGATGTCCACGGGCATGGCCACACTTGATGAGATCGAAAAAGCCGTTGAATGGATCGGCCAAACCGGTTGTGAGGATTTAACCGTCTTCCATTGTGTTTCCGGTTATCCAACGCCGGTGTGGGAATGTAACCTGAAAGCCATTCAAACCCTTCGCGGGTTTGTCGCCCCTCTGGTTTCCAAGGAGGGCCAGGTAGCGTTTGGTTGGTCGGATCACAGCGTCAATCCCGGTGTATTATATCGGGCCATTCATAAGTGGGATGCCCGGGTGATTGAATTCCATCTGGATATCGATGGCAAAGGAGAGGAATTTGCGGCAGGCCATTGTTGGCTTCCGGAGATGATCGCTCCGGTGATTCAATCCGTCAAGCAAGGGCTTAGAGCCGATGGCAACGGTGTCAAAGAACCCGTGTCCTCGGAATTGGCGGACAGACAATGGCGGGCTGACCCCGGAGACGGGTTAAGACCGTTAATTCCCATGAGAGCAACCTTTAATGGATAATATCTGCATAGGAACGGCACAACTTGGAATGGACTACGGGGTGGCCAATAAAACAGGTCAACCCGGAAAGCCTGAAATCCGTAAAGTGGTCAAGGCTGCTCTGGACAATGGCCTGTGTTTTTTTGATACGGCAGCTTCCTATGGACAGAGTGAATCCATTTTGGGTGAAATTTTCTCGGACTTGAAAATGAATCAGCAGGTCAATGTCATCACCAAACTTCCCCCGATTTTTGTTTTTGAAGGAATCGACTCCCTCAGGCAGGCCCTGGCCCAATCCTTGGAACGATTGTGTGTGGAAACCTTGTGGGGGGTGATGCTCCATCGGACAGGGATGGAATTGAACCAGGAATTTTCCAGGGCATTGGCCCAGCTTAAAAATGAAGGCATCTTGAGGCATTTCGGGGTATCTATTTATTCTCCTGAGGACGCTTTGGCCTATGCCGGTCATGAAACGGTGGATATGATTCAGGTACCATTTAACATCATGGACCGCAGGCTTCTGGATAACAAGTTCTTTGAGGTTGCTCAATCTAAAAATAAAGCCGTGTTTATCCGGTCTATTTTTTTACAGGGGCTTTTATTGATGGATGAATCGGCCATTCGGGAAAAGAAAATGGATTGGACGATTCCTTTCTTACGTGAATTCCATAGCTATATGAAAAACCGGAACTTGGATGCAAAGGCTTTTATGATCCATGCCATCAGCCGTAAATTTCCATGGGCGAAACTGGTCATCGGAATGGAAAACCATGATCAACTCATGGAAAACATCACTTTGATGCAAGAAAACAACATACCGGATTCCTGTTTTGAAGGGTGGTGGGCAGGTCTTCCCGCGGTTCCGGAGAGATTGGTGAATCCTGCTTTGTGGTAAAACCTAATTTGAGCGATTTTCGAGTTTGCCGTAGATGCTAGGAAAATGGCATTTCGCTATAGTTGCCTATGCGGGATGGCATTTGACGCCGCAGATGCGGTGAAATCGGAAATCCCGAAGGGTTTCAAAATTTTGACATATAAAAGATTTGAATGACTTAGAATCATTAAGCATTTCTCAGGGCCGAAATTTTGAAACGCTCAATTTAGGTAAAAGAAAAGGGGGGTAGGACATGAAAAGAAAACTGGTGACTGTGATTCAGGCTCGCATGGGGTCCAGCAGACTGCCCGGCAAAGTGTTAATGCCCATTTTAGGCAAGCCTGTTTTATGGCATATTGTTCAAAGATTAAAAAAGGCGGAAGGGATTGATCAGGTCATCATCGCCACAAGCCGGCTTACGCGGGATAATCCCATAGCGGAATTCTGTCAAAAACAAAATGTGTTCTGTTTTCGTGGAGATGAGGTGGATGTGCTGGACCGGTTTTATCAAGCCGCCAAGGCATCCGGCGCAGAAGACTTGATCCGTATCACCGGGGATTGCCCCCTTGCAGACCCGGAATTGATCGGTCAAGTGATCCATTATTATTATGACTATGGTTTTGAATACTGTGGCGTTGCCACCGGCGCCGGGGTGGCCCATGAAGGGTTCAACGGACGGTTTCCAGACGGACTGGATGCGGAAATCTTCAGCTTCGCAGTCCTTGAAAGGGCCTGGAAAGAAGCGGACGGGGTGTTATACCGGGAACATGTGACGCCTTATCTCTGGAAACACCCTGATAAATTCAAGAACGGTATTTTCCGTTCCAAAAAAATAGATTACAGTCAAATGCGCTGGACCATGGACAACGCAGAAGACTATGACTTGATCCGGAATATCTATGAAAGCCTGTATCCTGAAAATCCGGGTTTTCTCATGAAGGACATTCTTGAGCTCATGAAAAAAGAACCCGGATTGTTTTCCAAAAACCAACATTTTGTGGGCAAGGAAGGTTATGAAGCATTCTGGCATTGAAACATTACTAAATGGAAATGGTCAGGCCCTTTACCGAAGAGCCAAACAGTTGATTCCAGGAGGCACTCAGCTTCTTTCCAAAAGGCCCGAGATGTTTGCCCCGGAGGTCTGGCCTGCTTATTACAGCAAAGCCAAGGGTTGCCGGGTCTGGGATCTGGATGGGCATGAGTACATTGACATGAGCATCATGGGCATTGGCGCCAATATTCTCGGTTATGCGGATGAGGATGTGGATGAAGCTGTGATCAAAGCGATTAAAGATGGAAATTCCGCCTCATTCAACTGCAGGGAAGAAGTGGATCTTGCCGAAAGGCTGGTGGGTTTGCATCCCTGGTCCGGCATGGTGCGATATACCCGTGGCGGGGGAGAGGCCATGGCGGTCGCGGTGAGAATTGCAAGAGCCTACACCCGAAGAGATGTGGTTTTGTTTTCCGGTTATCACGGCTGGCAGGACTGGTATCTGGCCGCCAATCTGGGGGAGAAAAATGCTCTGGACGGTCAGTTGATGCCGGGGTTGGAGCCCAACGGGGTTCCCAGGGGATTGTATCAAACCGCCTTGCCCTTTACCTTTGATGAAATTCCTGCCCTTCGGGAAAAAATCAAGGGCAGGGAAAATCAGATTGCCGCCATTATTGTGGAACCCGCCAGGGGGGAGGATGCTTCTGTTGAATCCCTTCAAACCCTGAAAAATCTCGCTGGGGACTTGGGTGCGGTCTTGATTTATGATGAAATCACCAGCGGGTTTCGCATGTGCGCCGGTGGCATCCATTTAAGGTACGGAGTCCATCCCGATATAGCTGTTTTTGCCAAATCCATGGCCAATGGCTATGCCATGGCGGCGGTATTGGGAACGGAAAAAGTCATGCAGGCGGCCCAGACCACCTTTATTTCAAGCACCAACTGGACGGAGCGTATAGGTCCTGCTGCGGCCATCGCCACCATCGACAAATATATTAAACAGGATGTGGCCAAACACATTCAGGCAATAGGCCATTCCGTGAAAGAAGTATGGAAACAAGCCGCCCTGAAGCATGATCTCGACGTCCATGTTTCGGGAATTCCCACCTTGGCACATTTTGCCTTTCAAGGGGAGCATGTAAAGCAGAAGGCCACTTTTTTCACCATTAAAATGCTTGAGTTAGGATTTCTGGGGTTTCGGCAGTTCAAGGCTTCCTTTGCCCATGAACCAAAAGACGTTGAGCAATATGCCGGGGCTGTGGATGGGGTGTTTGAAGAAATTTCCAAAAGAAATCCTGCGGAATTGCTTTCAACGCCCGCGGCCCATGATGGATTTTATCGTTTAACCAAGGAATGAGATTTGAATATCCTTTTCAGATGTGACGGATCCACGGAAATCGGCCTGGGCCATGTGGTGAGATGCCTGGCCCTGGCGGATGAGCTTAAAACAGCTCATGGCTGTTCCGTCACATTTGCCATGAGGAAATCAAAACTGGGCATGGAGATGGTGAGAAAATTTTACCCGGTTTTGACCCCCCATGTGGACAACGAAAATTTTAATTATGAAGTATGGCTTTATGATTTGGTGCAATTCACGGAATCGGACGTGCTGGTTCTGGATGTCCGGGACGGGCTGGACCCTTTGATTCTTGAAAAAATAAAAGCAAAGAACATTCTGGTGGTGGATATTGACGACAATGAGAAAAAACGATTAAGGGCAGACTTGGTGTTTTATCCACCGGTACCCCAGGTTGAAGAAATGAACTGGAAAGGGTTTAGCGGAAAGCTATTCTGCGGCTGGGAATGGGTGATCTTGCGAAAAGAGTTTGCTTCCAGGAACCCATCCCCGTGTAATCGGGATAAATTGGATAAAAACGGCCCCCATGTCCTGGTAACCATGGGTGGCAGTGATCCAAAAGCCATGACATTTAAAGTCATCAAAGCCTTAAATCAAATCAGAGACAGTCGATTTTTGGCAACCGTGGTTATCGGTGCCGGATTTGCGGAAAGGGAGAAATTGGATCAGGAAATCAGGTCCTGTCGGGTTCCCGCGCGTGTCCTGGAAAACGTGTCGGATATGGCCGGACTGATGAAAACAGCGGATATGGCGGTTTGCGCTTTCGGTGTTACTGCATATGAGCTTGCGGCCTCAGGGGTTCCGGCCATCCACATGTGCCTGACCCGGGACCATGAGAAGTCATCTGAAAGTTTTGTTAAGGCGGGCGTAGCCGAAGGGGTGGGGCTTTACAATAGTACAACAATCCAAGTACTTTCCGAAAAAATAAAGGCCATGATAAAATCATCTCAAAAAAGAAGCCAAATGAAGCAAACAGGTATGGGTCTATTTAGTGCTTGTGGCGTAGATAACATTGCAAAAACAATCGTATCGGCGATAAGGTAACAATATGTATTTTTAACTTTCGAATTAACTTATTGTAAAGAAAATAGATTCAATAAAGGCGTCTGATGAATATATATGATTTTTTAACTACTGATAACTTCCGATATTGGATGGAATTCATACCGAAAAATCGAGAAGAATACCAAAAAATAACTCAAATTGCTTATAATTTTAAGCTAAATACAAAAATCCCCACGACAGTTCATATAGAACCTACTAACTACTGTAATCAAAAATGTTATATGTGCTGCCATCCAGATATGAAAAGAAAAAAACAACAAATTGATGAAAAAATCGCATTCAAGGCAATTGACGAATGTGCTGCGTTAGGTGTATATGCAACCCATTTCTTTTTCTTTGGCGAGCCATTTATAAATAAAAATACTATTGAATACATGGGGTATGCCAAAAAAAAGAAGATTCCACTTGTGTCAACAACAACAAATTTTACTTTAGTGAGCGACTCAGACATAGAGAAGCTGATAGATTATCAGATTGATTCGATTCATGTCTCTTTTGAAGGATTAAATAAAGAAAGATATAAAGATATCAGAGGAACAGATGACTTTGATACGGTAAAAAACAATTTGATGAAGCTTATTAGATTAAAGGAAGAAAAGAAAAGCCTCAAACCTTGGATAGCGCTTACTTATGTCAGGACTAATGAGACTGATGATGAAATCTATCGTTTCATCCATGAATGGAATCAAAAGGTGAATGATATTCATATTAGTCCACAGTTTGACTATCTTGGACGTGCACCAATTAGAAAATATCAAAAAGATGTTAATTCTGAGCGAATCTTGGATCGAAGCGAAGAAAACAGGTTGCCATGCAGACAACTATGGCTTCGATTGGTTGTTTTATCTAATGGTGAACTTGTCCCATGCTCACAGAATATAGATGGGGAAGTATCGATTGGCAACTTAAATAACACCTCCATAATAGAGGCATGGAATAGTAATAACATGCTTGAATTAAGGATGAGTCACCTGTCTAACAGGATCGTAAATCCTGTTTGTAAAAAATGTATCGACTGGGATTGGAGTGGAAAAGTTGATAATCGACCGCAGCTAATGTCGGCATTGAAAAAGTAATAACCGAAGTTTCTCGCTTTTTCAACTATCAATCGCCCGGCCAATGATACAAGCCTCACGACCTATGCCGGCATTCGCCAGACATCGGTAGAGGTTTCGCTTAACTGAATTCAGGCCGGCTTTGGCAAGGGATTGTTCCATGGTTTTTCGCTTTTCATGGCAGGCTCTGCCCAGTTGATCGTTTCCCACGTAATTGTCTCCCATCAACAAGAACAAGTCGATGGGGAAAGTGGCTTCCCGGGAAACGACCTCAAGCCCTGTGCTTTCAAAAAGCATGGACAGTGAATCAAAGTCGAAGTAGTTCAGATGATGGGGGGGCGCCACCCACCAGGGCGGAAATCCACATGCGGTTCGCAGGGTGTGCTGAAATGCATTGTAGTCATTGGGCGTCACTGCACACAAAAGGCCATCAGGGATCAACAGGCTTCGTGCAATTTTCATTAAACGGGCCGGATCCGGAATATGCTCCAGTACCTCGCTCAGGTGAACGACATCGAATCGACCGAGACTTTGGGATGACGCTTCATCGAGAAAATCTTCCACAACATCCAAGCCAAGCCCCCGTGCATGTGCCGCCGCCCGGGCCGAAGGTTCTATGCCGCGAACCTGCCACCCGCGGTTTTGGCCATGGAGGAGAAAGAAACCAGGACCTGAACCGATATCCAGAAGGCGTCGGTGTCCCATCGGCAGTAAGCTCTCAAATGAATCATACCGATCGCTGTAGACCAGATTCCACCAGTCTATGTCTTCACGTGCGCGTTCCAAGTAAAGCGGTTTTTCCGCCGTGTAATATTCATGGCGGTAGATCTGCTCCAACTCATCCGGTGTGGGCAAGGGGATTGCATGTTTAAACCCGCATAACGTGCAATCGATCACATCGAAGCCGTTTACCGAGTCGAGCACCTGACCCTGGTGATCCTGCCATTGCTTGATTTCAGTCACGTTGACTCCCGAAGTTGATTACTGGTTAGCCTTGCGATAAGAACCATCCACATTGAATTCATATTAACGTAAGGGTTTGGGTAATTAATTTTATATTTAGTTTGCATCGTGCGAAATGTGAGATGCAACACTATAAATCCTTGATCCATTTTTCACGGAAAATCGTTTTTTCTGAAACAGCCTCCATCGTATCGGTTAAATCTTTCTCGGTCAGGCCCTCAGTGACGAAATTGACGGTTTTATAGTTGATGAATTTCTGCTGATCTTCCAGCTTGCCTTCTTGTACCAGTTTATCGTAAATTGGCGTTCCTGGAGTGGGATTAAAATAATTAATGATGCAACGGTCAATTTTAGAGTTAAGGATGTAATCACGGGTCATATCCAGATCTGATCTGGTTTCTCCAGGATAGCCCAACATGAAATATGCCGCTGCGGTCATCCGGTGTTTGTGGAAGAGTTCAACCTTTTTTTCTACATCGGTGAGATCGATTGTTTTTTTCATCCGTTTTAAGGTTGCAGGAGAACCACTTTCCGGTGCAATAACGACTTCCGCCCATCCAGCTCGTTTCATCAGGGTGATAAGTTCCTCATCCAACCGGTTCACCCTTATGCCATTTAGAGTCGTGATTATGAAGTCCAAGTTTTTCTTCTCTTTCATAATTAAGATATTTTCGCAGAGTTCTTTAGCCCACGCCATATCAAAAGTTAGATTGTCATCAAGAAAACTGATTTGACGGATAGCATGACTGCGATATAGATTTTCTATTGTTTCGAGGATGTATCCAATAGAATGTTTGCGGATCTTTTTGCCCATGATTACCGGTCCCTGGCAATAGGCGCAATGATAGGGACACCCACGAGTTGCCATAATCGGTGCCGATCGGAATTTATCCTTCAACGTATACATCCAGTCTTTATATTGGGTATCTATATATTCATCCAGGTGCAGCTTTTTATAATCGATCAGACCGAAATCATCCAAAGAGGGATGATAAGTGATGGGAATATTCTTTATTGGCTTATTTGTTTCTGCAGGTTGGTTTAGATAGTCAACAACACCTTTTAGGTTTAATTCGCCTTCACCAAGGATAGCCCAGTCTGCTCTTACAAGATGGGCAGATGGTCCGCCTAAGACGACTATGGCATCGGAACTATCCTTAATTACATCGACGGTATGCTGAACATTGACGATGTTAAAGCCCCAAACACTGATTCCGATCACTGCATATTTTGACGCGATTTGCGCCAATTTCTCATCGGATAAAGGGTGCAAAGAAGCATCGAGAATATCACAATCAACCATATTGTTTAAATATCCAAATCCTATCGGAAATAAGCTCCAGTCATTGTTCCGCATGCCTTTTGGCCAGATCAATAAAATTTCATTCATAGACTTATCCTAATCCTTTGAGTCATACCGATCGCCGTAGGCCAGATTTCACCACTCCATGTCTTTATGTGCGCGTTCCAAATAAAGTGGATTTTATTAACGAAGGGGTTTGGAGATGATCTCGCCTGTCTGTTTGTTTCCGATCGAAATTTATAACAAGACCGCCATTTTGTGTCAAACAAAAACACGTCCGGGAAAATATGAGGCGTTGTTTCATTTCCCGAAAATTATTCTTCAGGAACAGTGATTCAAATTGCTTCCGCAAACAAGTCAATAAACAATCGAAAAACGTCAAAAAAATATCACCGGGCTTTGATAAAAACTTTCCGGGTTGCATTTTCAAAATTATCCATCTCTTTTTATAAATAAAATTATTAATAATAAAACCAAATGGATATATATGTATATCTATATGTCTGCCGGTCATTGGGAAAACCAGAAGGGGGAAAAAGATATTGGCACAATAGATGCAAAAATTAACGCAAAGGTCTGTAAGGCTGCGTCGACAGAACATAATCGTTTTTTCCTTTCATGGACTGGAGAGGTATGATGGATTTAAAAAAAATGGCAACTGTTTTGAGGATTGATGCCCTCAATATGATTTATTGCGCCGGTTCCGGCCATCCTGGCGGCTCGCTTTCCGCTGCGGATATCGTTACCACACTCTATTTTGATGAAATGAATATTGATGCGGGTAATCCCCAAAATCCGGACAGAGATTTCTTTGTGCTTTCAAAGGGGCATTCATGCCCCATTGTGTATGCGGCACTGGCCAACAAAGATTTTTTCAGCAAAGACTGGTACAAGCGTCTTCGGCATATCAATGGCGAACTTCAGGGCCATCCGGATCGAAAAAAAACACCTGGAATCGAGTTTAACAGCGGATCTTTATCCCAGGGATTTTCATTTGCCATCGGCAAGGCACTGGCCTTAAAGCGAAAAGAAAAGAAAAACAGGGTCTATGTGCTGACCGGATGCGGGGAATTGGATGAAGGACAGATCTGGGAGGGTGCATTGTTCGCTTCCCACAATAAATTGGATAACCTGGTTGCCATCGTCGACTACAATCGACTCCAGAGCGATGCTTGCAATGATGATATCCTGTGCTTGGAACCTTTGGATCGAAAATGGGAAGCATTCGGATGGTACGTCATCCAGATAGACGGTCATGATTTTGATCAGATAAAAAAAGCCTTTGATCAGGCCAGATTGAACCAAAACAAACCCACCATCATTATTGCGCGGACGATTAAGGGCAAAGGGGTGAGCTTTATGGAAAATGCCCCCAAATGGCACGGCAGTCTTGCCCCCACGCCCGATGAACTGAAAACGGCCATTGCGGAAATCAATGCCACTGTTTCTGTGCAAAAATAAAACTGAACCCATACTGACAGGGGAGAAAATGGAAAAGGAATCACTTCGGACAGCTTTTGGAAAATCGCTTGTCCGGCTTGCCCAAAAATATGATAATTTTGTTGTTTTTGATGCGGATGTGGCAGGTGGCACCTGTACCCATCTGTTTAGAAATGCTTTTCCGGATCGATTTTACCAATTCGGTATCGCCGAGCAGAACATGATGTCTGCGGCAGCCGGTTTTTCAACCGAAGGTATTATTCCTTTTGTGACCTGCTATGCTGTTTTTGCTTCCATGCGGGCCATTGAACAGGCCAGAAATTCAATCGCTTATCCGGATTACAATGTAAAAATAGTCGCATCACATGTCGGCATCGATGTCGGACCGGACGGTGTTTCTCATCAGGCCATCGAGGACCTGGCAATTTACAGAAGTATTCCGAATTTTACAGTGATTTCACCAGCGGACGACATGGAGGTTTATCAAGCAACGGAATCCATGATTAATACATACGGTCCGATATATATGAGGACCGGGAGATCCGAAGTGCCGAAAGTCAACTTGCCGGAATACAAATTTAAAATTGGGAAAGGCACGGTATTGAGAGAAGGCGCTGATATTACCATCGTGGCAACCGGCATAATGGTGCACCGGGCACTTGAAGCCGCTCAGCAGCTTTCGCTCAAAAACATCGATGCGGCGGTTCTCAATATTTCCACAATCAAACCCATTGATAAAGAACTGTTGAATACATATTCAAAAAAAACAGGGAAAATGGTGACGTGCGAGGACCATAATATCCATGGCGGTTTATTCAGTGCAGTATTGGAGGCTATTAGCAGTAATCCGGTGCCGGTATTCCCCATCGCCATAAAAGATGTTTTTGCTGAAAGTGGAGACTCTTTTGAACTTGCCAAAAAATACAATATCGATTCAAAGGATATTTATCAGTTGTGTATCGAGGTGAAGAAAAATGAAACTTTCAGGTAAATTGGCGATTGTAACAGGGGGAAGCCGCGGTATTGGTAGAGGAATTGCGCTTGATCTGTCTGCATCCGGAGCGGATGTGATAATCACTTACAATGAAAATTCCCAAATGGCCGAAGATGTCATAAACGAGATCAAATCAAAGGGACAAAAAGGATATGCATATCGATTAAATGTCCGGGATGGAAACGGAATAAAGGCTTTTGCAGAAGAGGTAAAGAAAACATTTCGCAATATCGATATACTGGTGAATAATGCAGGAATTAACAAGCCGAATGATTTTGATCAAATACCCATTGAACACTGGCATGAGATCATGGAGACAAATCTTACTTCCGTATTCATGATGTCGCAACAGTTCCTTCCAATGATCGTAGAAGGCGGCAGTGTAATTAATATTGCTTCTGTCTCAGGCCAGTATGGTGGTCCTCGGACAACCCATTACTGCGTATCAAAGGCCGGTATTATCGCCCTGACCCAGAATGCCGCAATATTTTTTGCCAAAAAGGGTATTCGGGTCAATGCCGTTTCCCCTGGTCTGATTGAAACGGAAATGTCCGCTGCGGCCAACCAACTTGGCATAGACGATAAAATTCTGCTCAAAAGGCGGGGATCCGTGCAAGAAGTGGCCAAAGTCGTTTCCTTTTTGGCTTCTGATGACGCATCCTACATAACGGCCCAGGTGATCAACGTAAACGGGGGATTGTACTTTTAAATGGGATATCTAATTGTTCTCGGCGCAGGACCCGACCAGGTGCCTGTATTTGTGGAAGCCCGGAAAATGGGGATAAAAACCATTGCTGTCGACTATAATCCCGATTCAGAGGCTTTTTGCTATTGCGATGAAAAAATCATCGCCAGTGTCAAAGACCGACAGGAAACTATTTTAGCTTTAAAGGCATATGGCAAGGAGTACATCGGGGTGATGACCCTTGGAGTGGAGATATCCCCTGTTGTATCGGCTGTAGCCAAGGAATTCGGATTGGTCTCCATATCCGAAGAAACAGCATATTTGACCCATCACAAATGCGCCAGGAACCAAGCTCTGGCACAAAAAGCCATACCTATCCCAAAATTCCAAACAATTTCCAAACCGACGGATGTCTGTCTGCCGTTTCCATTTGTGATCAAGCCCAGCGATAATTCTGCAAGCCGCGGGGTCCAGATCGTTTTAGATGAAAATACATTTAGTGAAGCTTACGAAATTGCGAAAAGATATTCATCTGACGGTAAGGTTCTGGTAGAAGAACAGTTATCAGGGCCGGAAATCAGCATTGAAGGTTTTATGATCAATGACAAAATGCATGTGACCGGTTTTGCAGATCGAAACTACAGCAGGAACCCTGATTTTTTCCCGTTTTTTGTCGAGGATGGAGGCGATTATCCCACTGTCCTTCCTGAACATATTGTATCTGAGGCGAAAAATGTTTTTGAAAAAGCAGCGTTGGCTCTCGGTATCTGCAACGGGCCATCCAAAGGCGACCTTATCGTCACCCCCCAAGGGGTCAAAGTCATAGAAATCACATCGCGTCTCAGCGGTGGCGGATTTTGTTCCCGAATTGTACCCTTGCAAAACGGCGTCAACATTGTGGCAGCCACAATCAGATGGGCCTGCGGCCAGATGGTTTGCGAGGAAGAACTTGCGCCCAAGTTCAATAAATGTATATCCCATCGCTTTTATTTCCATGAAAAAGGACGCATCAAAGCGATCACAGGCATGGACCGGATCAAAGGGCTGCCGGGAATCGCGCATGTCGTCGTCCAGAGGGATTTTAAAATTGGGGAATATCTGCAACCGGTCAGTTATGTAAATCGGTTGTTTTATGTGGTGGCCACAGGCGATGACCGGCATTCTGCAATCCGGCATGCCCAAGAGGCTATTGAATCGGTTAAAATAATAACAGAAATCGATTAAAATAATGAGGGAAATGACAAAATGACGGAAAGAGAAACCCACCCATCTATGCCGGATTTCTACGAGAAAAACCTCAAGTTATTAAAAAAACGCTTTCCCGGTATCCATCACATGATCAGCTGCAATACGGAAAAGACTCCCTTTTCCATAGAATTATATATGAATGAAAATGGGCAGGTGAACGGCTCAATCAAGATTGACGGACAACCCACGACCCTTTTTTATGATGCGGAAGATATTGTCGCAGAAACAAAAAAGGTTCTGTCATTGCAACCCCTAAAGCAAAACGATGCCCTGATCTGTATCGGTATGGGATTGGGTTACGTCCCCCTGTTTGCCGCCCAAACATATGCCCAAGATACCCGGCTGACCATTGCAGAACCGTCTGCGGCCTTATTTGACATGACCCTGCATGTCATGGATTTTGAGGATCTGTTTAACTATCCTCGCCTGGATTTATATATCGGCGATTCATTTACCTCGAATCAAATCATTGAAGGCCATATCAAAG
>Ga0180732_1000915_pt1 | contig 20805 bp, 32 predicted proteins | sample KR11_01MetaG_FD_148674 | JGI IMG/M metagenome (GOLD analysis project Ga0180732, IMG submission 148674) | Groundwater microbial communities from the Olkiluoto Island deep subsurface site, Finland - KR11_0.1 MetaG | ecosystem: Environmental > Aquatic > Deep subsurface > Groundwater | place... | reverse complement strand
AGCCCTTCATTCAAAAAAGCTATCTTCGGATGGTTAAAAGAGCAAACAAATGGCGAGAGCGTAAAACCCAAATAATCCTCTTTTTTATTTAAGTAGCCTTAAACTAAAGGGTATAAATTTGACTGCGCAAGCAACAGAACTAAAAGAACAACCATGCATGTACGGAAAAGAAATCCGTGACAAATGCTCAGTTAGAACAGAACTAACAAAAGGCAACTCTACAGACATCAACAAATGGGTTAAACCCAAAAACAACAATGTCTTCGATGAAGCAGAAATTCTAATAGAAAAAATGATCAACATCAACAACGCATTAGTATCCTTCTGTGAGATGTGTCCTTTTCTGGCGCTATACATGGACCAACACCTCAAAAACCCCTAATTTTTTCGCTTAAAGAGCATTAACGGTAAGGGTGTGCTGAGAGAATCGTTAAGAGCCTTCTCCTTTCCTCGGTTCTCTTAGTGCATCCACAAAGGGTAAAAATATGAATAACACAAAGAACACTATCGGCTGGTGCGATGCTTCAACCAACCCCATATTTGGGTGCGATCACGGTTGCTGGTATTGCTACGCTCACAAAATCTCGCAAAGATTCAAGAAATTATTTCCAAATGGATTCAAACCAACATTCCATCCTGAACGTCTAAAAGAATCATACTCTTTAAAGAAACCTATCAGAATATTCGTCTGTAGTTGTGCTGACCTTTTTGCCTCCTGGACTCCTCTGGAATGGAGAAATGCTGTTCTTGACGCAATCTATGAATGTCCCATCAAACACACATTCATATTGCTGACAAAGAATCCTGAGAACATTCCGAAAGGCTACGTTTTCCCTGATAATGTTTGGGTTGGCACAACAGTTACGATGGAAAATGGCGACTGGAAAAACATTGAAGAAATCAAGACAATCAATGCTAAAGTGAAATTTGTAAGCTTCGAACCCTTACTTGGTCTTCTTCCCTATACCGTAGATCTAAATGGCTTGCAATGGGTAATCATTGGAAAGCTAACGGGAAGCAAAAAAGTAAAGCTTGATGCATTCTGGGTAGATAGGATACTTGGCGAAACTAGGCGACATGCAATACCTGTGTTTCTTAAGAAAAATCTGTGTCCAGACTGGTCAAAACATGAGTTGCTTCAGCAATTTCCCCCATAACCTTTTTTCTTTTACTTGATTAACTACACAAGGGTGTGTGCGTTAAGAAATATTAAGCTGAAACCACTATGCCTGATTCCTCAGTGCCCATATGATATTGCTAAAAAAGCTCTCAGGAATCATCCTGCTTTACATCTTTTTCTTCATAACACGTTTTGTAGAATAAACTGTAATTATCACTCAAATCCATCGTATTATGATTTATGTGTCGAAAGAGATAGTTGCCAGCACCATCAGCCCGATTAACCATTCAGATTGGAATAATAAGTTTCATCGCCATTTAATGAAGATTCATTGCCTTCTATTTCAGAAGATTCAACATACATGCATTCTTTGTCTTTGCAGAAATTTCCTCTTGAGCACCCATAAGTGACCTTGAACTTGTTGTTATCATACTCTATAATTCCAATCGGAGCGATAATCACTGTTTTCTTTAGACGATTGTATCCGTCTGTTGTAAAGTCAAAACAGGGTTCTGAAGTTGGCTGAATTATTACAGGTTTATCTTTTTGGGTCATACTTATTTGATCCTTAAATTTTTTGGCAACAATTTTCAGGTTTGGCTCCGCTACTGGGAATCCAGCAACGATGCGCCCTTCTGCACTTAAAACAGATACAGGTGCAAAAGTGCCCTGGGTCAATTGGATTAGCAATTGTCATTTGTGCTTCAAGCATATGCCCTAAACACGCCATGCCACTACACCTTAGTAATATCTATAGTAGTATAGGCACCCATATAAATTTCTGCAAGCTTGCTAATTGGAATACCTGTCCCAACATCACCAGAACCAGTAACCAAATACGCTGACCTAACCTTGCCTATTGAATGACCCATCATCAATTCTACAATGGATTCGTTCACCCCAGCGTACTTCATTTGAGTATTGAAGAATTTCCGCATTGAATAACTAGTCACTGGTACTTCGTTGGTGGCAACTTTTGATTTTATTCCTAATGCCTTAACTTTTTGCTGAATTGAACGCATAGACATATGGAATAATCTTCCGTTTTCTCCCTCAGCTAAATACTCGTGAAGTGCATCTATTGCGTTTGGTCCAAGGAAAGTGTCTGTTTTTTCCCCTGTTTTTTGCCTGCGAATTTCAATATGAATCGGCACTAATCCTTTTTTCAACTGTGATTTTATCGTTCCATACTCACTACTAGCGGTACTTCCACTTAGAGACAGAAGATCAGTATTTGCTAATCCACAGTTAGCTTGGCACAATATCCAAGCTTTGATTGCTGGGTCTGCTTTCGACACCATAGCTTTCAGGTCTTTTACTGAGGGTACTTTAAACGCTCTTATGTTGTAGGAACGCGGCGTTTTAACTTCAATTATGGCTGCGTAATTCGCTTTATAAAAACTTCTTATGAGGCCTGTTGCTACGGCTACGGTGTTTGGTGCATAGTCTTCGTTTTTTAGGTGAAGAATGTAGCCTTCCAACATCTCTTCATGTTTTCTTTTCACTATTTGAACTGTGCTTTCTAGGTCAGCAGTGCGTTGCTTAATTATTGCATCGGGCTTCAGTTTCAAGTAGTCGCAATAGTTTTTTAGCCAGAAAATCGCTGCTCTTTGCGTTTGGCTTTGGCTAAAATCCATGCTTTTCGAGTTAACTGTGAGTTTCTGAACCCAACGCTTAACTGACTCTTCTTTTAATATGTTGTCACTCAATTTTTTCATCGACCAAATGAACGTAAACTACTGTCCCCATTCTGGTAATTCCAGTTATGGCGTCGCCTTGCTTAATTTTCTGCAATATTTGCTCCAGTTTCTCCGCGTCTTTTCTGGTACTACATTGCACACGAGGAGTTGGAACACTCTTCGTTTCACAAATTGCCATCTGAAGCCCAAGCGTAAAATGCTTATCATGTAGATTTAAGGTTTTGCATTTAATATTCGTTAAGCGCAAAATATTTAAGCAACCAAACGAGTGATTGAGTGAATGGATGATTTCATTGCAACAGAAAGAAAAAAATTATATCTGTCCAAACTGCCACGCAGAAGGCGAAGAGAACTTCCGCAAAAACGGTTATCAGCACCTTTACAAACGCAAAGTCCAGAAATGGCAATGCAAAAAATGCGGCAAAATTGTCAATGATAACCAACTTGGAAAGGTAGGCGTTAAAAGTGAAGCTTAAAGAGGTAACAGCTAGAAAAGATTACAAATGCTACTTTGAACCAACACACATCATCCACAAAGGAGAACGATGCTTCAGCATAACCTTCACAGATGATTTACACTGGGTCAGCCGCCATATTTGCGTACTTTGCAAGGAGACCAAGTAAAATGAAAGTCACAATTAGTCTAGACAAACCCAAAGTAGTTATAGTAATAGAAGGCTCCGACACATCACTTGCCGAAGTCAGCGACTTAGTGGAGCAGGCGCTTGTGAAAATCAAGAAAGTATGGTTTGACTACATTAAACGCCAAACAAAACTCCAAGAGGAAAAAAACAATGCCTCAGTACCTTAGCGTTCACTCATGCCCAAAATGCTATTCTGTACTAACTTGGGATAGCGATGCTGAAACATTAACATGCAAGTGTGGAACAACAAAATCGTCTTTCGTCAATAATGGCATGTTCGTTCTGAAACAAAAAGAAAATGTATCTTGCGCTTAACAGGCTATAACCGCAAATAATTTAAACAGGAAAGCCTTGCTTGCTTGTATGAAATTAGCTCTTGAAATTGATGTTCCTGAAGAAACGGTTCAACTTTTTATAAAAGACGGAATTAGAACAGATATTGTGGAAGCTTATTTAAAAGAGGCTTTGACTCAAAGTATGAATCAGATGCTTGCACGATTACCAGAAATATACGCGGGACTAAAATCAGGCATAACCAGTTTCCAAGAAGTCATCGACAAGGCACGTATAATAGGATCAAACATCAACGATGAAGCCAAACGCAAACTTCAGCAAACGCCGTAGCTTACGTTTAATGTCAATTAACAGTCAGCGCAAAAGATTTATTACTACTCACAGTAAATTAACCGAAGAAGGTACCTGAATGTTTAGGCAGCCACAACAGAGACAAACTAGAAAACAGCTATGCCCCCAATGTCGAGGACAAGGACAAGTCATGCACAACGATGTATGGAACTTCGGATGGAAACCTTGCATCGCCTGCAAAGGAACAGGACAAATAGAAATCCCAATTATACCCGAAATGAGAACCAACCAAAGAACCCCCCTCAGAATATAAACCGTTTTTAGAACTGCGGAACGCTGTTTTAATGGTCAAAAGCCATACTTGACATTAAAAGTTAAATTTTATTCATTGTTGCGTAATTCAATTTATTTTATTATCCATCATTCATCTACATTTATCTGTTAAAAAAACTAACTCAAATACAAGTTCAATTAGTGTGGCTTAACTACCCATGAAGCGTTGAGAGCCACAACTTTTATATCATTATGATGATAATATACCCTGATTGTTATGACTGAAATTGAGCTACCGAGCCTAAAATGCAAACACTGTGGCTACAATTGGAGTCCAAGAACAAAAAAACCGAAATGTTGCCCAGGATGCAAAAGCCCAGCGTGGGATAAACCATACAAGGGGTTAAAACATGTCTAATCCTGAAAGTCTTGCTGACAAAATTGTCACAGCACTAAAGAAGTATAAAGGTAAACCAGTCATTTGGCAAAAAGTAGCAAGAAGTGTAGAACTAGAAGTAGCATCTAAAGAATTCAAGCAAGCCATCGACTACCTATGGATGTATGAACGCATTGAGATACAAGGCGACATAGTAGAAGTTAAAGAGGAAAAAATCACCGAGTTAAAATTGGTTACAGTCCTAACCCCATGTGGCCACAAGGCATTGATTTCAAAAGAAGCATATGATAAAGAGAAGAATGGAGAAAACTTCTGGAAGCCAGTTTGCGTTTAAATGAAATTAACAGCATGGAGAAAAAGAAAGAAATGAACTTGCCAGAAAGACATAACCATAAATTTGAACGCATCAATGACTTCACAGTAAAATGTGATTGTGGAGAACACCGATTTAGCCCAAACGCTAAAGGTAAAATGTCAATAGATGATGATTCTGATTGTGGGATGAGTGGGTGCTAATGCCAGAAACAAACAAAGAACAAGAAAAAGCTGAACAGCAAAAGAAAGAACTTTACTATGACCCGTTTCCTGATTGTCCAGAGGACGGCTGTGAAGTCTGCGATAAAGCTAACTGTGGACAAAGACAAGAACCAGAAGATGAATGCGATTTTAATGGCGAAGAGTGTATAGACAGTTTTCTCCACTATAGTTGCAGTTGTGTTGGTTGCGAAGTTATAGCGCCACCATCAAAAGAAGAATTGGAAGAGCAGGAATGCGCTATTTGCCAAAGAAAAGTGCCAACAGATTTTGAAGGCTACTGTCAAAGTTGCCATGATGAAATTGCAGAGAGAAATGTGAGGGATGGTTCAAAGTAATGGGTAAGTACAATTTGTTTGGCAAAGAAGAGCCTAACCCATTAGCAGATCACAAACGTTTCTGTAGTGTATGCAAAAGGCAAAGCTATCTTTGGATGTGTTGTGGCAAAAGAACAAGAAGAGTCAATCTCCAAAATACAATTGGAAATAAAGTTCACAGTTAATATGAAATAACTGCATGGAGAGAAGAAAAATGAGTCCTTTAGTTTGGGTAGACAAACCAGAACCTAAAAAGGTCTGGAATTGGCGCACAAAAACAATGGTGTGGAACTATAAAACTAACAAGCATAAATGTCCTAAATGTGGCTACATCACAGAAACAAAAACGTATAATCCAGATGTGTACGCCACGCCTACTCTTGAAGAGTTAAATGCTCAAGGCGCAGCGGTTGTTACTGAATTACACTGTTCAAAATGCGGAAATAAATTGGATTATGGAGAAAAAGCGTCAGTTAATACACTATAACAGAAAAGGTGAAAAAAATGAACCAAAAGATGCAAGAAATCAAAGAAGCGTTAGTACACAGTAAAAGTTTACCCAAAGGAGAAAAGGTAATTCTCAGGAAGGAAGCAATGATGCTTTTAAGAAATTTAGATCCGAGGGAAACAAATACTGATGAAGTATTTGAGATGATTGATGCCCTAAAAGTTGCTTATCCTAAAGAATTTGAACCGTTCCAACCCTTCTTTGATGGTTTACGACAAACTCTCGGAAATCTCAAAAAAAGAGATGAAGCAAAACCATGAATCCAGATTACTGTAACTTCAAAGGCAACTGCTATCACGCGCCAACTTCTTGTGGAGCGTGTGTTTGGAACAAAAACAATTTAATCGAATGGACGGGAAAAGTAAATGCCTAAAACTCTGCTAGATTTCGTTCAAAAAGAACCTGAACCAATGGTGTACTGCCACCAACGCAAAACAGAAGTACCCCTAAAAACATGCCTTGAAAAATGCATCACCAACCAATGCAGAGACATAGATCAAATAGTTCAACTACAGAAACAGAGGTATGAATGATGGGAAAGTACAACAAATACGACAAAGTTCAGCCTACACCTAAAACTTCGCAATATGCGCGATTTTGTAATGTATGCCACAGAGCTACTTATGCGTGGATCTGTTGTGGAGAGAGAACACGACGATTAAACATGGATGGGAATACAGTTAACTACACTTAACAGCAAAATAAAGGAATGAAACCATGATTGAAGCAGACATAGACTTTGTTCTTGATTCCAATAAACCCAAAATCAAAAAAGAAGGGTGGAAGTATGAGTATGTTCAAACACTCCCAGAAGTTCAGGTAGAGATAGCGAAACCTTTTGAAGAGAAACTAAGGCGCACCAAACAACTCATTAAAATGTTTGCCAAAGAAGAAAACTCTTCGGTTGCATGTAGTTTCGGGAAAGACAGTATGGCAGTTCTCTACTTATGTTTGCAGGAGAACCCAAGAATCAAAGTCAATTTTAATAACACTATGGTTGAATTTCCAGAAACGATGGCGCTTAAGAGAACAGTCGTTGAATCTTGGGATTTGGATTTCTATGAACTCTTTCCAGATAAGGGGGTCACATTCTATACTGTTAATGACCGCATAGTTAACGAGCATCTTGTAATGGATGACGGGAAAAAGCACAGTAATATGTGCTGTTACTGGCTTAAAGAAAAGCCGTTTACTCTATGGGCTAGGAAAATGAAAATTGGCAAGAACTTTACAGGAATTACGGCTTTAGAATCTCGAAATCGTATGTGGATTGCTTGTTCAAAGGGAATGGAATACTATAACTATAAAATGGGGGTTTGGAAGGTCAACCCGATTCTTTATTGGACTCCTGAAGAAGTTTGGAACTTTACTAAAGATCACCATTTACCGATTAATGAAGCCTACGCAAAATACGATATAGATAGAATTGGGTGTATCACTTGTATGAGTTATAAGGGGTGGCGAGCTACTCTTAGTAGAACATTCCCCAAACTTTATTGTCATATTTGTAAGCGGTACCTCAAGCATTTCAGCATATCGGAACCCTCATATTATGACGGGTCGGCTTTGCAGGAGTATCCCGAAATCTATGCATGATGCTTTACTTGGAAAGAAAGAAAATGCAGTTAATCGGCAATAAACGCAAATCGGGAGACCAAGAAATAAATGATAAGTGAAGATGGATTTATCTTAAAAGAATTTAGCATCTTTAAACACATAAAAATCCCAGAAGGGTCAGTACGTTGTCCAAGTTGTGAGGGTTCAGGCAAAACCTTAGTTGCTTATCGTGACCCTGGACCTAACGAATATTGGAGTTGTATTCTTTGTTTAGGAAAAGGTTATGAGAAAATCGAAACTCTACAAAAGCTAGGTTGGCAACTTGAAAATGGAAAGTGGATTCAAAAGCGCAATTCACAACAGGAGATTGAGAAGAAATGAGCATCACAGTAGAAAATCCATGTAATGATTGCATCCGCAAAGGTGGATTAAGTTGCAACCCTAACCACTGTTTCAGGTTTATTCTCTACAAAAATAGTGGCAAATTCTTTCCACAACCCAAGAAGGAATACAAGCCATGAGAGCACTGTTAGCGCAATACAACGGGCAAAGAAGAAAATTTAGAGCTACCTTCGCAAGATATGGCCAGAAAGCATTCATGCAACATATCAAAACAACTTTACTGTTAGTTGATGTTATTGATGTTCTTACTCAGGAAGTTGCCACGGAGCATCTTTGGTTCACTATGGGAAAAAAGTTTGGCGCTCTAGGGTTAGTTGCAGGAGATGTTGTGATTTTTGAGGCGCGAGTAGACACCTACCTGAAAGGCTACATTCATGATGAATTTGACGTAAAATACAGGGATTATCACCTTGTTTACCCATCTAAATTACAGAAAGTTCAAGTTGACCCTAATCAGGCAGTGTTTGGTGGCAACCCCACATGAGAGTAGGAAGAATAGCTAGAACACCAGAGGAAAAGAAACGCATTTATAGCGGAAATTGTGTTCAGTGTGGAAAGCCAAGAAATAGCAAACGTAGAAAAGTTTACTGCTCTGCCGAATGCCATGATGAATATTGGTATAGTCATGATTGGAGCTGGTTACGCTCAAAGATTTTAAAGCGGGATAAATTCAAGTGCGCAAAATGTGGCTTTCAACTTAAGCCAGTCGAGCATTGGTTTATAGTGGAAAATGACCCCAATGGCTTCTCTAAAAACAAGGTAGTTGAGATAAAGAAATATTATAACGGTCCTGTTGTTGCCAAGGGATACTATTCTGCACCTTTAATAGTAGACCATATCAAGCCAGTTGCTTTGTATCCAGAATTAGAGTTTGAAGCATCCAACCTTCAAGTTCTCTGTCAATGGTGCAACAAAGTCAAAACAAAGAATGATCTGGGTTATATAGCTGAAGTTAAGCGTGAAGAGAAAGAGACTGAAGAGCTAGCCCAGTTTGCTAAAACACACCGTTCAATACTTGAGTATGTTCATTCCATTGGTCCTTAGATATTTCAAAAATGCGGTTATTTTGGCTTAACCGCAAAAAGAAAAAGGTTGATTAAAATGAATCCTGAAGAAAAATGGTATGATGAATTAGAAAACGGTGATCTCGTAGCATTGGATTTCTTGGTGGCTGGATTACCTGATGATTGGTACGCTGATGATGATAATTTGAACGAAGCGTTAGGTGAGGCGATGGATGCTTTTGTTTCGAGACACCATTACTCGATGAAAACGTGGGATACTTTGATTAACAACCTTTTGGTTCGAGACGCATATTATAAGGCACTTGAAAACGCAGGGGTACAATTACCTTGCGATAAAGAAACATGAAAAGACATTAATGTCAAACACGAACATTACCTATTGAGTGCTTTCATGTCTAAAGCAGAGTTCGAAGTTAAAGATACAAAATGCGTTTGCCAAGGATTAAATAAAGTTCTTGAAATGGCAAAATTCTACGATGAATATGCCGTAAGCGCAAAGAGTATTCCTCATTCTCCCGAAAACAACAAGAAAGCCCTAAAAATAGTTAACAGTATGTTGGAAGTGCTGAAACCTTCTGATGCTTGCGGAGACCGAGGCGGTTATTGGCTTGAAAAAGCAAAAGCTGAAGCCATAACTTGCAAAAGAGAGGGCGAAGGTTGCATGATGGCGCTCGAATGGGTTAGAGCTGCAATACATGAAGACCACTGCTTAGATGCTAAACTTACTTGCCAAAAATACCAACAAGGCTTAGGATCAGATTTTGTTGAAGCACAACCATGGAACGACATCAGATGGTCAATGTACTGCATAGCCAACTTTGGATTAAACACCACAAAAGATGCAATAAAAACATTAGATAAATCCCTCAAGAAAAACAGGTGCCCAATAAAATGAGCGAAGACAAGAACTGTACAGCAAGCATCCCATGCTCTGTTCAAACTCTACACGGATTGATAAAAGGAAAGAAATGCCCAATTAATAAAAAAGTTTATCATAACACGGTTCCTGACATCGCGGGTTTTATTGCTAAATCGGGTACTTTGAAAGTTGGACAGAATGTAGGTGTTTTAGGACAAGAAACATTGAGCTTAAGCAGTTGTCCAACGCAAGGCTACGGCGGAAATGTCAAATTTGTTCTAAAGGCGAATAAAAGTCTCAAACCCATGTGTTACTATGAATGGAAAGAAAATAGGGAAACAGACAAAGGTATTGACTTAGAAGCGCATTCGAAATCTGTGGCAGGCGAAACTTTAGGCTTAAATCGAGTTCGAGCCAAATACAGCGTACAACTCTCAATGTATGACAAAGAATGCGAATACGTCAGCAACAAAAACATATCTTTAAAGAAGAATCTTGAGAAAATCGAGTTCTGGATACCATGGAAAATAGGCAAAAATGAATATAGCCATGGTTGCGAAGGAGTTTCACCGAACTACGCTAATGTTCATCCTGGAGACGAAACAGGAATCAAGGTTTTAAAGGAACAAATCGAGCAAGTTAATGGCGTAGCTAACAAATTAGGGGTGCCTTTCGAAGTGAAAAGTTGCTTTTCATTACTAAAGGCATCATGGGGAGACCGATACATACCGTTGACTGACGAAAACCTCAAAAAATTCGAAAAAGGAATAACTCCAGAAGTAGAAACAATACCTGACCGCACAATAGATTGGAAAAAACAATGCAAATGCTGATAGAGGTAGATTGAAGTGAAACATAATAAGCCAACGCCAAAAAAATGCACTCTCACTGATACTCAATTAGACGTCATTCGAAAAATTGGAAAGAAAACAGAGCCACCAAAAGAAGCTAATGGTTTTTCTCTAGTTGAATGGGGAGGACACAGATATGTTTACGAATACGCCAAGAAATGCATTGTGAAAATCGCTATCCCAGGAGACAAGTCAGACCATAACCAAACAGAAGTGGAAACCTACCAAGAAGCCTCACCAAAAATAAAGAAAATACTCGCGCCCGTAACCGATTATGCACCTGATTATTCATGGATCACCATGCCAAAAGCAAAAACCACCAAAACTGGATTGTCAGATATGGAAGCGTACTTTATCTATACTGACTTGAACAAAGAAATTCAATCTCAAGGATTCATGTGCTGGGACATAGATAAACGACAAATAGGAAAAATTGGAAAGAAACCAGTCGTTGTCGATTACGGTTTTGGAATCAGTTGCCCCATAGGACAAGAAAAGAAAAAGTAGTTTTGCAGTTATACCTCATTAAACGCAATAGAAATTCTCTTAAGCTATGTATCACAAGTATATACTGATGCTTCATGCTGCACAGACACGGAACAAGTCACGGCTGGACTAAGCATACCACAGAAATTTTAGATTTAAAAGTGTGGCCATTCTACACAATTATTAATCGGCTTTCAATGACAGAAGGCATGATACACCACACCATTATTCAACCTTAACCTATACAACCTTAAGGAAACAATTAAATTCTCAAAGAACCATTAAATGTTGATGAACAATACCCAAACAATATTGCTTCTAATTGCTGGCATAGGCATAACGGCTGTAGTTGCCTACTTAATTCTAAGACCAAAAACCGCTTCCGCACCTTCTTACACTGTTAAAGAGTATAATAATTTGGAAGAGTGGGAAATCCTAAAGGACGATAATGGCAGAGTACAAGGAGTGCGCGTACATAGAAATGCAAAAGAAACAACTTGATCCTGCCATTCTTAACACGGCACTTTTAGATGAAATCGCTGGTAGATTGCTCGAAATCTTGAAAATACAAAAAGAAGAACAAGCAGTTGGTGCAGTAGAAGCAATCGAAAAATTCACCATAACAAGCCAAAAAAACCATCTCACACGAATCAAGCCTTGGATGAGTGTGACATTGATTAATGATGGCCCAAACTCAGTTTTCGCAATAGTCAACACCGAGAAAAGTTTTGATGAACATGAAGTGCAAAATGGAGAAACAGCAACTATCGACATGCATAGACCCATAATAAAGGACATTTTGTTGTGGTGTCATACTGGAGAAACCGCAGTGGTCAGGATTGTGGGAACAAGATGAGTTTTTCTGTTTCTACATCAAAGAAAAAAGCCAAAACAATTAAAAAAGCAAACAAACACGCTGATGGAACAGAGCAGACACTTCTTGAGTTTGAAGGAGAAGCTCTTGTATCAGGATTTGTGGATTTATCAGAAATGCAATTTGGCGACACCGTAATTATACGTCAATATATTAAGCTCTGGAAGACAGCAGAATATCAAAGGTACGCAAAGGAAGAGTATAATGGAATTCAAAATGACCCTATGGTATATTTGATGCCTAAAAGAGTGGATTACGCTGTTAAAGTGACTCTAGAGCAAAGCATAGGTTTATTTAAAAACTTCGACAATACCTTTATCGGTGAAGATTGATGTGCCCAGATTACCCCAAAATGGCTACGCCAGCTCAAGTATGGAGCGATCCCAGCCGTACTCTTACGAGCATAACTGGTCAGCCACGAACAGATATTTTAGGCGAAGATACAACTTTTGAAGCAGGTGTAGGTACAAGAAAAGCAAAAATTGACAATGTTGATGCCCAAGTGTCAACCCGAGCGTTAGAGGCAGGAGGTAGGCTTGACGGTGTACCTGCTTTTGTCGCAGCAACAGAAGTTTCAGTTGTGATGGATGGAACAGTAAAAACGTTGATTGAAATTACAGATGTGAAATCAAGTGAAATAGAAGCATGGGCAGATTTAACTCCTATGGCGGCAGGAGACACAATTGTAGTGCGTTACTCACGCAAAATGAAAGCAGCAGGAGCATACGCCATATACGCTGAAGAAACCTACAGTGGCGCACAATCAATCCCCGCGTTATGCATCATCAACAAAAAAGTGTACCGAAGCATCTTAATTACCGCTCAACAAACTACTATAGGCGTTTACAGAACCATTGATGTTCAAATCATAAGAGCGAAAGAGGCTTAAGAAGTGAATTTAGATGCCGATAGAAATTAAAAGTGGGGCATCAACCGATGTTCTAACTGTTGATCCAACAAGTAAAGCAGCAAGAGTCGTACTGTACAATTTAGATGGGTCGTATAGTGGAGAAAAAGCCACATACCGAGCTTCTACTATCATTCCTTTTGTTCCAGCAGTCACAATCAACCGCACAATATTCACGATAGGAGGTTCCTCTAGTAAGAAAGTGACTGTGAAAAGAATCCGTGTAAGTGGCATATCATTAACTGCGGTAGCATATCTTGCTCTCAACGTGGTTAAGTATAGCACCGCAACAACACTTGGAACATTTACTAATCTTGTTGCAGTTCCGTTAGATTCAGCTCAGGCTGCTGCAACTGTAGCTCAAGTAAAAGTATTTACTGCTGTCCCTAATGATGGAGTACTTGTTGGTCACTTAGCAAGTTGGCGTTCACTATGGCAAGCAACTGTTGCTGCCGCAGCAGGTCAAACTTGGGATCATATCTTTAGTTTTGGTGATATGCCCGAGACTAAGGGAATTGTATTGAGAGGAACAAACGAGGAATGTGCTTTGCTGTTTCCAGTGGTTCCAGCATCTACACCGACATTAACGGTGGATGTTGAGTGGACGGAAGAAGCTTAATGGGCGCTACAGGTAATGCTATATTAGATTTCGGTGCTTCTTCAAAAAATGATGCTTCAATAGACGTTACTGGGCAGGCGGGGATACTTGCTACTTCTAAAGTGGAAGCTTTCATCAGATTAGAAGCCACAGCAAACCATTCAATAGATGAGCATAGGGTAGAGCCTATTAAAATAACTGCGGGAAACATTACTGCTGGAGTAGGCTTCACGATTTATGGAGAATCTAATTTACAGGCATATGGACAATGGAGTATAGGATGGGTGTGGGTTTAGCATGACGCTTCTACTCGCTTTTGTTACACCGCCTGCCTTCGTTGAAACCATAACAGCGAAATCTTTTCCAATGTTTTATTTCTCGAAACCCCTCAATGCTCTAGAGATTATTTCTAAGGTTGAAGGCGCAACCATAACACATATAGCTAAAGACTTTCCTGAGATTTTGCTGAAAAGGGGAAAAGCACAAGAACTTCGGTCAAAATGGAGCGATTAATAACTTCATAGTTTGCAGTTAAGTTGAGATAACTGCTAATTTTTATTCATAATCCGCATATCGACTGTCGGAATCCTTCGAGAGATCAAAAGGAACGGACTCAGCAACAGGAACATTAACTGGCTGCTGTCGGACAACACGAACACCCTTAGCCTCTTCCTGCCATAAAGTAATAAGTTTTAAGTGCTCCTTAATTTCGACACCGAACTGTTGCACGACACCGCTTAACTCAGAAGTGGCCTGACGCTGCTCATCAATCCAAAAAGGCGTCGCCTCCCCAACATGGAGTGAAGTACGATGACTAAGATCTGTGAAGATATGTAATCCATGGCTACGCTCAAAACTTCTAATATCAATTTTAGGCATGGGAGAACCAATCTCGAAAATCCATTTTCTAAACGTCTCTTTCAAAGGCGCATCAAGATACTGCACCAGCTCCTTTGGAGTAAACCACCGAAAAGCATGACAAAACAGCTCCTTAGCAGAAGCAAGCTGCAATTCACCCTTCAAATAAAGACGCACTAACCCCTCTTTATACCAATGAACAGACCCCCGAGGATCACCCTTGAAAGTCCACATACCATTACGATTCTCAACAGGCTTCCACCCCCAAAACATCAAACGCCTACCAACATCCAAATCCGTCCCAGGAAGCAACTCCCTCGAAATACACTCCCACTCAAAAACACGATGCTCCAACCTTTGGGCTTTTTGGGGTAACCCTAAATTATGGTAAGAGCGGAATTCACTGAGGAGGCGATTAATGTATTTTCCATGTTGATTGTAGTCAAGATGATGGATTTCACATATTTTTAAGGCTCTGGTGTATGGGTTTTTTACCCATTCATCAAAAACTTTCTTTCGCAAACTGTCACTATTACAACTCATACACCAATACCTCAGCCGAAGGGAGTTTTGATACTGTCGGATTTAATAAATAAAGATACCCCTCGAAGAAAACACTACTTAAGTCTAAACCCTAACTTTAAAAGCTTTTATGTGGCTATTAACCGCTAAGTCGCTTAATAAACCCTTAATATCACAATATAAGCGTGTTACTTAGAGTTTTTAATTTCAATGCGCACACCGCTTTGACCGTAAAATCTTGCGCGATTATACTCTGATAGCTCATGGATGTCTGCATCATTAAGAACTAATTTTCGTTTAATATGCTTAATTATTTGAGGTTCTCGCATGGAACATCTTATAGGGCAGAACCGACACATAAATGTTAAGGTAAAATAAAATGACAGAAATAGAACTCTTAGTTCTGTTCCTTGCAACAGTGTTTGGCGCTATAACAACTTCAGGACTAGGCTGGCTTGACTCAGGCACAGATTTCAACGCACGTCAATTCATACCAGGTGTCATCAGAGGCATAGTCGCAGCAATCATCGTTTTCATTCCCGCAAGTACAGGCTACTTAGGCTCAACATTGGGATTAGTAGCTATACTTGGAGCATACATCGCAGGCATGGCCGTTGATGTCACTGGAAACCGCATCGCAGGCATACTAAAAATTGGACAAGGAGAAACTACAACTACACCAGCTTCGACAACTTCGGCAACACAATAATTTTCAATCTTTTTTTCTTTTTTTCCATACTTTGCTGTTAAATATCACCAATCGTTTCCTGAAAGAATATCTCGATAAAGTTTTTCGTAACGAAATGCCATGATTTCTTTGGTGAAGTTCTGCTCCACTATTGAACGGCAATTCTCTGGCTTTATCAAGTCTACTTGTTTAACTGCTTGAACCATTCCTTCAACATCGTCGCAAACATATCCGTTAACGCCGTCAAGTAACAATTCTGGGATAGCGCCATCTCTTGAACCGATGACGGGGCACCCGCAAGCGTTTGCTTCCACTAAAACAAGACCAAAAGGTTCGCCCATTTTTGAGGGAAAAATCAGAGCCTTAGCGTTTTGGAGCAACTTAACTTTTTCTTGATGAGAAGCTTCCGTGTGAAGCACAATCTGTTTTCCGTCACAGTAGGGTTTAACGTATTGACTAAAGTATGGCTCTTCATAGGCACCGCCAACCAAATCTAATCCTAAATTAAGGTTCTTGGCAATTTCTATGGCGATGTGAGGCTGTTTGTATGATGTGAAGCGACCTACGTAGATTAGGCGATTTCCTTTTTCTTTCTTGAAGGGGTAAGCATTCAAGTCAATTCCGTTGTAAACGAAGTGAACATGAGTGTTAAGCTGTTTAGCGTATGTTTCCGCCATAAACTTAGATATGGCGATGAGGTTCATTTTCTCGCAGGGCTTTGTCTTCCAAGAAAGCCCTCCATGGTGAGTATGCGTGACATGAAGAGAGGGATTTTCTCTTTTAGCTAAATATTCAAAACCGAACCATCCATGACCGTGAATTATGTCAAAGTCTTTTAGCAGGTGTTTGAAGGTTTCATAGTGGAGTCGTTCCATTTCAAACCAGTCTACTTTGGACCAGTCTGTTCCATAATTAAGAACGGGATCTATCGTCTCATAAACCTGATAGTTTCCGAGTGGTTTGCTTCCTTTTGCTGCAAAGAGAGTAACATCGTGACCCAGCTCAGATAATCCAGTAGCAAGATCCGCTACCACAGTTTCTAAACCGCCATAGTGATCTGGTTTAGATTTTAAAAATGGAGTGGAGATTAAGGCAATTTTTAATTTGCCACTAACGCTTGAAGAAGAAGTGTACCCAGTTACTTCTTTCTTTATAGGAGTTCCTTCCGCGTAAATGCTCAAATCAACATGGTAATCGAATATTTGCTTCATTAAGTCTGGTCTTTGGCTTTTGTTGAAGCTTTGAACTGAAGCTTTGAAGCCTGTTTCCTCTAATAGTTGAATGAGATTTTCAGAGTCGTAGGTTGATTTGTGTCCTCCCCATAGGAGAGCGTTTAATTTTGCAAGTTGTGTTTTTGCTTTTTCGCATTCAGGATTTATCTCATCGAAGAAACCTAACTTCTTAGAGAGGTATCTCTTGATAAGTAGCTTTGAATCTGGCACTGCAAGTCTCATTATTCCGTTTGCCTTGAGGATTCTATGGCAGTCCAAAAGGAAGGTTTTGCCTTCTTCAGGAGTTAAATGCTCAAAACAATGGCTACACACGATGTAGTCGAAACTGTTGTCTGGGAAAGGCAAGTTCCGAGCGTCTAAACGTTGGAAGTTGTAACCGTAGGCTTTCGCGTAGGCTTCAAGGTCAAGAACATCTATGTTCAACCAAACAGTATCCTCTGTGTTAAGTATGCAATTTATAAATGAACCAACATTCAAACCTCTTTTCTGCCCGTCTTTGGGTATGACAATGGGTTTAGGGTAAAAATCTGTTTCTTTATGAACTACTTCATGGGTTGAACCGCAAATTGCTAAGAATTTTTCTTTCCACCAGCTAAAATTTTTTATGTTTATGTGTGTTATGTCCTTAGTTTGGAATAAGTCATCGACTTCTTTGTAAGCTATCCAGTGGACTCCGCGTTTTGATACTCTTGAAAGTTCACGGAGAGCTTGTTCGGTGTATGCTTCTGGGATGTGTTCAAGAAGTTCTATAGTCACCACAAGGTCGAACTGCTTGTCTTTGTAACAGCTTAAGTCTAAGATTGAAGCCTGCTTAATCTTGTCTGTACACCTCATTTTAATGGCGAATGAAGATACATCGCAACCTTCAGTGGGTATTCCAGCGTCATTAAGTCTTTTTACTAAGAATCCGTAGGCGCAGCCAACTTCTAAAACGTTTTCAGGTTTTAGTGTTTTTATATAGTCAATAAATTTTAAGTTTTCAGGAAAATCTGCATAAAGTCCTTTGTATCCTTTTGCTTCGCCCTTTCCGTCAAACGCAAAATAAGAGCGGTCAAATTGAGATTCTATCTCTTTAGGTGAGACATCTGAAGGTAATTTGTTTGATGTTACTATTGTGAAGAAGCACCATCCGTCGTATTTTAGTCTGTCAAAGTCATAATTGTTTATTCCAGCTTCTTTCAGATCTTTTTTGAGCGTTTCTTCAGAATAGAAACGATTATGAAAACAGTGTTGACAGCCATCTTTATCATTGAACTTTACAGTAGCGGGATTAGCCTTTTTTGCTAACTCTTCTTTGGTATTTAGATTTTCATACTTAGCTATGTCTTCTGGAGTAGAATAAGGGTGATGTTCACTTGACCAGTTTGCTTCGTCTGGAACTGTAATAACAAGTCTTTTAGCTACACGTTTTGCTTCTTTAAGAACCTGTACTGGATCTTTAACGTGTTCAAGTATATCGCCAAGAACTGCTACATCAAAAATTTTATCTGCAAATGTTAAGTTATGAGCATCCATCTGATAGAAGTTAGGTACATTATACAAATCCAAATCTACGAAAGTTACATAGGGTTCTAATTCAGTTCCTTTGAAGGTGAATCCCGAGTTAGAACCTATATCAAGTATCTTCTCTTCTATTTTGCAATTAACACGTATCCAAGCTAATCTGTCAGACATCTCTAGTTGTCACTTTCCCATTTTCGGTTTTTATATGACAGGGGCGACAGAGGGCAATCAGATTACTTAATTGATTCGCTTTTGCATAATTTACTAAGCCGAATTCTCGGAAGGGAATGAGGTGATGAACATCCAACTCTCGCCCAATTTCCTTTTTGGTCTTGCCACATAAGCGACAAGTGTGATTATCCCTCTTTCTGGTGCTTCTCCTCTGTTCCCGCCAATCAGGTCCGAAATAATGTCCATACCCACCCCTCCAGTTTGGGGATGCGACACCCTTACAATTACGATGGTAATCTGAATTTCGTATCTTCTCCTTGGATTCCTCGGAGAGGTGTTGACCATATCTTGGAGATAATTTACCCTTACGCTTTTTGGTTGACTTTGATAGTATTGCTCTATGTTTATCAGATATTTTTCTTCCCATTAATCCCTTGCTTATCTTCTCTCGAACTTCTGGTCTCTTAGAGGGATTATTTTTTCCGTTCAATCTTCCTTTATTAGCCTTGCTAATTTTCCGCTTAGACTTCTCTAAACGTGGTCCATGTGCAGGGCGAGTGGGTATCTCCCATCTTCTCATCCAATTACGAAGAGTGGGGCGGCAGATGCCAAGTGAATCAGCAATCGCATCTAAGGTCAATTCCTCTGTCCAATACAAATTCCTAAGTTCCTGTTTTGTTATATCAATCAATTTAACTCTTCCAGTTGGTTTTCCAGTTTTGGTTTTTGATATTTTCCTCTTTGCTTCCTCAGTAAGATGTTTACCATAGTGGGGGTTATTTCTCCCTACAAAGTTTTGAGATTGCCATTCTGATTTACATTTAACGGAGCAAAAATGGTGTTTAAAAGGAGTGATTAAAGAGGGTATCCTTTCGATTTCCTTCTCACAAGAAGCATTATCGCATTTTATAAGTAATTTATTACCCCTAGACATCCAAGGTCGTTATTGTTTTATCCGCAGATAATTTAAATATTCCTATGTGTGATAACCTAACCTCTGAAAAAATCCTGACTTCATAGCCTACTTTCTTGGCTTTTTCGAAGAAATAGAAGTCCTCGCTTACAGCGTCTTCCTCTTCCCAGTGGAAATAGGGTCTTGAAACTTTCTCGAAGACGTTTCTTTTAATAAGGCAGAAATGAAGCCCTGTTACATCCACAGGAAACCAATTGCCTGAAAACTGCGAAATAGGAGTATATCCACCCTCAACTTTTTTCCATGATGCATAATTGAATCCGACTTTTTGTTTTGCAACATATAAGCAGGCTGAAATTGGGTAATCAAGTTCGTACAGCATTTTAAGGGCTAAGTTTGCATCTTGTGGAGTTTCGATTACGGCATCGCTGTCTATCCAGAGTAGATGTGTTGCTCCAGCGTCTAGGGCTTGCTGGGCTAAGATGTTCCTAGCTAAGGGTAAACTGGGTACTTTACACATAAAAGGCATTTTGTCGCACCAATCCAGCGGAACCCACCTTAACGGCCCCCAGACCTTCTCCACAAACTCTGATGGAAGATTCCCCACATGGGGTAACAGTAAAGCAATTTTCGGTTTAATTGTTAAACTCGTTACGGAAGTAGTTGGATTATGTTCCCAAGCCGTTTTTACCACCTTTTTTTATTGCTTCTTGCTGACTTTTAGATAAATGTAAAAACTATTAAGCGTTTCCCAAAGCCTCTCATAGCTTAGGATGTACGTTTCCCCAGAGCGTATGTGGTTTATGCCCCATTAAAATTAGTGGTGCTTTTACTGTTACAGAGGGTATAGGTCCAATGTAAGCATCTGCTATCACTATGTCGTCAGCGTATAAATCAACAACATAACTAGCATATGTAGAGCCAATAACTACAGAAGCGTTGACTCCTGCGCTTGTATTAAGCCCAGTTATAGTTTTAACTTCTGAGCCGTCTACATATACGCGGTACTCGCCTACAACAACAGATTGCACATATTTTAATTCTATACAGTACCATGTGTTAACAGCCAGCCCAGCCCAAAGATACCCATCGTAAGTTTCGCTTGGATAGAGATAATGTAGTTGTAAATAATAATTTCCGCCTGACTCAGCGAAGCTAAGTCGTACAATAATGTTATTTAATGCGTTTTCAAGGCGTAAAAAGTCAGCTTCTTCCCCTGCTCCAGGTAAAGCACTTATACGGAAATAACCACGTACATAAATAGTTGTGTGAACATCATTT
>Ga0180732_1000914_pt1 | contig 20815 bp, 29 predicted proteins | sample KR11_01MetaG_FD_148674 | JGI IMG/M metagenome (GOLD analysis project Ga0180732, IMG submission 148674) | Groundwater microbial communities from the Olkiluoto Island deep subsurface site, Finland - KR11_0.1 MetaG | ecosystem: Environmental > Aquatic > Deep subsurface > Groundwater | place... | reverse complement strand
AGGAATATATTTGTGCGGTTCAAGGGAGTCAGAACCAGGAATTTAGAGTAGGCCCCCGACTGTTGGTTGGTCTGGGAAACAACTGTGTAACTTCCCCCGCGACTAACTGTACCCCAGGGGAAGGTGATATTTTTGACTTCGTATTTCTCCCATATCTGCGCGAATTGGGCCAACAGCAGATCGTCAACACCTACGATATTATTACTCGCCATCGCGACCGTCTGCGTTGCGGGGTATGCTGACCAATCGGACGCCAATCCACCGCCGCTGTTCGTCACGCATCCAGTCAGCAACCGCGTTGCGGGGTCGTATGTGAGGTAATTCGTCGCCGAGGCCACGGCAACATAGTTGGTCATGGAACGGATGATGGATAGGTAGTTGGTATTGTCCGGTTGCACAGCATTGGTCGCCAGCAGTTTTTCAGCCGTCGTGAGGTGTAGGATGTTCGCTCCGCTGTTATTCGTGTGCGACGTGAATGCTGGGATGGTCGTGTAATTCGTCTTGATTATCGCAAGATCGTTCGATCCCGACAACCCCGATTGCAACGGGAAGTAATTCGTCAGCACAATTCCCAAAGTGTTTGATGTACTCAAATACGATTGTAGCGGAGCCGTATTTGTATTCAGAATTGCCACCTGTCCGCTGACGCTGTTCCCGTTCTGAATCTGATATGCGTTGGTCGCCAGCAGTTTTTCAGCCGTCGTGAGGTGTAGGATGTTTGCTCCGCTGTTATTCGTATGCGCCGTGAACGTCGGTAGCCAGTTTGTAAAAGTTGGTTCATTGGTCAAAAACCCGTAAGACGCCAGGGCGGTATTCATCAGCGCCTTGTTCGCCCCAAAAAAATTGGTGGGTGATTTCAGGACGGCATTAGTGTCGGTCTGAACTGAAATCGTCACGACCGCCGGTGTGCTGGTCGGCGCTGTGGGCATGGTCCAAAAGTTTGAACTGGTGGTCGAAGTCCAGAGGTTGCTGGTCCCGTCATTGGCTCGCCAGCGGAAATAATATTTATGCGAAGGCGACAAGCCCGTGATCTGGGTGCTGATTGTCCCGGCGCCGGCGCCATAGACGTTGCTGTACGCCCAGCTGGCGGCGTTGGTCGTATAGTCCACGGTACCGTAGAACAGGGTATTGGTCGGCGTGATCAAGTTGGTGGTCACGCTCGCCCGGAAATAGGCGCTGGTGGTGGTGATATTCGTCGGTCCCAGGCTGGTAATTCCTAGAGCGCCGAAGACGATCTGGCCGGCCAGCAGTAAAGACGTTATAATCATTATTTTTTTCATCAGTTTGCCTCCCCGGCGCCTATCGATATAGTCGGAACGGTGTCTTGAATAATTATTGAGAGCGGATAATACAGTCCGGTGGACGCGCAGAACGGATAGAAGCACCCCTTCTTACAGATCCCCGCCACCACCCCGTCGGCATCCACTAGCCTCACACCCTGGACCCCATTGTCATCCGTATATTGCGCGATTGATGCAAACTGGGATGATGGCACGCCTTCCGAGCCCTGGATGACATCCTTATATATTCTCAATGTGAACTGGGTGGATAACTCGTTTTCATTCGAGCCGTTCAGGATGGTAAATTCAGCCTTGCAATCAATATAGTCTGACGTTCCGATCGCCGTGATAAGTTCCGCCGTGTTCAGCTGGATATTGGCGGAATAGATAGTTGATTCCCCGGTCCCGGTCTTGGTCCAGGTTGCCTGCGAGAAAAGGAAATTGGCATCCGTGGCATAGGTCGCCAGCGCCTTGGCTCCAAACTTGATGGCCGATCCGGCGTCAATGGCCGTCACGATGTAGGGCACGTTGATATTCGATTGCTCGTTGCATACCCGCAGGACAACCGGGAGAGTGTCGCGGAGCACGAAGTCGTAGCGTTCGATCTTCGTGGTGCTGTTCAGGGACGACACCAGCTTTTGTTCCCCGAGACTCCAATATAGATTTAAACTCATGATTCGCTCCCGGTAATCACGTCGGGCACGACCGTGATGTTGAATTGTGTACTGAGATATTCATTTCCGTCCGCATCCCGCGTGGTAAATTCCGCGATAAGATCCAGCGCCATCAAGCCGGTCATCGCGGCAATCAGGGCGGCGCCGTCAAGCGGGATACTGGCCTCGTATCGCTGGGTGCTCCCCGATCCGGCAGATGTCCATGTGGCCTGCTCGGAAAGATAGGTCGTGGCGGTCAGGGCAGACTTGGCCCCAAATTTTACCGCATGGCCGGAAGTAATTGCGCTCACGGCATACGGGACATTGATATTGCTCTGCTCCGCGCAGAGATAGAGCGAGACGGGCCACACATCGCGCAGGACAACAGTATAGAGCGTTATCGCCCCCCCCCCGTTAAGGCCGGGGATTAGTTGCTGTCCCTGGATATCCCAGAAGATATTCATTTCACCATTTTCCTTGATAGCATTTACTCGTTGCCACGGTTAGCCGGCGACTATCAGACATCGTTCACCAAAATTTATTCGTACAGTAATAGAACTCCCAGTCCAGGATAATGTCGTGGGCATAGGTTTTGTAACCCCTCACTTTATCTTGATTTATTCCCGGCTCGGAGCACCACGTTGGATGAGGTAAATTTGTGTTTCCGATTGACAACGCGGCCGAATTGGTTTGCGTATCGGCCAAATGATAGCCCTCGACAATATAGGTATCGCTATTCGCATCGAACGTATAAGTGGTATTGCTGGGCACAACCTGACCTGGAGTTGCGTTGGTGCAACCAAGATAAAACACGGCCGTATAATTCAAACTGGTGGAGGCTATAACGTACATCTGTCCCGCAATCCTGGTCATCAAACCTCTTGCCGAATAATACGGATTAGTGGAAACCGAATATCCGGCAGTAGCAGCAGAAAAATAAGATCCCGCGGATGGGCTTAATCCATCATAAATTGATTCAGTATCAGATTGCGCGTTGGCCCATGATCCCGATCCTATCCCTCCCGCCGACTTGCCCAACGGAACCAGCGTCACGGTCGGCTTGGTGCGATTCAGCGAATATAAAACCTTGTATCGTTCCACTAGGTCTTCCTTATAAATCTGCCAAGGATAATCGCCGTAGGTTGCGGAGTTTGTTCCCAGAACAGGCGTCCTGGTAAACTGATTTGTTCCATCGCCAATACCCAGCGACGCCCACAATCCCGTCACCGTCAGCGAGGTATTGTTTGAATCGCAATAATAAGGGACGAGTGATTTTATAGTTGTATCCAGACTAACCAACATCGCCCGATCAATTTCCCATCCGAAAGTGTTGGTTACGGTGTGCGTAAAGACCGCGACTCCATTTGTCGCATAGACGTTGCTGTACCACGTGCGAACAAAAGACGGCGGATCGACCCGATACAGAACGGGGTTTGTGCTGTACTGTGTTGCCAGGCAATGCTCGTGAACGCCCAGCGCAATTGGAATTACATCCTCTACTTGGACAGTCTTACGCATATTCCCCGAAATGTATATGGTCACTCCGGTCAGCACGCCCAGGCTTGCCAGGGCCAACCATCCGTATTTAAGTTGAGTTACAGAAAGGCTCATGGATTTATCTTTCTTAATCTTGCCTTCTGCGCGATGCTAATTTTTGTTTTTGTCTCTTCAGAAACCGGGCCGTGTGGTCTTCCCATTAGAGCTATACTAATTTTTTTCCTTGTTTCATCTGGGGTGATTTTTCCCTTATTCCAGCCAACATGCCCCTGGCTCGAAAGACTCATGTTTTTACAATGCTGTTCTGAAAACAATCTGGTTTTACCCAACCAATATCTAGTGGGATTCTTCTTCAGTGTTGTTGATATTTTATTTTTAGTCTCGTCTGATAATTTATGCCCCATAAGCGTTTGGCTTATTTTTTGGCGCGTTTCCGATGATGTGAAATCTCTTGAAGCCCCATCGCCGCCAAGAGTATTGTTGGTGAGCGACACTCCATCCTCATTGAAATATGAAATCCACGCAATTTCTTCTCTACATCCATCTCCGTCAACTTCGCCAATCAATTGAATACTTGGCAATTTTCCAATTTTTAATAGAGATCTTATCCAGTTGCAACGATATCCGTTTGATCCTTTCCTGGCCTCACTAAGATGTCCCATAAATCTGGAGGATAGGGAATTTTTAGTCTTCCCTACATACCGAATTTCATTTTCTGGACTCAATAAAACATATATCTTTGTTGCCATTACGCAAACGCTCCTGGAATAACTACGTTGCCAAAATGCCCAACCCGCACCAAACTCGCCACTCCGCCACTCAGCCCAAACAAATAAAGCCACTGGCGAAAAGTACTATCTGCCGCCGTAGATACCGGCCTGCTCGTTGATGGGCCCGTAATGATTGCCGTCCCTGACCCCAATACGTACTCCACCCAAACGTATTGCAGGTCTTCGGTTATCACAATCTTTGTATCAACGACATCAATAATCGCCCGGACGCCATGTTGTGCTTCACCGCTGTATATCAAAACCTCGGCGGGATTGTCGCCGTCGGGATTGAGTTTGTAACCAAAACATACCTTGGAATTTAACTTAAATCCGCCGGCGTTTGATAAATCTATCCGGCGGGGATGTTCCGGACCTTCCCCTATTTGATCTCTAACCCAGCGTTTTGTGGCAATAGTCATGGTTCCTTAAGTATAAGCGGGAGTCCACGATCCGCCATAAATTGCCGCCCAGCGCTCCGCCCCGTGCCATTCATAAATAATTTGGAATTTACGTTTGGCGACTTGCCGGACCTGGGGGGCTTTCTTCAACCACTCCCATGCACCAGAGAGTCCACCCATTAACGGGAGGATGGTCAGTGTTCCCAACAGAGCGGATGGAGGGGCTATGCTCGCCAGCGTAACCACCCTATTCATGTTGGCATACGCGGCGGTAATAGTTGAGCGACTGGATACCACAATCGACTTTCTGAGAATGAGCTCGGTTACTGGAAAATCGAGAACCTGGTAGGCGTAATAACCAGCAAGCGATAATTCAGCAGCCCCCGACAGCGTGGCCGGATAGTCCGTGGCGCTTCGGACGTAGTTTTCAATTTCACGCTTGCGATCGGCGGCGATAGAATCAAAGTCGGAATGGGTTTCGATCGGTTTCAAAACATCATTGGCAATCAATTCCCAAATGGCATTGACCGCCTCGGTGTTTCCACCATCGGCTCCGCCTGAATCATCAATCACCCGACATGATAAACGGCCGCTTTGTCCATTATATGTATCGCGCAAGGCGTCCACCCCGGAATCTGCGCCCGCCGCCGCGAGTTCGCGGAACTTTTGTAAGATCGCGGCTTTCGTTCCGGCAAATTCTTTAAATGTTTGCGTCCCGTCAGCTAAATCCCAAGTGTGCGTATCGGGTAATGGAATTATCTCGGAAGACCCCTTGACGCTATGAAATGTTTCGTTGGCGATGGCCATATTATTACTCGTTCAATTCGTTGACCGCCGTTTTAATTTCATCGAGTTTATTATTATGCTCCTGCTGTAATCTCTCGGTGGCTTCTAGTATTTTTTCCTGCCGTTCAGCGCGCCGTGCCGCCTGATCCCCTCCGCCGGCGGCACCGATAAGTCCACCGATCCGCTGAAGAGCGTCTATCCGTGACATTTCAGGGCTAGTAATACCCCTGCCGGCCATGATGTCTGCTTTCTTTTTGGCAAAATCAAGTTCAAGTTCCTGACGATTCTTTATCAACCCCATGTATTTATCTTCACGATCCATTTGCTTTTTAGCTTCATCATCGAGAATATCGTAATATTTCAACCATGCGTCTGATGTTTTTTTAATTGCGGTCAGTTCTGCATCGGCAGGTCCTGGAACACCACTGGGGCCACCACCGGCACCGGGAGTTTTTGGGGGCGGTGATGTAATATTCCAACCGGCCCACCATCCTTCTTTGATAACCCGCATGCGATCTACAAACCCACCACCCTTTCCCGCCATTCCCCATAAGGCTAATCCAGCGGTTAGTGCGGCGTTGGTTACTTTTTGAAGCCAACAAAATGCGGTTGCCGCCCAGTTGATAATTTTACTTCCTGCTTTTTCAAAGCTATCAGACGCCTTCGCCAATACGTTCATCCCGTCAGCCGCAACCTTTGCCTCCTCGGCATATTTAGCCATCCCCTCTTTGTTCATGCGCTGAAATACTTCGATCAAATCAATGGTGCGGGCGCCAAGTAGCTTGGTCATGCCTCCGACAAATTGCTGTTTATTCCCGACCTCCGCATATTTTTTGGCCATTAACTCTAAAACCTTATCGATCCCCAAGTTTTGGAACTCAGCGGAACTGATATTCATTTCCTTCAGCGCATCAACGTACGTGGCTAACCCGTTCCTGACATCAACCTGGGCGCTGGCTATCCGTCCGAATATTTTATTAAACCTGTCAGCACCAATCCCGCTCTCGGCCATTACCGATTTGAAAGCAATCATGGTTTCAAGCGATAATCCAAATATATTCGCCGCCGTCTGGAGATCATCCGCCGTCTGCAATATCTTACGTCCGAATTGTATCAGCACCCCCACGGAGAACGCCCCGGCGATCATGCCCTTCAGGCCGGCAAGCTGGTTGGAACCCAGCGAGGTTACGGAGTTGCCGATGTTCTTGACCTCGGCCTTAAATTGTGCACCGTTAAGACTGGCTTTGGCGGTAAGTTCTGACAGGACGGACATTATTTCTTTTCCTTTTCAGCTTTTTCTTTATCGGCATCGGCTTCCAGGGTGGCAACACCCTTGATATCTTCGGCGCTCATCAGGTCCTTATTGCCGTTGATCTCGCCCACGCACGCCTGGTAGCAACTGATGCGGTTGACGGGAAAATCCCACGCCGCCTGCTCGGTCATATGTAGCTCGCGCATGGCGAATGTGGCCATGTGCCAGCACGCCGGGGCGCGGATCTCGCCACCGTCGCTCGATGACCAATATTCCGGGGAGCAGAAGGCGGCGTTGATATAGTCTTGGAAGGCCGCACGGGCGGCGGTGAATGCGGGTTTCTTCTGGGCGCGGGCCCACTTGCGGATGGCGGGGGCATCACCGGCGATGGTAATACCTTCCGCGAATCCGTGGGAGCAGACCCATATCGCCGCGACCAGATCATCAATATCGGGAACACCGCCGAGGACGAAAGGAGAACCCGCCGCCTCCAAGACTAAGAGATGCCAGGAGGAGAATGGCATCAACTTGCGCCCCAGCACGGTCGGCGGGTTGAAGGTCAGGCTTTGAATAAAAGCGCCCTGCATTGTCAAAATCCTCCATGGCGCGATTAGGTATATTTGCCTACCATTGAATCCTCAAGAATCAATCCGAGGGAGAGTCGGGTAGCGCCCGCGCCATGCTTCGCGGTCGACCCCAAACTCATGAATGTCGTCAGCGTTCCCTTAGGCGGGATAATACCAACGGCTTGATTATCCTTTGGCGGATCAGCCGATCCGGTGGACAGGATAATTACGGTTGTGTCAATCTTCGTTGACGGGTCCATGAATATCTTGGTAATCGTCGCGCCGTCGGCGTTCTTGATGATTTCCACGTTGCCGTCCGGGTAACTCACGGTGACATCTTCCGCGATGTAGCCGGTATACAGGAAGCTCCCAAACGAAATCAGAAGTGTGGTTCCTTTTTGCGTGGCTGCCATATACTATTTCCTTCCTTTATTATTGCGACAGTATTGCCGCGATTTGGTCATTCGTTTCCATTGCAGATCGTTGCTGTTCGGCGTCCCAGATGAACGTGATCGGGCCGCGGTGTCCGATGTTGACGCGGGTATGCACGCCGATTTTAGCCCCCAGGCGTTTGGCGTTCTGACAGAACATGGTATCCTCTCCGCCGCCGCCCGGCATCCAATCGAAAAACCACTTGGTAATGCCCAACTCGGAGCGCATCCGGTCAAATAGCGCGCGACGAATCAAGGTAAAGCCCGTGCCGACGCTATCGGATTCGAGGATGGTGTCCTCCGGTTTGGGTTTGATACATTCATACGCGCACCCGTTGGGCAGGGGTTTATCGCGCAGGCGCAGGATAATCGGGTGGAATGGCCGGCGGCGGGTTACAGACAGGGCCGACAGCATATCATATTCCTGCCCTTCCACGTCATCCCGTAGGCGGTTGAGCGTGTCAGGTTTGAAAACCATGTCCGTGTCAACCATCAAGAGGGTGTCGGCATTGGATTTGAGGAAGTAACTGGCGAGAACCACGGCGGCAAAGTGCTGCGGGAGTTCGATACCGGCGTCCAGAACGGTGTCGCCCGTACGCATCCCGCCGGCGATCATGTGGCTCCAGCAATTGAAAAAGACAGGATCACAGCGATCATTCATTCTTGTGCCTATTGCCACCCGTCCAAAAGTTTTGGCGTTACTCATTTTATCTCGCTGAATATTTACGCGCCGTGGCCCGCATTCGCTCGCCTGCCCACCGGAGCATATCCTTGGCCACAAAATCTATGCCCCGCTGAAGGGCTATCGTTCCAATCCGTTTTTTCATCGCCACATCTGCCGCCGCATCGGGCCTCGTCCCGCCCGGCCAGGGTTTCTTCTTGCTGGACCATGGAATTTTGAACCATGCCGTGAGCCGACTCGGTGTTGCCAGTTGCCCCGGCAGGGCAAACATTCGCCCTTTCCGTTCAAACTTACCCAACGGCACCCCAAACTTCAGGGCAGCAATCCCAAACACGGCCCGCATCGAATTGACCGTGGCCATGCGCCGCTTGATGATCGCCCTTGAGACACGCACCGCCTCCGCCCTTTTAACATCCCGCCCAACATTCCCCCGGTACTTGACCTTGACACCCTTGGTCTTTCTACCGAACCTCATCTCTCTGGTTGCCGTATCCATCCATGGAACAAACCGTTCCATTCCTCTGGCCTTCCGGCGCATGGTGACGGTAAATCCGTCCTTCATTTTCAAAACTTTTTGAACGAACGCCGGCCACCATTCCCGGCCAGGTAACCCAGCAATATCGCTCTTGTTTCCCTGTGGGGCATACCCGGATGCCCGCGCCGCAACATTTCCAAGTTGCTTGTTGAGGATATAGGACCAATCCCGCTTGCTGGCCTCGGTGTATTCCCGCAATGCCTGTTGAAATTGCCGATCATCAATCTTTATTTCCCCCGATACGGGCATATCGCCTCAACTCGGCATTGCGTAAAGTGTTCCGCTGATTTCGGTTTTGAATGTATCGCCGTCCACTGTGTCCGTTCCCGAATCCGGGTGCCATAAAAAGGCGGTGAAATCTCCTATCGATTGCGAATTAAGTTGGCTAACCACGTCATCGCGCATGAGCACGTCTTCAATCGTAGCGGCGTTGGCCTGGTGGGTGGACCGCGCATCGTCATTGGCATTGCTGATCATGGCCACGCGTATAGTTACAGTCCAGTTACCGGTAATCGTGACCCCAAATACCTCGGCCTCGGCTTCGGCGGCCACAACTTCATATCGCGGCACCGATAAGTCCGAGCCGCTGAATCCCTTGAAGGCCGTCACTCCGGTCAAAGTTCCGGATGGTTTAAGCGAATTGATTATGCCAGCCACGGCGTCTTCGCTTTTTCGCTTGATGCTGTGATTCGGGGCGGTCATTTGATCGCCTCGCGGGTATTAAGTATTTTCAACGGATAAATGTTGGTTGAAGTAGTGCCGGAAAGTTTTACCTGTATTTTGGTGGTAGTCCAATTCGTCGGCACGGTGGTCGCGCACGACCATGTTCCAGCCGTGGCAACCTGGGCGGTAGCGGTATAGACGATGTTGGAATACGGCCACCCCAGCGTCAGGGTTACAGTCAACCCGGTTAAATCCTCTTTCGCAGAACTGGTGGAAGTGCCGGAATACGCAACGCAGTTGGTAAAGACAAGTTGGTATCCGCGAACATACTCGACGGATGAAGCGTCAGCCTCGGCCTCATCGCGCAGATTGGTTATGGTGATGGTGGCCGGTGAAAGCGCCCATGCGTTACAAGCCAAAAACATTATAGCGAAAATGATATATTTCATTATGATTCATCCTCCGTACATTCGAGGGTCAGGGCCACGTCGTCGGGACTGGTCCTGATATTCTGAATGCGATAAGTTACACCGCCGGCCGTACATGTCTGACCCTTGGCTGGGCGGGTCGTAAAGGCAACCGTCGGCACAAAAAATTGAATAGAAATGTCCGGCATCATCCCGGCCATCTGGAGTGTTTCCCCGGAGTTGATCTCCGTGGCTACGCTGTTTACGCTGGCGCCGGTGGTCAACCCGGTAATGGTCAGCGCCGTGGGAAGGTCGGCAATGGCGTAGTCCAGGTCGCCATCAAGATCACTTATTGAGATTGTCATAATCGAACCTTGGCTTTGAATCATCTCGATCCCAATAGACCGGGATGGCCGGAAGGATATGACCCACCGAAACATCGGTATTCATTCCAACCTTAAAACCGAATCCGCGGACCTGCTCACAAAATGAAATACATTCGTCGCATACGCCCCAGCGGGCGATCCGCTCGCCATTAACCTCGGTAATCTTTTGAATCACCTCCCGGCGAATTAAGCAGAAGCCAAACGGCACCGCTTCCACGTCAATGATCCCGCGCAAATTCTCGATATTATTTTTACTCCGGCGCATGGACCGGAACACCTGGGGATTGAACGGATAACGTCGAGCCGGGAACAAGGCGCTTAATATTCCGTATTCCTGGCCGGAATTACGCAATGCCTTCAAGTCTTCCGGATTAAAAACAACATCGTCTTCCAAGATCAACATCGAGTCGCAGGGGGAAGCCAGAAAACGTTGACATACCTTCGTAAGCGCCGTAACCACGTTCCAGCGAATCACCGGCTCCAGAATCATATCCCCCGGACATAATCCCGAGCCGGCGAGACGCAGAAGCGAGGCCACAAACTCGGCTCGCGGATCGGCATAGAACCGAGTCCCAATGGCGATTTTGCCCCACATAGTTACGCCTCCACTTGGGGCGGCGTTACGGGCGCAACAACAGGATGCCGGAAGGAGGCGCGTTTGACATGCCTGTCAAAACGCATTATTTTCTGGAACTGTTGGGGCTTACCCTTTTTCCCCGATTCCAGTTTACCCCCGCTCAAAATTATTTGTTTGAACAGGTTTTTCTGATCGTCGATTGTTCGATCGGGCAATGCGATAGCATCCCATTTTCCCGCCTGGTCCAAGCCGATAAGAACTGATACGCGCATAATTTTTCCTCCTTATGAAATCGGGGAGCGGGGGTTTAATCCCGCCCCCCCGATGATGTTTCCGTGCACTACGCCGACTTATTGCGACACGATGCGCTGCAAACCAGCTACCTGAGCGGCGGAGGCGCCGAACTGGGTTTCAAACGTATGATACAGTTTGCCCGTACCTGGCTTGTACCAACTCCGATAAACCAGCGTCACGCCGCTATCCGGGTCGGTCATAACCTCGTAGGCCGCTAACTGATCAACCGCCTGTGACCGCACCGCCCGCATGGCAATCGCCATAGCTGACGGAACGCAGGTGAAGCCCATCAGATATTCCGTGCTTCCGTACACTGCCGCCGTGGGAAGCGTGGGCAATTCAACCAAGCCGAACCGATCCAGACGCGGAATTAGACCATCCTGAACCACCTTGATACCGGATGCCGACAGGTCTTGAATCTGGTTGTCCTTTTTCAGGGCACCCAGATAAGTCGGGCACAGACACAGATAGTTGCGGTCCGTCCCCCAGCCGGCCGCCGAGGCCAGCACCGAGAGATCAACCACGTCATCCATGTCGAAGGCGGACGCGGCGACCGTGACTTCGGTGGTCGTATAGGTCGCCTGGGTAATCAATTCAAAACAATAGTCCAGGACGTAATTCGCCACCGCCCACGCCTTATTTTGAATGACCCTAGTCTTGGTATCTTCCCACACCCCAGACCCGATATAGGCCGCTTCTTCATCCGTGATAGTGAAGCCGGCGACGGGTTGCTGGTTAAGAGTCACGCTGACAGACGTGGTCGTAATATCTTTGATGATATTAGCCGACTCACGATCCCCGGAGCCGCCCGTGCTCGTATCCTGGAGATCAACCGCCGCATCGCTCGCCGGGACGACACTAGTCGCCACAACCGTGCCCTGGTCGGCGATCTCGGCGGAAAAGTCCGTCGAGAATACGCCAATGGGCGCCAGTTTGGCGATAAACGCCTTGAAGCCCGTGCGGGCGATATTCGTGAATGTAGAGTTAGTCCATGTGTTACTCATTTACTTACCTTTCTTTTTTTCCCGAAAAAAAGAGGCCGCAAAGGTGTTCAGCCCTGAACGGCCTCCGCGATTATTCGCCTCGTCGGGTAATTAGTCCGACGGGATTTTTCGGTTATTGTTTATTTATCGTATTTTATGATTGCCTTGAATGTGATATTCGACCGATTAGCGTTGGTACACCCAAACACCAGGGTATCGCCCACCGACACGTAGGGATAAACCGTATAGGCCGGATCGTTCGTCAGTGCCGTTCCGTCCGTGGTAGTTGGATTAAACCGGGGGCGGAATGTGGTATCTGCTGTACATGCCGTTGCTGACGCCAGTGTAACATTGGCCAGTGTGGATAATTCAGGAACGGATACCAATGTCAAAGTTCCCGTAGTCCCGGCGCTGACAACATCGAAGACGATGGTGTCGATATAGCCCCGAATCGTGGTATTGGTTATCGCTACAGTCGCGGACGCATTGGTGCCGGAGGTGATTGATAAAATCTCCCGATCCACATCCGCTGTGGCAACAACAACCAACCCCATGATGCAAAGGCTTGAAATTATTTTTCGCATATATCCTTCCCCCCATCGGAGCGGGGGGATTGCCCCCGCCTCGTCAGAGTTATTGTGTTACGGAACGCGCTGGATCGCCAAAACCGCGTTAGTCAGAGCCGCAACTGCGGCGCGTTCAACCGTGACCGTAACGGCCGCCGTCGCGTTCGTCGGATAGTCAAGCAACGCCGAACTCACCGCCGTTGCGTTGGTTGGGTAGTCCAGCAATGCAGAACTTACCGCTGTTGCATTAGTGATGAAGTCAGGCAATGCTGAACTTGTCGCCGTTGCACTCGCAACATAAACAATCGTATTGGTCACCACATTCGATGAACCATCCAGATATATCCACGTGTTAGTTGCCAGCACCGCCGTCACTGTGATCGTCGGCGTTGTTACTCCCGGCGTTTGCGCCGTCACCGTGATCGTGGGCGTCTGTGCGCCAGGTCGCTGGGCCGTCACCGTGATCGTGGGCGTCTGCGCTCCGGGCCGTTGCATCGTCAATGCCGAGGTCGCCGTTACGTTGGTCGCACTGGCCACCGCTTGGCGAGTCAAAGTCACGGATGTATTTGTTACAATCGCATCAGGAAGTCCGGTGCCATCATAAAGTTCGACAAAATTGGCATTGACCTTGGTGATCAGACTTCCCAATCCCGTCTTGGTAGCGTCCTGGGTGTTGAGCGTTTGCTGTGCGGCAAAGACGTTCATCGCCATCGCCGCCAGTCCTAACAGAATCATTTTTTTCATGCTTTTTCTCCGTTGTGTGTTTTTACTTGGAAGCGATTTTGCCGGCTTCAGTCCGGAGTTCTTTTTCGTTGGCATTCCAGAACTTTGACCGCTCGACGGGGTCGCTGATCTGGTAATACTGTTGCCACAGGGAAACCTTTTTTTCCTCTGCTACGGCTTGGCCGCCATCGGCAACCGGGGCCGGCTCGCCTTTGGCGCTTGCGTCCGCAAAGGCCGGGTTGGTCAGTTTCTGGCGGGCATCTTCCAGCTCTTTGATCAGGGCGGAATGTTTATCCGTCAGATCCTTGTGGGCAATCTGAAGGTCGGCTCCAGCTTTGTTCAGGTCGTCAATTCGTTTGGCTGAATCGACCTGCATCTTGGCAATCTTTTCCTCGCTGGCTTTCATGGCGGATTCGATGGCCGCCTGGGCCAGATCGCGCTCCTGGGTCACGGAAAGAATCATCGCTTCCATCTCATTTTCTTTTGCCTGGAGCGATTCGATCTTTGCTTGCGCTCGTTGGATTTCTTTTCCCAAGCTCATATCTGTCTCCTATCGTGTTGCCCTCGTCGTTGTCTGTTTTTGTTTTTGGAATAACCCGCTCCGAGGGTAATCAAGGGTTTTCCGTTTGTTTTAATTTGAAATTATTTTATGTCGGCCATATCCGCCAGTTCCGCCAGGGCGTCGTCCAATGTTCCAACCCGGTCAATCAGGTCGTTATCCATGGCCGATTGCCCAAAGAACACCTGACCCTCCATCGCCGAATCGGAAATATCCTCGCGAAACATTTTGACGTGAGACGTGAACCAGTCATATACCTGGTCAACATTTTGCTGCAGCATGGACCGCGCTTCAGCAGAAAGTGCAGTACCGCTGATCCCGACGGCCTTGAACTTACCGCGCTTAATAAGTTCGGCTCGGTATCCCCGCATCTCCATTGCCCTGCTGTCGTCAAGCCACGCCATATAAACACCGATTGACCCGATTGACGCCGATTGGCTGGCAAAGATGGCGTCGGCGCCTGAAGCCAGCCAATAGGCCGCACTAGCCATGCGGCTGTCGGTATAGGCCACGATGGGTTTATGGATCGTGGCTTGGGCAATCTTGCTGGCCAGTTCCGGGATTCCCGTGGTGGTCCCGCCGGGAGAATTAACATCCAAGAGGATGCCCTTGATTTCGGGATCGGCCATGCACTCATCCAGCGCATTCTCTATGTCGCCGATATCGGTTGCCCCGGACGACTTGGCCATATCGCCAACGTGCTTCCCGAGGACACCCTGAATCGGGATGACTGCAAGCTGACCCACCGTGCTGAATGACGGGGTTTCCGGCTGGGCAGGGAGAGCGTCGGCGATGCCACCAGCCTGATGAGCCTCCCCGGTGATGTGCGCCTCCAGGATGGAACATAACTGGCGATGCACTTCCGGCATGAGCAGCCACGGTTCGGTCCAAATAGTCGTTAAAATATTAAGCATTTTCATCGGGCGATTCTTCCTTCATCGGTGTTGCGGCCGGCTCGGATGGGGTTGCCGGAGCCGGGCTGGTGATTTGTCCGGGCACTCCCGTTTGGATCATTTCGCGCCAGGTAACATTCGCGCCCGGGTGGGCCTTGTTGATAATCTCGGACTGCCGGATAGCCTCGCCAATATCGTCCGCCTTCTCCGCAAACACCTCGTCCCGGTCCCGCCCCATCGAGTTGACGATGCTGGTTATGCTATCCGTGCCCATGTTATAACGTTCCTTGTCGGCGCGGGCCTGCTTCTCCGGGTCAACCCAGTCGAAGTGCGGCAGACTCCAAGACTTCTTCCACCACTCGGATATCCCGCGGGTATCGACCGGCGCCGGCGGCAGTTCCCGGTTATTGATCGCCTTGGCAATTCGCCAGTTATAAATCCGGTTCATGAATGAGCAACTCACCCAGTCATGCCACTCCATGAACGTGTGCCGATTATGGATGAGTGCCGCCCGCTGGCTGGAAAATGAGCCTTCTGTAAAAATGAGCATTAAAATTTCGTAGGAAATATTCAGGCAGCACGCGATGGCCTGGAGTTCATGCTTAAGATAGGGTACATATTCACCGTTCGGTGTTTTGCTTTCAAAGGCGTCCATTTCCTCATTCGGGCGAAGCCAATGGGTTGTCCCCTGCTCGCTCTTACTTACACGCTCCGCGTCTTTGCCGTCGGTGCCGGTCTTGGTGTAACTGCCCCGCATCCGCTCGTTTGGCAGACCGCTTTCAGTCTTGCGCTTAAACTGCTGCATGGCGTCGAGCTTGATCTTGTTCAGGACGTACTTGTCGGTTTCATCGTAATCGCGGAGTTTGTTGATTGCTGGGGCCAAGTCCGAAATACCCCGAATCTGGTCAATGCGAATGGGGTTAAAACAGTGAACGAAATTCTCGCGGCGGATGTAGGTGTATTTGGTTTTATCGACCGTGCCCTGGCCGTTACGGTTGCAGACGTAATAACCCAGGACCAACCCCGTAGTTGTGCGCCGGACGCCCTCAACTATATTTTCGTCTGTGGTCAACTCCTGCGGAGTGGTAATCCGGTCAGCTTCGATGGCATGGAGTTGCCCGTTAGCCAAAAGAATGAAGCCGCAATCACCATCGAGGATACGATGGGAGATGGTTAAACGTTGGAGCGAAATCAGGTCCACCCCATTCAACTGCCGGTAGTCTGCGGTGGGAACGTATATCTGTTCCCACCAGGACGCTGTTTCCTTATTCCAATCCTTGCTTGATGTTTGCGGCTGTGGGTAGATCCCCGTCCATACGGCATACGCGGTGAACCGATCCACGGCGCCCCGCACAATTTCATTATTACGCCACAAATCGCGGCATTCCAGTCGGATGGTCTGGCGGTCGCCCGATCCGATCAAATTATCTTCGTCGAGCGGCAGTGCCCGATTCCACGCAAGATGATTACGCATCCGGGAGTCCTCGGCGGCGTCATATCCACGGGACAACATTTCAAAAGTGGCACGGTTCTCAAGCCGGCGCACCGCCATGTCCGGGGCAATTCCAGCCAAGAATCGGTCAAATAAATTAGCCTTAATCATCGGTTATCGTGTCCTCATTAGCATCACAAAGGGAAGTGGAGCCGTAGCAATACTGGTAAAGTTCAAACTTCATGCGCTGGATGGCCGATTGCCCCTCACCCACCATGCGCCGGGTGAATGATCGCCCGCCAATGGAGTAGGACGTGATCTGATTGGCCTCCAGTGCGGCCTGCTGGGGCAGGGCAGCGATGTATTGATCCAATAGATAGGTAGCCTCGGCCTTAACCAGCGCATCGCTGATCGTGCCGATCCTGGCTACCCATGCGTTTTTGAGGTCTTCAATGGCCGCCATGTTCCCCCGTTAAAATGGAGGGGGCCGGAATGTGGCAGTTTTATAGTGGTTTTAGATTTGGCTTGCACACCGTCCCCCTTCACTATAGGGGGGCAAAGTGGCAATAAAATCAGAGTTGAATTAACCGAACCCTTGCAAACAAAGAGCGAAAACGCCTTATTCGGTGGCATACCGTGCGGCGCTTAACTCCGACAATCCGGCTAACTTCGGATTGCGTAGGCATCGGCGAGCAATCCCTCGCCTCAATAATTTTCAGATCAATAGCGTCAAGTTTTCCCCGGACCACAAGATCGCACAGTGCTTCCCGCACGCCCTCTGCCCTATATTCCGCCCCAGTGCGGTAGTCCCTGTTTTCCTGCAAGCGACCGGCATGATGAAATATCGGATCGTTTTCTAACGAGATTGTCTTTTCCATGCGCCCTCCGTGACCTTAAAATCGGGCTGGCCCTTTTTCATTGAACCGAATGATATTGACGTTGCAGGTATCACCCCGACTTAATCCGACATGAGTGTCACAGGCATAGGTATTTGTTTTAACCGTACCGACACCCGTTCGGGTTTCCGTAGTATTGATTTTCGTCGCTGGCTTTTCGCAGAAGTTGCATTTCATTTCCTTCTCCTTTGGTTAAAAAAAAGGGCACCCCGTCGCCGCCGTGTCCAGAATATGCAGGATGGATTTAATGACGAACTCTCGGGAGAGGCCCTTGGGCTTTTCAGGGTTGCAGATCATTTTTTTTCCTCCCCCGGATTGGAATTTCCCCATACCCCGAACCGGATTGCACCCAGCAGGGCCAAGGATTCACAATCCCAGACGTGATTCGCCCGATTCTGCGGGTTGATCCACCGGCCATTGACACATCGTTCCGCCGTCATCTGCTGGACGTAGGTTGCGTTCATAGCGTAACCCTTGGGCACCAGCCAGCGACGGGATCCCTCTGCCCGCTGAATCTGGACGGCCAGGATGTCCTTGAGCATATCGGGGTCGAAGTCAATGCTGGCAATCTTGCGCCCCTTCCCGCTCACCCGGCCCTCATCCAGGTCAACCGTCTGCGCTGTGAATAATGACCGAGCCCGGTGGGCCACACCCATGCTGGGGATATAACCGGCGTGCTCAAAACACCATTCCTGAACTTCGCGGGTCCGGTAGCGCTGGTCGATAATGATAAATTTTGCATCATACTGTTCAGCAAGTATGTCCAGCTTTTCAAAATTCCCGACATCTCCGGCCCACATCAACCCGGAATCACCACCATCCACGAATAGCCGGAACACGGCCATCAGGTATCCCTTCTGCACGTCCACGCCGCCGATGACCCATCGCTCGCGTTCCTTGGGGTATTGCCCCGCGTAAGCGGGCTGGTCTGCAAACATCTGGCCCTCGATATAATCGCCTTCTAGTTCCGCGAACGTGGCATCCTTTATTCGATTATCGAAATGGACGTACGGCTCGCCGCATTCAGCATTGATAAAATCCTGCAATGCGGATTGACCCTGTTGCGCCTTGACCCATTGTGCGGCCAGGTAATTACAGGTTACGAATTTGGAACACCATGACGGAAGCCAAAAGGAGCGACATTTGGGATCGCGGGGCGTAGTGGTCGGTTTCCACACCCCGGCGTCAATCACGGCCCAGCGCTGGTCATCCGTCCAAGGGGTCTTGCAGTGCGGGCATTCGTAGTGCGCTCCGGCAACCGCCTTTGGGGCATCGGTCTGTGCCTGCGCCATGTCAATCCTGAAATTCTGCCAGACCATGATCTGTTCAGCCTTGCAGGCATGGCATTTGACGTAAAGCTTTCGCTGATCCCCATTGAGATATTCTCGGTTGATCTCGCCGCCATCGTCGGTCGGGGTGCTGAATTGTAGGATTTTTGCCAGCCCCTTTTTACGAAATGATTTTGTGCGCTGCCGCGCCAGGGCGGCGGCCCCCGCCTCACTCTTAGTCTGCTGTGGATATTTATCCACCTCATCCAATATCAATCGCCGGATCGGCTTTGATCCTAGCCGACCGGGCGAGTTGGCCCCAATCCAGTACACCGGAACGCCATTGATCCGCTGAAATAGTTTGGTCCAGTTTTTTCGGCGGTCCTTCGGCAGGAATCTTTGAAGCCGATGCGAGTCTTCCCAGATCGGTCGCCAGGTTTCATCGGATTTCTCTTTTGCATCCTGGGCGCTATTCATCACGATCAATGCCGATGATGGGTCATGATCCAATTCCTTTGCCAGCCAGCAATACGCGGTGGTCGTCAAAGCGGTTTGCGATCCCTTCATCACCACCACCGTCTCGACCTCGCTTTCATCAAGAGCCTCCAGTGGCCCACCGGACAGACATAATGCCGCCACCGTGGTCGCCCGCCATTGGCCGGGTTCGCTGGTGGGCACTCGCGGGGAGAGATAGACGTGCTCCTCGCACCACGCAACCGTAGATAGCCGGGACGGGATGATGATGAGGCGCAGGGGGTTGTAGGTGTGGAGGCTCATTTTATTTTGTTCCATTATTTTATTGACCCCGACGCGGGGTTATCCAAATCTATCGTTGCAATGAAAGCCATATCCATACATAACCCATACGCGACCTTGATCGCCCAAGCCCTCAAGACACTGGAAATCAGGTCTTGGAAAACCAGTTATCGGGGCGAACTGCTGATTGTTTCCACCCAGCGGAAATACGCCGATCTTCCTTGCGGCGTCGCGGTTTGCGTTGTTAATTTATTCGACATTCGAGAATTTACTCCCGCCGATATGCTCGCGGCGCATATTCCTTATCAGCCAAGATGCTTTGCTTGGGTGCTGGCCGACGTGCGCCCGATCACGCCGTTCCCCGTCAAAGGGCAACAAGGTTTTTACAACGTGATTTATCCAGCCCAAACTTCCAATATTCTTCCGGTAACGCCTGGCCGCGAAATCGAAAGCCTGCCGTTATTCGTCCGCAACTTGAATCATGTCGCGCAATAGATGTCGAGCCACCCTGTTTTGATCTATGGCCGGGACGCGATGTCATCAACCAGTTTTTCCTTGCGCTCATTGATCGCATCAAGGCCGGATGGGAGGTAGTAATTGAGACCGGTTTTTCGCTTGCATAAACTCCTGCGCAAAAATCCATCAGCGCATTTCCGATTCCAACCCCTTGAAAATCCGGCAGGGTGACAAGCCGGTGGATTCTCCATGATGGCACTATCGGGTGGGGAAAAGACAGGATTGCGCAAAAGGCCGCGGGCCGATTTTCAACTAACGCACAAAAGCAACTCGACGCCCGATGAAGGTCGGCGCTCAAATAATGATGTTGGCGGAATAACTGCCAAGCTGTTTTATCCACGCGTCGAATATTGAGCGTGATTTTGGGCCGGCGCCAAAGTGACCCCCTTGCCAGGCGGTTTATGGCAGGCTCATAAACCCAGTCCGGCTCCAACCAGTCGAGAATGTCGTAATGACAACTGACTGCGATTAATTTCTGTCCGCGTTTACGAACGGTTTTTGCAATCGCAGCACTTCCAATCTTTGCGACTGTTCTGTCAACCACGCTTGTAAATTCATCCACGACGGCCAGGTCTTTCATTTCCGCCAGCGTGCGGGCCAGATGAACGCGAAACTGCTCTCCGTTCGACAATACTGAAAAAGGTTTTAGCCAAGACGGCGGGCTTGAAAAGCCGACCGATGACAATAGCGCGGTTACATCCCGCAAGGACATGCTTGCCGGGAATGAATCAATAACGCTTGCGGACTTTTTCCACGGCCACTTGTCGGCTATTGACTTTTTGAACAACTCTCGTGCAATCGTTGTTTTGCCACAACCCGAAGGCCCGACAATAACGCCGATATTCCACTTGTCCGGCAAGTCAAGCGTAACATCCCATTCGTGCCGTGATTTTTCGGCAACCGAAATATCAAACATGCCCTCCAGCAGCATCACGCGGGGCGAACGGTCAATGGCCGATTCTCTTACAATATGAACGCCTTGCATTTTAGACCCTCCTTGATAAATCTTTTCAGTAATTTTTCTTGTTCGAGTTCCGACGCGCAAG